>ENA-UOOH01002005-UOOH01002005.1-fermentation-metagenome-genome-assembly--contig:-NODE-2005-length-18528-cov-19.413198_pt1 | contig 18528 bp, 12 predicted proteins | sample MGYA00245778_ERZ724025 | MGnify/ENA primary metagenome ERZ724025 (study PRJEB28704, sample SAMN03018313) | fermentation metagenome | biome: anthropogenic terrestrial biome; feature: soil... | reverse complement strand
GCCTGCGACCAGCCTCGTTGAAATGGTGCGTTGAAAATATAGCTTGCTGCGCAAGCACATAAATTAAAGTACGTTATTTAGCTTTGCAAAAACGGATCAAGCAATTTCTTCCGTTATTTTAACGAGGTTACATCGTCGATCCTACCCCGTTGAATGGTGTTAAAAATCTAGTAAATACTTTCTCCTCTAAATTTCTTGGACATCCAATTAGCTCCAACAACAAGTCCATACCCAACCAACGATTTAAACAATCCGACAGCAGTCGAAAAACTATAATCCCCTTGCTTTAAGCCTATTTTGTATACATATGTGTCAATAATCTCACCAACATTTGCAACCATAGGATTGAGCAAAACCATTGTTTGTTCCATTCCTGCACTTAACACACTACCTAATTGAAGTATAAATAATATCATAACAGTACTGGATATGCCGGGCAAAGTAACATACCATGTTTGCTGACGTCTGTTGGCTCCATCGATTATAGCTGCCTCGTATATATTTGCATCAACTGAGGAAATAGCAGCCATGTATATAATAGAGCGCATCCCGGTTTCTTTCCATACACTAGATAAAACCAATATGGCTCTGAAGTATTTGGGGTTACCCAACACCTTGATTGGCTCCATACCCAAGTTACTCAAAACCATATTCACAAGACCATCATTTATAGAAAACATGCTGGTAATAATGGCTCCGACTATAACCCATGAAACAAAATATGGGAAGTAAATGGCTGCCTGTACCACTCTTTTTAAAGGATTGCAGCGAAGTTCATTTAATAACAAAGCTATTAAAATCGGAAAAGGAAAGCCAATAATAATCTTATAAAAACTGATTATCACAGTATTCCTTAAGGCTTCATAAAAGGGTTTTGACTTGAAAAGAAGTTCAAAGTTCTTAAAGCCTACCCATTCATTCCCAATAAAAGGCTTGCCCGGCGTATAGTCTTGAAAAGCAATCGTGATCCCATATATAGGAATATACTCAAATATTATATAATACAACAGAGGGAAGAGAAACATCGCATATATAAACTTTTTTTTCCATATATAATTGAGAAGATCCCTGCCTGAGCTCTTTTTCCTGCATAAGCCACTATTAAGCTGCATATTTGCCCGGCTCACTACTTTTTCACCGCCTGTACCTTTCAATAATTCTCTTCATGTTTAATCCAAAAATATTTCGCTTATCATTCTCGCTTATATTTGCATAAGCAAGTCTTCCAAATGTAGGTCTTGGGTCGAAGAACGGCATATCTGAGCCATATAGAATTTTTTCAGATCCTGCTCCGTTAACAAGCCATTCAACATTGCCCTCTCGTGCTCTTGAAATTGCAATATCAGCATAAACGTTTTCATGCTTTTTAACGATATTCATTGCAATTTCCATAGCATCTATATCGGCACCTGCATGACCCATAATGAATGAAGCTTCAGGATAGCGAGCTGCAACCCTGTCAATCATATTTACATCGCCTCTTCCCCATACATGAATAAGTACGGGGCATTTCAAGCTGTTTGCAACCTCGTATGCGGTATCATAATTTCTGTGTTCTATTGTTCTGCCGTGGCATGATGGGTGCAGTTTTATTCCAATCATACCGTCACACTCAAAGCCCCTGTCAAGCTCATTCCTTATATCATCCGGGTGATTAGGATTAACTGTTATATATCCGGCAAACCTGTCCGGGTATTTTTTCACTGCATCAATAACCATGTTATTACCAAGTACATAGTCAGGTCCTATTGCTGCATGTGCTGTGGGACAAGCTATATTTATACCTAAGGAGTTCATGCTGTCGAGCATTCCTTCTGCTGATCCTTTTGGTACATTAAAATGCTGCCATGGACCCATATGGCAATGGCAATCAATTATCAATACATCATCTAAAGGTAATCCTTTTTTAGCCATTTCGTATATATTCAAGAAAGTACAACCCCCTCTAATAATTTTTCAATATTTTCATGAGCAATCATTTGTTTTTCTTTGTCACTGATGCGGGCATAATTAACCATACTAACTGCCGCGCCTCCAGAAAACTCAGGCATTTTGCTCCCGAAAATCATTCGATCCGCACCAAATTTCTCGCAGATTTCTTCTATTCCATTATGAACCTTGTAACCTGATATCTCTATATTAAGATTTTTAAAGCTACCAAGAAGCCCATACAAGTTTCTGTCAATAGAATAAGATAAATCGGTCAATATAATTGTCAAGCCGGGGTATTCTGTGCAAATCCTTGCAATCTCACTAAACCCCAGCTGGGTCATTCCGGCAAACAGTGGAATCTTACAGGATTCAAGCATCTTAAAAAGCTCCCCGCAAATCCAGTTTTGTGTGCTGAAAAATTGTTCATTAACGCCCGGAAATATGCAGACTGCTCTTACGTTATTTATCCTTAATTTCTCTTTCAGCTCTGAAGGTGTGTAAAACTCATTAGTGTGGTGAGGCATTACAGCCCACATAGGATAAAATTCCGGATATTTCTGTATTTCATCCATAAGCATGGCATTTCCAACCATAGGACTGTATTCTCTCGCCAAGGAGTGGTATACAAGAGCTTTGGAAATTCCGTAATGCTCCATTCTTTTTTTTAGATCCTCTACCTTGTAAAATGAACCCGGATCAATTACACCTCTCATTCCGAAATTACAATTACAATCAAAATATTTTATTTCTTCCATTTATATAGCACCTCATTTAAATAATATGTCCTGTCAATTGGTCTGAAACTACGCTTCATTGCAAGAACAAAAATGATTAAGCATCATTGCATCATTCTATTTACGGTTAGCTTCATACAGTACGTTTATTTCCTGGATCAGTTTATCTCCACCGGTCTGTCTCCAGTTTTCAATAAAAGCATCCCATTCGGCAGCCGGATCGCCCTCTGTGGTAACAATTTTTGTCACTGAATTTTTAACATAGTCCGCACCTTGAATTGTAGCAACTTCTCTTAAGGAGCCTGGTTGGAGAGTAGGGGCTGGATAGAATGGTCCATCATACAGAATCTGCGCCATTTCTGCCAACTTAGAAGCTCTTGGATCATTCGCAGGTTGTATATCTATTGTTGTTGGTTGCATTATCTGCCAGAACTTGTGCCCACCTTCCATTCCGTAACTCTTAATAGCTTCCTCGTTTAAGGTAATTGTACCATCGGAATTTTTAGTGTAAGTTAAACCTTCTATGCCATTTCTCACCAATGAGTTGCCTTCATCGGTCATTAAGTAATCTATAAATTCCAGTATTTTCTCAGGCTTAGTAACATTCTTTGCAATCGATGATACCATGTAAAACCCTTTTTGCATTGGACGAACATTAAGCCCTGTCGGACCTTTAACTCCGTCTAAAACCTGAAGCTCACATGCCGGATCATTGGCCTTTATCTTGGTCTCTGTAAAACCTATCATTTTTTGGAATGACGATGCCATGAAACCGACTTTCCCGGTTAAAATTTTATCCTGCCAGGCTTGTGATTTATTAAGCATCCATTCCTGATCAAGAATTTCATCCCTGTACAACTTATTAAGGTATACAATTGCATCCTTCATTCCTGGAGCCAATATGCCTGAAGTAAGCTTACCATTTTCATCAGGTATCCAGTTTTCAGCGATATTTGGAGGAGCATAGCAACCAAATGCTCTGAAAATAAAGTCAACCGTTGACAAGGTGTCTTCAGAGCATAATCCGTAAGTATCATCTATTTTATTTCCATCAGGATCATTCTCTTTGAATGCTTTAAGTACTGCGTATAATTCATCCAGTGTTTCCGGCATTTCCATGTTCAGGTTTCTCAGCCAGTCAGCTCTGATAGCATAAGTTTTATCTGATAGTGAAGGCTTGGGAATGCCATAAAGTTTTCCGCCGTCCATTCTATGAGCTTCAACTATATCATCGCTAAGATATTTTTGTATGTTTGGGCAATATTCTTTATATAGCTCCAAAAGATCCATGTATATTCCCTGAGCTGCCCATTCATTAAAGTTCGAAGTTCCAGGACCTGTTGTTACCGACAAATCCGGAATGTCACCCGATGTAACATAGATATTGTATTTTTCTTCCCATGTTTCATAAGGGCTGGTAATAACTTTAATTTTGATGTTAAACTTTTCGTTAATAGCTTTAATAATAGGATCTGTTTCATCATTCAGGTTTGTCCATGCCGTTCTGAAAACAGAAAACTCATAGGGCAAATCATTTCCATCGGTGGATGTATTAGTTCCTGTTATGCCATCTTTTCCGGAGTTCGGTTTTTTACACCCTGTTAAAACCAACGAGAAAACAATGCACAACAGCATCCCAATGTTTAATGCTTTCTTCAGTTCCTTTCTCATGTTTTGTAATTCCCCCCCTTTCGATCTCTCTTCTATTTTACCCTTTTAAGCTTGAAGATACAAAGGGGATTTTAAAATAACGGAAGAAATTGCTTAATCCGTTTTTTACAAAGCAAATTAACGTACTCCTCGTTATATTCATGCGGACAAATTACAAACCGTAACCATTGATATATTTATCATTTACCGTTACAGGAAGCTTTCCTTCCGGTTTTAACTTCCCAAATAAAACCTTCATTGCAGCATCTATCGAATACTCGCAATCACTATATGCAACAATACAATTATTAAGCTTGGGAAGCTTCTTCAATGCGTATGGGCTCCCAAATATTACAATTACAGGCTTTTTAATTGTTTTGTTTAACATTTCTATAAGCTTTGCTTGAGCTGCCGGGATGCTTCCGCTTCCTTCCTTATATGATATAACCCTAATGAATGTACCGAAAACAACTCGTTCATAATTTTCAGCCAGCTTCAAAAGCTCTTCTATTTCCTGAGGATCAGGGTTTTCATTTATTACGGCAAACTCGACATTTTTAATATATTTTTTACATTCATCAAACATATAGCCTGATTTGCCCACGATGTTTGAATGTAAATCTTCTGCAACGCTACCTTCCTCTTCTGTTTTTGTTGCTATAACAAGAACTTTCTCATTGGTATCTGGCATGAAAGGAATATCTCTGTTTTCAAGTACGGTTATAGATTTATCCGCAATTTCTATAGCTACCGCAACATTCTCATCGGAACCAACAGCTTTTTTTACCATGTCTATATCAATTTGCTGATTGTTTAAATTACCCAAGCTCTCTCTTATCTCTAATATTCGCCTTACAGATTCGTTTATCTGCTCAATATTTAATTCACCCGATTCTGCCGCCGAAACCACAGCATCGATAGTTATGTCAGGGTCTGAGTTATAATCCTGGAGAATTATGTCATGACCCGCTTTAACTGCTAAAACAGCAGATTTTTCTAATCCATAAACATCCCTTATCCCTTTCATTGCAAGGCTGTCAGATACGATAAGCCCGTCAAATTCTAACTCTTTTCTTAAAAGATTAGTAATTATGTTTCTTGACAGGGTTGCCGGTAATCCTTCTTCATTAGAACCAACCAATGATGGGAACATAATGTGGGCGGTCATTACACCGAGCATGCCATCTTTAATCAATACCTTGTAAGGCAAGAGTTCATTTTTCATTAGATACTCTTTGCTGTGTGAAATAACAGGCATTGCCACATGAGAATCCATATCCGTATCGCCATGGCCTGGAAAATGCTTTCCGTTTGGTATAACACCGGCTTCTTGAATTCCTTTTATATATTCACCTGCAAGATCAATAACAAGTTCAACATTATCACTAAAAGCTCTTGTATTAATTATAGGATTATCCGGGTTGTTGTTTATGTCAAGAACCGGATTGCTCGCCATTGAAATTCCAATTGCACTGGCTTCTTTTCCTATGATGTAACCCATTTTGTACGCCAGTTCCTTTGAGCGTGTTGCACCTAAAGCCATTAATGAAGGAAATATTGTTCCAAAATTAAACATGTCTCTGATTCCGCACTCAGCATCCATGTATAACAATAACGGAAACTTGGACAGTTTTTTGTATTCGTTTATAATACCGATAACCGGTTCAAGATCTCTCGAACCCTTTTGTGTGATAATAACAGCCCCAAGACCGCTAATTAAGCCTTCGGAAAGCATTTTGGGGATTTTTTCTTTAAAATTATATGCTCTAACACATACCATATGACCTATTTTTTCTCTTAAAGACATACTGCTTAAAAGTTCATCTGCTCTGCTCACTTCATTCTCTCCTCTGTTTTTTTCTAAGATATCTTAATTTCCATCAGAAAGTCACTTCGTGACTTTCTGTGTGATAATCATATTAAGATTGCTCTCCAGAAAGTCGTTAAACGACTTTTTCCGGCAGGTAATCCTGCAGGAAGTTGCAGCTTGCTGCAACCTGGTGCAATCACAATATGGTTATCCAGCCTTCTTTCGAAGGCTGATGGAAATTAAGATTTCTTAATTTCCATCAGAAAGTCACTTCGTGACTTTCTGTGTGATAATCATATTATAACAATCGGGATTATCTATTCAAGTTGCAATACTTAAGACCCTGTTACATATATAAATTTTAAATTAAGTTAGAAAAGCTATTTATTCGGTAATAGGATCTGGTTTGTTGCATTTTTTTGCAGCGTGTTGTATATATTAAGATTTACGCAACATCTAAACCCTCTGTTCAAAGTCAACTTGCACTTTTTTCAGCGTGTTCACTGTCTCGCCTTATTGTAAGCATAAACAATTTATGCTATAATAATCATATCGTTTTAACGTACCAAGTAATTATTTAAATACATTTAATATGGCTCATATATATAAATTGAAAAAGAATTTAATTATGTTTGGTGATATTTGTCAGCCGTTTCTTTTTCAATTTATATTGCACATGTGCCTGTTCAGGGCTATGCCAAAACAAATGGCACGTGCACCAATTCGTGTTTATATATGTTTGAATTTCTAATTCAACATATATAGTTACAAAATACCCATAATTAGAAGGGGAATTAAGTATATGAGATTTTCTGAGCTGTTTAAAAAATTTAGAAGACATATATCCGGAAGTCTGTTTTTTAAGATATTTTTTATATGCGTTTTTGTTTCATTATTTCTAATTGCATTCCTTGGTATATACACCCATTTTTACATAATACAGAATCTTAATACTGAGATAGAAAAGTATGAGCAGAAGAAATTATATGAAACCCTTAACACCAGCAATACACTATTAAGTGAAATGCAAAAGTTGACAATGAGCTATACATTTAACAATAAAATCACACAATTTGCGTATGTGCCACGCTCAGCTATCTCGAAAAACTATAATGTAATTCAAAACAATCAGGATATTATGTCGAGTACCGTTAACTCAAGTAACTACATTGAGAATATATGTATTTATTATGATAAAAATAACTATATTCTTGATTATAGTGGTGCTATCGATTTCCCATATTATTATGATACAGGGTGGTACGAAGAGTATGAAAATATGACGACTCCCTTTCTTATTATGGATACGCGAAGAGTAAGCAAACGTAATAGTATTGATTCCGTTGTTCATTCGGATATAATAACCTTTTTAGCAAGGATACCATATTCAAGCAGTGATAAGGTTGGAGCGGTTGTGCTAAACGTTGATATAGCGATAGTAACTGATCTTTTGAAAAATATAACTATGACGAACGAAAACTCCTTTGCTTTTCTTGTTAATGAAAATGGTACTATTTTGGCTTCCAATAAAGCAGACTACTATTATATGGATATTACCGATGTTGTTAATATCCCTTCTGATTTTAATACCTTGCAGGATGGTAATTTTAAGTTTACTATGGATGGCACAAAAATGGTAGCCTATTATGGCTCTTCACTAATTAATAATTGGAAAATGTTTTATATTGAATCCGAAAATGCTGTTTTTGAGAAGTCCGCTTATATTAGAAATACCACATTTATTATACTCGCTGCTTTGTTATTGGTTGCGGCTCTTGCGTCATTTCTTTTTTCGCTGAAGGTATACAATCCTATTAAAAATATAATCGCCAACATAAAAAGGATGACAACTCTTGATAATGATAATATTAGTGATGTATCCTTGATAAATGGCGGCGTTAATTTTTTATTTGAAAACAATAGGAGCCTTGAGAATCAATTAAAGCAAAACGAAATACTTATACGTGAAATGTTTCTTAACCAGTTAATAAGAGGTAAGCTTTTCAACAGAAATGAAATCCTTGGGAAAGCAGAATACTTTTCAATTAATCTGGAAGCCGACTATTACATGGTAGCTGTTATACAAAAAAACTCGCTTCAGTCTTACCCTATTAATGAATATACGTTGGATATCCAAAACCTTGAGCTATACAAAATATCCATTATTAACAGGATTACAAGCGCCTTTAATTCATTAAATATTGATGTGAGCTGCACTCAGGATTATGCCGACAATATTCTTGTTTTAGTAAAGCTTCGTGGTGTTGAGGACATTAACGAAACAGAAGCTATTGTAGAGCAAACTCTTGAAGATATAAAGTGGAATATTGAAGAGCAATCATCCACATCAGTAAGCATAGGTGTAGGAAGATTTTATTCGGATCTTTCTGATGTTGGTGTTTCATATAAAGAGGCCAAAGAAGCCCTCCGATACAATTTCTTAAAGGATGATCAGTCTATTATAAGCTTTTCCGATATTAGCAGAAGTGAAATGGATAAACTTTATTATCCTGTTAAAAGCGAGCAAAAACTAATATCCCTGGTTCAATTAGGCGATTATGAAAAAACAATGATTTGTTTAAATGAAATGATAGATGATATTATGGATCACAATAAAAACTTTAAGCATATAGAGCTTTGCCTTGCAAACATTATAGGTGTCGTACAACGATGCATATACAGCCTAAACCTAAACCCGCAGGATGTTTTTGGCGATGATACCGTTGTTAATGCCTCAATTGACACTTTTAGAAATATTCAACATTTTACAGAATGGGTACGAACTTGGCTCAGAAGAATAATTGAATATAAGATTGATCAACAGAAAGATGATTACAGAAGCTTCGACTTGGAGATCAAAGAATATATCGAAAAGGTATATATGAATGAAATATCTCTAGACATCGTTGCAGATCACTTTAAATACAACTCATCTTATTTCTGTAAAATCTTTAAAGAAAAGATAGGGGTTACTTTCTGGGAATATGTTGCAGAGATAAGAGTTGCAAAATCGAAAAAACTATTGGTTGAACTGGATGACACAATAGAGCAGATAGCTGCAAAGGTTGGGTATAACAATAGGTTTAGCTATATACGAGCCTTTAAAAAATACACTTCAATTACTCCGGGTGAATATAGGCTGAAGTTTAAATAACAACAAAACGTAGACATCGGACGGTTATTTTGTCATAGATAATTCAGATGCCCTTACCTCGAAACCACCTTATTCGAGTCGAATTTTACTGTTTGCATTAAACTGCATTAACCTAGGAGTCTGCTCGAAAAGTCGGTTCTTAGTCTAAAACTTCGCAGAATTTGAGTTTTTTTAAAGAAGCAATGCGGGTTTCAGGCCTTAAGAATCTGATATTTTTGAATAAATATGTGTTTCCGAGCGCACTCCTAGGAAAATTCTAAATGAAGTTTATGAGAATTGTGCACAAACACGCTATGTACCACTGAATGTTTAATCGAAAAAGAGCTGCTCATCCAAGATAGCAGCTCTTTTTGTGTTTCTTATGTCTACAAATGTCTACAAAACTTACAAGTATATGCTTATAGACCTTTCAGTTCAACCTCTTCGTGGGTTTCAAGGGATTTCATGATAGCATTTAAAAGCTCAACCGGTGCATATAGGTCATCAAAGGTTTCCACGAGCTTTTTCGTTCTCATCATTTCAGCAAACTTTTCAAACTCAAGCTCATAGGAGCCGGAGATGTCAATTTCTCTGATCATTACACCTTTTTCACCATAGAGTATTGCATAGGATTCCATACAATAAGGATAAAAGTTCATTACTATCTGATATCTGTCATATTGAACAATCGCGGTTACGCAACCATTGTTTTCTCTTGCAGAAACAGACTTTACATCATACCCGAATGCTTTTAATGTCATTTCAGCAAGGTGTGGTCCGTAGAAAAACAAACCGGCATATTCGCTGTCTAAGGATGCACTGTAATTAATTACTGCAGTTCTAACTTTTCCGATCCTGTTACCATTTTCTACAGCACTTTTTATCATTAACACGTCATAAATATATTTAAGACTAGAACCACCGGTAACAAGAGTATTGTGCTTTTTAGCAGCTTCAAAAATTGTGCGGGCATCTTCCATTTTCACCGTAAAAGGCTTGTCTATCCATGTTGGAATTCCAGCTTCAATAAAAGGAAGAGCATATTTTAAATGAAGATCTCCGTGTCGGAATACCACCATAACAGCATCAACTTTGCCCATCATGTCTTCAGGTTTCTCCACGATAGTATCAATTTTGCCATTAATCGCAACCTCTTCGGTACGTTTTTTCTCAAGCCCGAAAATATGTGTTACTTTAAAATCAGGGAACGGAAATTCACCTGTTTTAGGGTTTGGAATATTGAGCATCTTTGCAAATGCATCTGCGTGTGTGTTATCGGAGCCTATAATACCTAATTTAAACATTTTATCACCTCAAAAATTTATTTTTGTATTTGCTGTGCTTATTTTAAGTTGTCAAGCAGCTCTTGCCATTTAATCAAGCATTCCTCTGTAGCTTCGTAACCCATGTAAGAAAAAGCAGAGCCCTTAGGCAAAGCCATAAGCTTTTCGTCAATATCATGCTTTGGCCTGTAATGGGTCTCAAGAACGACAAAGCCGTCATAGCCGTCCTGTTTAAGTGCTTTGAAATGCCCGGCATAATCAACCTGGCCTTCTCCTATTGGCACCCCTGTCGCTTTTCTGTCGCTACCTCTCACTGCATCCTTTAAATGCATGTGAACCATGTGCTTTTTTATTATTTCATATCCTTCAGGATAAGGGGTTTCCCCGTCCGGATCATAAATATCATTTCCCGGATCCCATAAACCTTTCACAAACGGAGAGTTTATTTTCTCAATAACCTTAACAAGCTTTTTTGCATTTGTTGCATATACACTGGGATCAAACTCAAGAGCAAGCGTGATGTTCTCCTTTTTCAGAAGCTCAACAGGTTTCTCAAATTTTGATACTATTTTGTCTAAATCGGTATCAAAATCTCCGTTGTTCTTCCAAAAGGTAAATCCCCTTACAAATTTTGTGCCTATTTGGTTTGCAAGCTCCATGCTTTTTTTAAGAATTTCTATATGGGTATCGATTTCTTTATTATCGTCAATACTGCATTTAAAAAATGGAGCACTTATTCCGCAAGCTACTAAGCCAGTATCAGATAAAATAGTTTTAATTTTTGAAATATCGTTCTTATCCAGTTCGTGGGGGTTTTTCTCCCATACGGATCTAATTTCAACCCCATCAAGCTTGTACTTTAATGCCAGATCAACAGCAGTTTGAAATTCCTGCGATATTTCATCCGTTATAACACCTTTTTTAAACATTCCTTGCCTCCACTTTGATTATTTTAGATAAACTATCTTGCCTGTCTTTGAAGATTCATAAATTGCCGTAATTATTTGAACAGGCTTTCTGCCTTCATATTGATCTACAAGAGGTTTTTTATCGTTTTTAATTGCATCAACCATGTCCCCAATTTGCTTTATATGCCCTTCGATGCCAAATGCCGTGGGGTTACTGGATGCGCCGCTTGTAGTACGCCCAAAAACAATTTCAGGATCCTTTTCCTGACCTTGAATGTCCCATGCTGTAATGCAATCCTCTTCAAGAGCAATTGTTCCTTTGTCCCCATTGATCTCAAGTCTTCGTGGTGAACCAGGATAAATCGAGGTAGTTCCCTGAATGACCCCTAAAGCGCCATTCTCAAATTCCAAGACAGCAACTGCCGTATCTTCAACCTCAATATTCCTTGCAAGTGTTTTTGTGTGTGCAAAAACAGATTTGACGTCACCCATCACATACTGCAAAAGGTCAATGCCATGAATCCCTTGATTCATAAGAGCTCCGCCGCCATCCATTTTCCAAGTGCCTCTCCAGCCGCCTTTATCGTAATATTCTTGCGAGCGGTAAAACTTCATATATATATCTCCGCTAATAAGCTTGCCTAATAAACCTTTGTTTACAGCGTCCTTAAGCCTTATCACGGCATCAGTAAACCTTAATTGAGATATGACAGCCATCTTAACTTTATTGTCCTCACAAGCACGAATCATCTCATCTGCTTCTCTTAAATTAATCGCCATAGGCTTTTCGGTTATAATATGCTTACCCGCATTGGCTACCTGAATTGCTAAAGGTGCATGAAGCCCACTTGGTGTGCATATGCTTACTACATCAATATCCTCATCCTTCAGCATATCCTCTACAGATTCGTAAGCTTTTGCATTCCACCTATTAGCAAATGCTTCGCGTGATTCCTTATTTACATCGGTTACACCCTTAAGACTTGCACCGGAAATTTCAGCAATTGCTCCTGCATGCCAGCTTGAAATTGTACCACAACCGATAATACCAAAACCCACTATTTCTTTACCCATTAATACGCCTCCCGCCTTAACCATATCAATCCTAAACTAACAAACATCTATTTCAATGAGCGCTTGTGCGAATTGTGCGCCAAACTGCATTTTGTGTGCAACGCGCCGCGAGCATTTGATAAAACTATTTCATAACTAGGCATCACGATATACAAATTACACTTCAAAACAGACTATACTCCAGTCTATCTTGAAGTGTAAAATTACCAGCCTATAGTATGTATTTTGCAACTTTTCTTATAGCAGTTACAACATCCTCAGCGTCCTTATCGGTAAATGCAGGGCTAATGCTAATCATAGCATTCAAAGGCATATGCTTATTTGCATAAGGGCACATGTCTTCTGTGTATACTATTTTTTCTTTAAACTGATTAAATGGGAATCCGCAACGATCTACTGTCTTTTGGTATAGTATTTGAGGGATCATATATACAGGTCTACCGCCGTATAAGCAGCCACAATTGACATTTTCAGCATTTAATGCTTTTCTGAACTTATCTGCAGTTTCTAAGTCAGGTAGCATCATGAATAGAGTACTGCTGGCATCGCCTTCTTCATCAATGATTCTGCGGAAGTTAATTCCATCAATGTCCTTTATTTCGTTTTTAATACTATATTTTATCTTGCGCATATAACCGGTAATGTCGTCAAGTTTTTTCAGTTGTTCAAGGGCTATTGCTCCGGATACTTCGCTCATTCTATAATTTTGTCCAATGAAAATATCGTCTTCGGCATTTGATGACAAAAAGCCTTCTTTTTCCCTGAACATCCCCTGATCATGGTATCGAACTGCTCTTTCATAAAGCTTTTCATTATTTGTGGTGACTACTCCGCCGTCCCCGGTTGTTATAATTTTATTAATTTGTAGGCTGAAGCAATTAATATCGCCAAAGCTTCCGGAATATCTTCCTTTATATTTTGAACCGCAAGATTGGGCTACATCCTCTATAACCAACAGGTTATATTTCTTTGCAACATCCATAATTTTATCCATTTCGCATGGATTTCCAAGAATGGGTACTGGGAGGACAGCTTTTGTATATTCGTCGACACAATCACCGATTTTATTAGGATCTATATTCATACTGTCATCGACATCAGCAAATACCGGAACAGCACCCGCCATTACAACTGCTCCTGCTGAAGCCAAAAACGTGCATGCCGGAACAATAACTTTATCACCAGGGCCAATACCGGCTGCCTTTAAAGCTACTATAATTGAAGCTGTTCCCGATGTGACTCCTAAAGAATACTTGCTTCCGATTTTTTCTGAAAACATAGTTTCAAAAGATTTAACCTTATTTGCTACATCATATCCATAGTAACGGTATGGTGATTTCCTATCCAAAACCTCTATAACAGCCTTTTTTTCTTCCTCACCATAAACGCTTGCTCCGGGATATGCCGGTGGCAATAGCTTATCTCTTACAGGCTTTCCGCCATTTATTGCCAGTTTTTCACTCATGATAAATACCTCCATTTATTTCTTATTATACTCAAAAGATTTAAAAATCTATGTGCATCAATTCACGTGGTATATACGTTGTATTTCTATTCCCACGTATATTTATCAAATTCCTAAGACCCCCACCGAAGCCCCGATGTTCAGCTTCAGCTGAACGAGTTCACTATGATTGCTCCCAAAAAGTCGTGAAACGGTTTTTTTGTGACTTTCTTGGTGATAACCATATTATATAATAAAAGTATGAAAAGCTTCTTTGCGTATTCTATTTATGAGTTGATTGATTCTATGATTCTTTCCTTTTCCTGTATTCCATCGGGGACACACCCATCAATTGCCTGAACATTCTATTAAAATGATTTATATTTCGAAAGCCTACATCATAGCATATATCCAAAACTCTTTTATCGGTATTTTTAAGCAGCTCCAGAGCTTTTGATATCCTTACTCCATTTAAATACTCAATAAAGGTTTTACCGGTTATGCTTTTAAAAAGATAGCTAAAATAAGACTGGGATAATAAAAACCTTTTAGCCATATGCTCAATACTTAGATCCTCGGAATATTGTTCTTCCATATATTTAACTGCACTTTGTATTGCATCCCTGTATCTTGTGAATACAGAGTGATCCTCAGAACTTTCTACATTGCTTGTAAACTCTCTGCCGACTATTATTAAAAGCTTTAAAAGAAGTGATTTTATAAGCAGCTGATAGCCCGAGGGCTTTTCTTTATATTCTATTAATGCTTCATTTAGAATATTTTCGATCTCTACCTGTTTTTTACCTAAAATGTTCAAGCGAGGCTTTACTTTGTTTTCACTTACCAAAAAAGGCTCAATGTATGCAAAATCCATAAAAGATGCAGCATTTTCAATTCTATCAAAATCCTGATTAATAAACTCCGGTACAAACTCAAACTCAAAAATCTCCATGACTGAATCATCAGACGCAAGGATAGAATGTGGAACATATGGGGGTATGACAAATATATCACCTTTTATGATATCAAACTGGTGGTTATTTACTATGTGCTTACCTTTTCCCTGATAGATATAGTTAATCTGCATATATTCATGCCTGTGGAATTTAGTTGTTGCTTTGATTAAAGAGTACTTCCTAATGAAAAACGGCAATCCCCCATGTCTGTTATCTACCATTTTTAGTAAAGGTACATCTTCATATTTTTCCCTTGCTCCGAGATAATCTTGTATCATCCAGATTCTCTCCTTTGTAATAATGTGTTACCATCGCAATTTCAATGGTTTCGCAAGCGACTTCGTGATTTGCTTGGAGATAATCATATTATGATTGCTCCTCAGAAAGTCGTGAAACGACTTTTTCCTGCAGGTTAACTGCAGGAAGTTGCAGCTCGCTGCAACCTAGTGTAATCACAATATGGTTATCCAGCCTTCGGAAGAAGGCTGGATAACCATATTATATAAGAAACCGATGGTCTGATACAAGTACCGTTCCGATTGTTTTGAGCAAGCAGCACAAAAAATGTGTCATTATTCAAAGATTGGTGGAGCCTAGGTTCACTCAATCGAAGGTGTTTACCACAGGCATACCCACCGTACGCCCCCCCGGATGGATAGCATTTTTTATTTTTCGATGTCAATCTTCAATTAAATGTGTTATTATAACTAATGAAATAAATCTGCTTACATAATTTATGCAAGCGCTTGTTAAATAATTTTACTTCGGAGGCATTTTTATGAAATCATTTACTTATACGACCAAAGGTGTGTGTTCTAAGGAGATTTACATATCTATTGATAACGGTATTATCACTCATGTTTCATTTAAATCAGGTTGTAATGGCAATTTACAGGGTATTGGCAAGCTTGTTGAGGGAATGGCGGTTGAAGATGTTATAAAAAAACTCGAAGGTATCAATTGCAACGGGAAAGGCACTTCATGCCCGGATCAGCTTACCAAGGCATTGAAAGAACAATATCATGGATAATTTGTATTTTTATGCATTTGCATAAACTCTTATTACCATGGAAATATAAATATCTGCTCCGCTAATCTTTTAGTAATGTTTTAAACGCTAGGAGTGCGCTCGGAAAGTCGTGTATGCATATTTTCGATTCAGTTTTTTGCGCAAATCTGTAAAAAAGCGTTAAATATCCAGATATTCGCCGTTTTTTGCAGGAGAATGTGCGGAAAAATGGGCAGAAAGATGCGTGCGTGACTTTTCGCGTGGGCTTCTCATATCAACTTTGGTGTGATATCATGCTAACATTGGTACTCTTATTCAGGTAAACTTCTTTTCCATCTTCTGCTCAGTTGCATATATTCTGCTTTGTGTCATTAATTATGTTGCTTGTTTTTTAAGCAAAACTAACATAATGATCTTAGTTTTGCTTTATTATTTTGTGCATTTCCCATGAATATAAACTATATAAAGTTTTTGTGCTTTTGCAGCTCCGAAGCTAGGCCGTAAATAAGCATAAACCTTTGCAAAGCTTATATAAAAGGTATACCTATGAATTTTAGTTCGTACTATTTAGTTTTTATTGTTAAGTTGCAAATATTTTGTTTCGTGTCATTAATTTGTTACTTTTTACTTTCAGATTGAACTGGAATTTTGTCTATTATATACTCGAAGAGGAACAGGCCTGTTACTATCATAACCTAGTTAGGAGGAACAATTTAATATGAAATCTTTTAAGTATCTGTGTACCATAATGTTGGCTATGCTTATTTTGTTGACCAGTATATTACCAGCCATTGCCAGTTCCGAACCAACAGCACCTGTTGTTTACGTTGCTAACGATGGCAGCGGTGACTTTAACTGTGACGATGGAGACGATAATCAGGCGGTAATTCAACAGGCAATTGATTTTGTGCTTGCTAATGAAGGCTTCACTACGGTTCGTTTAAAAGCAGGAACCTATACTATTAATGATACTATCTACATTGCAGGAAAACAGGAGCAAAAGGTTATTCTTGAAGGCGAAGAAGGCACGGTTGTTCTATTGTCGCCTACAGTATGTTGGCCTGTGCATAAGGCTATGATTGAAAACAAAACTACGGCTATGATAGAAGGTACGAATTACGTAAAGGGAAACTTTATTATTCGTGGTTTTAAATTGGACGGAAATGGTCCCAATATTACTCAAGCCTTAAATTCCAACGGTTCAATAAGAGCAATGACTTATCCTTCGACTAACGGAATTAACTATTACAATCTTATTTATCTGCAAACCTGTAACGATATTGAAATTAATAACATGTGTTTAACACATAATTTCAATGATGGTCTTCAGGTTAAATCCTGTACCAACGTGGAATTCCATGATAATCTTATTGATGAAATTGGTCACGATGGTCTTTACTCATATAAATGCGATTATGTTAATGCTTATAACAATGTAATCTACATACAAACAAACAGCGGCTTAAGAGCCAGCAGCACCAATCATGTTAAATTCTATAACAATATTATATCTGCAAGGGAAAAAGGTGGTCCTGGAATAGAAATACAAAAGGAAAACATGATAAATAATCCAAACGGCTACTCCTATATGACAGATATCGAAGTTTTCAACAATATTATCTATGATATTAAATACGCAGGCATCTGGATTTTTGGAATTGCAACAGCCCCACAATATGCTTTTCCTCCGGAAGATACTTTTGTTAATGTACATCACAATACAATTTATAACTGCGGATACTACGAAGGTGCCGGTGATGCTGCATCCAATCTGAAGCTAAAAGGTGGAATTGTAACGGACGGGTTCAGTGCGTTAATAGAAAACAACGTTATTGACTCATGCTCTGCAGCCGGTATCAATGTGCATGAATGGCTTGCAAGCAGACCATCCCCTGAAGGTACTTACACCTTAACAATTCGCAATAACATTATCTCAAACACAAAGAATAATGTGCTTGTTGGTGACGGTGAAGAAAGCGGGCATGGAATTTTCTACGAATTAGGCCTAAAGCATAATTTTATTGTTGATTATAACTGTTTCTTCAATAATAATGGTGCTGATTTCAAAAACTTTGAACCGGCATCTGCTGCAGGCAATTTATTTGGTCAAGATCCATTATTTGCTGATGCTGAGAATCACGATTATCATCTGATGTCTGAATATGGAAGATGGGACGGAAATTCCTTTGTTAAAGATCAGGTCACATCCCCATGTATTGACGCTGGAGATCCAAACTCTGATTATTCGAACGAACCTATGGAAAATGGTGGTGTAATAAATATCGGCAGATATGGTAATACCTCTGAAGCTTCTCTGGGTATAAGAAGAGTAGCGGCTCCTGTAGCAAGTCTGGAGCCCGGCACATATTCAGAGCCTCAAGAAACATCACTATCCTGCGCGACCGAAGGTGCCGTGATACGGTATACGACTGATGGAAGCGACCCAGATATGAACAGCAAAGTATACAAAATGCCTATATATGTAGGTCCTTTAAAAACCGTCATCAAGGCAGTTGCATTCAAGGATGGCATGATAGCCAGCAATGTTGTAACATTTGAATACAAAATAGACCCAACAATTAAACTACCGGCATT
>ENA-UOOH01002004-UOOH01002004.1-fermentation-metagenome-genome-assembly--contig:-NODE-2004-length-18540-cov-7.167108_pt1 | contig 18540 bp, 10 predicted proteins | sample MGYA00245778_ERZ724025 | MGnify/ENA primary metagenome ERZ724025 (study PRJEB28704, sample SAMN03018313) | fermentation metagenome | biome: anthropogenic terrestrial biome; feature: soil; material... | reverse complement strand
TCGGCTCACAGGCCGCTGCCTCTCAACGCATTTGCGGAACTGCTGGGCGCTGGGGATGGTGCCTTGACGCACGCTGCAGTGCGGTATATACTCTCTTTAGCGTCGCGCTGGAGGGGTGTCCGAGTGGTTTATGGAGCCGGTCTTGAAAACCGGTGTCTCAGCAATGGGCCGTGGGTTCGAATCCCACCCCCTCCGCCAGAATCGAGAAGAGCATAGTCCGGTTTCAGCTTTAGCGGAGAGATACCCAAGCGGCTGAAGGGGATGGTTTGCTAAACCATTAGTAGGGGAAACCCTAGCGGGGGTTCGAATCCCCCTCTCTCCGCCAGATTCAAATACGTGTCCCATGTCCTGCGGCATGGCCCGGCGTAAGCTGGAGGTCATGCCAGTTTTCATTGTGCAGGTGATCAGCCCGTGCTCAAGAACTGCCTCTCCAAGCCGTACCACACGAAGCTGTGGCGCGCCATCTACGAGTTCAACTTGATCGAGCCGGGCGATGCGATCCTCATTGGGCTGTCGGGCGGGAAAGACAGCATGTTCCTGGTCTATGCGCTGAGCCTACTCCGCTCGTACTCCAGCATTCCGTTCACGGTCGAAGCGGTCACTGTGGACATAGGTTTTCCGGGCCCATTCGACATCGACAAGCTGAAAGCGGCGTGCGATGCCATGGGGGTCCCTCATCATCTGGTGTCTACAAAGATCGCGCAGGTAATCGAGGAGCGCCGTGACAAGGCCAACCCATGCGCGGTCTGCTCGTATTTTCGTCGGGCAGCCATGAATCGTTTCGCGTCCGAGAATGGGTTCAGCAAGGTCGCCCTCGCTCATCACGAGGACGATGCCATGGAGACGTTCCTCATGAGTATCCTGTACTCCGGCAAGCTCTGTACGCTGCCATGGAAGACTTATCTGACGCGAACGGGCATCACGGTGATCCGCCCCATGATGTATCTCTCCGAAAAAGACGTGATCAAGGCCGTCAAAAGGGCGGGCATAGAGGCCATTCCCACCTGCTGCCCTTATTCGGGTCAAACCACGCGGGCAAGAGTGAAGCGGCTCCTGCTCGAACTCACCAGAGAAAACAAGATGGTTCGGGCGAACCTTATGGCGTCCATGCGCGATGGCGACGATGTGGAACTATGGCCGTCCATTGGGCGTCATAACAGGCAGGACCTTTGTTGACAGGGGTTTTCCGCGATGCCTATAATGGCTATGGCACGCAGTTCATGTTCCTCTAGTTGCAGTGATTGGGGGCACTACCTGTGGGATGTCCGGAGTTCGATCACCATGCCAGCCGGCGAAGTGCGGTACTCGCCGCAAGAGTACTTGCACTTGCAGTACTATTTGTGATATCGATATCTGCCGCTAACGCCGTTCAAGGAGCGCCGGCCGCTCCCACAGGCGACGAAATCGCGGCTAAAGTCGCGGAGAAGCTTAAGGAAATCCAGACGGTTCAGGCTGACATCGTTGCATCGTTCTCCGATTCGTCGAGCAAGAATCCGATCAACATGACCATTCGGGTCAGCGCCGACAGGAGCAGCAACATCACGCGGATGGAGATTACCCAGCACCAGGTGTTCGAGGGGCAGATAGTGATACTCGACATGAAGAAAGACATCACCACAGTGTACATGCCTGTGACTGGTCAGGCATACAGGGGCAGGTCAGCCACGATAGCGGCCCAGTTGGGCTTGGATATGGGGTCGTTCGACCTCGACAACCTGCTGTCTATGGACCCCGCAGGGATGATGACCTTCAAGTACCTGCGGCAAGACAAGTTCGACCGACTTCCTCACCACGTGGTGCAGACCCGCCCCAAGATGGACGTTGAGGGCTACCAGCTGGTCTGGGTAGACTGCGAGACCCTCATGGTCCGCAAGGTCGAGGCCTTCGATGGCCAGGGTAAGCTTACGGCCTCCATAACCATCAACAACCTCAAGGTCAATCTGAAGCTCAATACGATCAAACTCCGGGAGCTTCCAAAGGGCACCCGGATTACCGATGTAAAGTGACGGTCCACAGCCTTAGGGGGGAACCTCATTGAACATAGCGGAATACTCAGTGCGCAGGCCGATAACGGTAACCATAGCTGTTGCGGCGTGCCTCCTGTTCGGCTTTCTCTCGCTCAGCAGGATCGGTTTGGATCTCCTGCCCGAGATGAACCTGCCGATGGCAGTAGTCGTCACTGTATACCCTAACGCCGACCCCGAAACAGTCGACAGCCTGATTACTGTGCCTGTGGAGCGTTCTCTCAAGTCGGCTCGCAACATCAAGGCTGTCACGTCCACCAGTATGGAGAACGTGTCAGTCAGCCTCGCCGAGTTCAACTGGGGGTCGGACCTCGGTTCTATGCAGGAAGAGATTCGGGCCGGCATGGACAGGATCAGGTACCAACTTCCCGAAGGCGTTCAGGACCCCATAGTCAGCCTCATCGACCCATCGCAGCTTCCGCTGATGATGCTGACAGTGGGCGCCGCGGGGGACCTAGGCGAGGTCACCCGAGTGGCTCGAGAGATCGTCAAGCCGGAGATCGAACGGGTTGACGGCGTGGCCGGCGTCTCCATAAGCGGCGGGGCCGACCGCGTGATCGCCGTCGAGTACGACCACGAGAAGCTGGCCGATGCCGGCCTCAGTCCGCTCCTGCTTCAGCAGCTCATTGCCCTGCAGAACTTGTCGGTGCCTGCGGGCGTGGTGGTCGACGACGGCGTGCGCTATCAGACCCGGGTAGGCGCGAAATTCCGGTCGGCGGAAGAGATATCATCTCTTACTATCGGCATGAATACCAGGCCCAGAGAGCCCGAAACCGACCAACCCAAGCTGGGCGGCCTCATGGGTCTGTCCTTTTTGATGCCATCGTTTTTGACGACTATCGGAGACGTTGCAACGGTAGAGGAGAGGTTTCAGAAGACTGAAGGCTATGCCCGAGTGGACGGCAACTCGTCCGTAATGCTGCTCGTGTACAAGCAGTCCGGTCAGAATACTGTCACCACGGCCAGGCGTGTAAACCAGGTTCTCGACAGACTCCTCGACAGCCGTAACGATATCTCGGTTGCGCATGTGTTCGACCAGTCGACCTACATTACGAGGTCCATCAACGATCTCACCAGCAACCTGGTCATCGGTGCGGTCCTCGCCATTACTGTGCTGTACGTTTTCTTGCGCCATGTGGGGAGTACGCTCATCGTCGCAGTATCGATTCCGCTCTCTGTAGTCTTCGCGTTCGTGCTGATGTACGCTGGGAAGCTCAGCGTCAACCTGATGACCCTGGGTGGGTTGGCTCTGGGCATCGGCATGCTGGTCGACAACTCCATTGTGGTGCTCGAGAGCATATACAGGCGTCAAGAGCTCGGCGATCCGCCCCGAACGGCGGCTGTGAACGGCACCCGTGAGGTCGGGGCGGCCATAGTGGGTTCCACGATGACAACCGTTGGGGTGTTTGTGCCCGTTCTGTTCATACAGGGCATGGTCGGAAGCATCTTCCGCGACCTGGCCATGACCGTCACATTCTCGCTCCTGGCATCGCTGGCCGTTGCCCTCACCGTAGTCCCTCTGCTGGCCAGCATGCTTGCGCGCTTGGGCGGGGGAGCGGCGCCGAAGGGCTTCTCGGATGCGGTTGCGGCATCGTCCGGGTTCGAGCTCAGATACAGCGGTCGTTGGACGCTGATCGCAAGCTACGAGCGGGCTCTGGTTTGGACCCTGCGCAACCGGCGGGCGGTACTGGCTCTAGTAGGAGCGGCGGTAGCGGCGGCCATAGTAGCGTACCCTCATCTCGGAGTGGAGCTGTTCAAGGACATGGACATGGGCCGGGTTGACGTGAGCTTGCACATGCCGGCCGGGACGCCTACCGATGTTACCAATCAGGTTTCAATGCTGTTGGAAAGCAAGCTTGTGGAGATGCCTGGAGTTGAGCACGTTACAGCCGAGGTGGGCTCCACCGGAGGCGATGATTTTCTGGCCATGGCCTCCAACGCGGGGGCCAATTCGGCTGCGATCAGCGTTGCGCTGCTCCGCGAAGGCCCCGTTCAGACGCCGGTCGCTCAGGCCGCCGACTTTGTCCGCGCTGCTATCGCCGAAACCCAGGAGGAATACCCCGACTTGGAGTGTACTGTGGACACCAGCGGGTACGGCGGGCTCACCGGTGGGCAGGTAGATCTGTTCGGCACTAGGGTCGCCCTTGAAGTTATGGGTTCCGATTCCAGGGAGCTGGCGGCGTATGCGTCTGAAGTATCCGAGCGGTTGCGCGAGGTGCCAGAGTTCGTGGAAGTCTCGTCATCAGCGCAGGATCTGCAGCCCGTGATCTTGCTCAGCGTGAACCCCACTCGGGCTTTGATGGGGTCGATGACAGTGGGGCAGGTGGGGCTGGGAGTCCGCACCGCCATGCTGGGCACTACAGTGACCTACGTAGAGCGAGGCGGCGAGCTGATCCCGGTTATCGTCAAGCCTGCATCGGACGGGGTTCCCACGCTCGAGTCTGTGCTGGATATGCCCATAAGCTCGTCTTTCGGCAGCTCCAGCATCATGCAGAGCGCCAGCCAGATGGGGAGCAACGCCTCAGCTGCCGCTCGGGCGTCCGGCTCGGCGGGGTCGTCGCTGCTTGCTCCGTCCACCGAGGTGTTGGTCGGGCGCGTGGCGACACCGCAGGTCATTGAAGGTCCGATGACCATATACAGGCGCAACGGTCGGCAGTATGTCATGGTTCGCATCGCATTCCGCGGCGTGAAGTTCTCACGTGCCGGCGAGTTGGCGCTGGCTGCCGCGCGCGAGGTGGAGGCGCCTCCCGGAATCGATGTCGTGCTCGGGGGCTCGAAGAGAGCTATCGACGAATCGCTGTCTGAACTGAAACTGGCCCTGTGGCTGGCTGTAGTGCTGGTCTACATGGTCATGGCCGTGCAATACGAGTCGCTCTTATATCCGTTCATAATAATGTTCACCATGCCGCTCGCGGCCATCGGGGCAATAGGCATTCTTGTCCTGGCTGGGGAGAGCATCAGTGTTACAGCCATAATCGGGCTCATCGTGCTTGCGGGTGTGGTGGTCAACAACGGTATAGTAATGGTAGATTTCATAAATCAGCTCAAGGCAACGGGCATGGGTACATCGGAAGCGGTCAAGAAGGCAAGCCTTGCACGACTCCGTCCCATCCTGATGACTGCGCTCACTACGATACTGGGCCTGGTTCCTTTGGCACTGGGGCGCGGCGCAGGTTCTGAGATGGAGCGTCCGTTGGCGTTGACGGTTATGGGGGGGCTTGCCACTGCCACGTTCCTTACGCTGTTTGTGATTCCCATTATCTATGAGCTTATGGACGAGGTTGGACATAGGCTAAGTCGTAAGGGGGTGCATTGAATGAAGCGCCGCGTGATGACCATCATCGCCGCACTGGTGGCGCTGGTTCTGGCGATTGCTCCGCATGCTGCGAGCGCGTCTAGGATAACTGTGATAGAGGGCACTCCAGTGTTTTTTGGCGGGCTTTCGTTCTCGCGTCCGGACGAGCAGCAGATGCAGGTCAAACTTGATTGGATAGGCCTGGCATCTGACTTGGAGTGGAAAGGGGCTACATTCCGGCTGGGCGGAGCGGTGAATCCCAAAGTACCGCGGGTCGCTGAAGAGACGATGTCCTGCACCTTTGGACTGGGAGCGGAGACGGCGCGGATCTTCAGCATCATGGCCGCTGTGGAGGGTTCCGCCATGGCCTACCTTCAGAGTTCGGGAGACGGGCTCAGGCTGGCTTTGACTGGCCGGATTACAGGGGCGACCGCCCGGATCGGAGTGAAGGCCGATTTCGGAGTAGTGCCGGCTGGATTTGACACATGTCCTGCACGCCTCATAGGGCAGGACTATTGGGTGGAAGAGACTGGGCGGGACGTGACCGGCAAGGGCTGGGTCGACCTCAGCGCGGCCCTGCAGAGCACAAGGACTCGGGCTGACTCCGTGCGCCTGGCATACATGCGGGCGCTGGGCGGCGAGGACTGGCGCGGCGATATCGGCTACAATTCCAAGTACAGCCCGGAGGACACCGGAGTATCGATCATGCTCTATTCGGGCCTCGCGTTCGGCGGCCCCTCAATCATGCTCAATTCGAAGCTCACGTTCAGAGCCGATGTGACTGACAGCTCGGGAGCTGAAATAGGCCTGGTGGCCCAGACGGGCGGTGGATCGGAGCACGCCTGGATATCTGGGTCTGGGTGGCTGGCGCTGGGAGACCGCGGCAACCTCAAGGCCACAGTGTGCGCTCCGATTCTGGGGCAGGGCGAGTATGGTGGGCCCGAGCTGTTCAGGCCGATCGATTCGTCCGCGCTCAGCCTAGGGTTCCAGTTCAACCAGGGCTTTCTCTCCAGCCTGCAGGCGAGATATGACCTGAAGACCAGAGTATTCGGCCTGGAGGTTGCGTCCCGGTTCTAGAGGGGGGACGTTTCCCGCCGCCGGCTGCGGAGTCGACGGCTGAGAGCCTGCGTGGAGGAGCATTAATGCAAGACAAGTCTGACAACGACATTGCCGACATCTCGTGTACTATGCCATCTGGCTGTGGAGGGGTGTCGGTTGAGGAATTGGCGCCCGGGCGGGCCGAGGGGCGCAGTGATGAAGACGCTGTGCCTCAGGCAATCGGCGCCTTCGCTGGAGTCGGCTTCGATGAAGCGATGGCGCATCCGAACGCGATGCGCAAGACCATATACCGTCTGGCGTGGCCGGTAATCGCCGAGTTGGTACTGCAGACCGTGACTCAGATGGCCGACATGATCATGGTGGGCAGGCTGGGGGCGGCCTGCGTTGCCGCTGTGGGCCTGTCCAACCAACCGCTTAACATAGCGCAAGGGTTTTTCATGGGCATCAGCGTTGGAACGACGGCCCTGGTTGCCCGGTTCATCGGGGCAGGCGATAGAAAACGGGCCAACATGGTCACAGCGCAGTCGCTTGTTTTGGCCACGATCCTCGCGGCGCTACTGGGCACCATCGGCTTTCTGGCCACGCCTCGCCTGGTGCGGTTCATGAAGGCCGGGCCGGACGTGATTGCTTACGGTGAGAGCTACATGCGCACGCTCATGCCGGGCCTTTTCATGCTGGTGATAAACATGATCGCATCAGCATCGCTGCGGGGCGCGGGCGACACCAAGTACCCCATGAAGGTGAACATCTTTCTGAATCTGTGCAACCTTCTGGGCAACTACGCGCTCATATACGGCAACTTCGGCTTTCCGGCGATGGGCGTTAAGGGGGCCGCGCTGGCCACGACCATCGCCCGCGGGGTGGGCACTTCGATGCTCCTCTGGCATGTTTTCTCCGGTCGGGGAGTGGTCACAGTGCGCACCGGCCGGCGCTTCCGCTTTGACTGGGACCTGATCGGACGCGTTGTCCGCATCGGGCTGCCTGCATCGATGGAGCGAGTCAGCCTCAGCCTGGGCCTGGCATTCTACGTTCGTATAGTGTCGGCCCTGGGCACCTCGGCGTACGCGGCACACGCCATCGCCATCAACGCGGAAGGCATCTCGTACATGCCGGGATTCGCGTTTGCGGTATCTGCCACCACCATGGTGGGACAGGCGCTGGGAGCTGGGCGCCCCGATGTCGCCGAGCGAGCCGGGTGGCAGTCGTGGAAGATGAGCGCAACGGTAATGGGGCTCATGGGCGCGGTCCTGTTCTTCTTCCCAGCCATGCTCATGCGGTTGTACGTGGACGATCCGGAGATCATAGCCATGGGCGCGAGCGTGCTCCGAATCATGGCGTGCGCGCAGATTCCCATGTCGACGGCGTATGTGTTCATGGGGGCGCTGCGAGGCGCGGGCGACACCAAGGCCGTGCTGTACGTGGCCATGGCAAGCGTATGGTTGGTCAGGTTCTCGTTGGCGGGGCTGTTCGTGAATGTGTTGGGCTGGGGCCTGCAGGGCGCGTGGTACGCGATGGCTCTCGATTGGGTCGTGCGCGGGTCGGTCTCCATGGCGCGCTTCGCCGGCGGGCGATGGAAGGAGATGAGTGTGTGATGAACATCAAGCCCAAGGCGGCTGGAGGCTACATAGCGCTGCTCCTCGCCATAATAGCCTTCATGGCGGGACATGCGGTACTGGGCCGATGCGAACTCGCCGATATCTGCGTCATCGATCCATGGCAGCTAATCGCGTCTGAACTCCTGCTGTACGTGACTGTGTGCTATCTCTGGGACCGGCGGTCGGGTGCCCTGTTGGCGTTTATCAGGGCGGCGGGAATGGCCTCGGGCAGGCTCGGGCTGTCTCTTCTGACGGCCGTGGGCATCAGCAGGTTCTGGCCGGGGCTTGCCACATACAGCGACGCCTTTGCCCAGGCCGCTCTGGCCTCGCAGCCTGTCGTGCTGGTTCAAGTAGCCTACATTGTGCTGGTTTTCTCCCTACCTTTCAGAGTTCTGCGTCGACGCGACTGGGCGGCGTGGTAGATCAGCCGTCTGCCCATCGCCGGCCGATATCTTCCGAAAGCCCGCTTAGGGCGTTTTCATGCTAAAGATCTCCGGGTCAAGTGTGTCTGCTAATCGCAAAGAACCGCAATTCCAAGAAGGTGAACGTGTCTTTCCGTTGAATTAGCAATACGGAGTATGCGGGCCATATATACCCATACCCTCAATGACTGGGCCTCTCCTCCGCGGATAATGGGAGAGCCTTGATGATTCGATATTCGGAGGTGATATGAGCATTTACGAACTGTGAGTCGCTGCCATATGTGTTTTGGCGCCGATGCGACTAATCTACAAGGGGGGAATCCATGTGTCGAGAAGTGCAATTTGGAGGCGCGCTCTGCTGCTGGGCATTATAGCAGTGCTCTTGGCGGCGTTTGCGGCCTCTGCGGCGGCGGAGCTCCCGGGCAAGGTCCAGATCGACTCTGCCGACCCTTTCAAGGTCATACCGGTTTCCAGGGGGCAGAAAGAGCCGACTTGGGCCGAAGGCGAGATCCTGGTGAGGCTTAAGACCTACATGTCGGCTGCCGACGCGGATGCGCAGGCGGCCGCGGAGGACTTCAGGAGCCTCAATGCCGTGCTGGGCGCGGAGGTCGTGGAGGCCATACCTGTCAGCGCCGCCGCTGACGTGTACAAGCTTAAGATCCCTGCGACCATGAGCGTGGCGGAGGCAGTGATTCGGTATGAGTCCAGCCCCTTTGTGCGCTACGCTGAGCCCAACTACTTGTGGTATCCCGATGCGACGTATCCCAATGATCGCTTCTTCACCTATGAATGGTTGTACAACATGCATAACACGGGCAACCAGGCGGCCACGGAGAGATGGTTCCATGCTCCTCTGCCAGGCGCCGATATCAACGCGCCGGAGGCATGGGATGTGCGCACTGATGCATCGGACGTGATTGTGTGCGTGATCGACCAGGGGATCCAGTCCTACCACCCGGACCTTGCCCCCAACATGTGGGTGAATGAGGCTGAGCTCCATGGCGAGCCCGGAGTTGACGACGATGGCAACGGCTTCGTCGACGATGTCTACGGGTACGACTTCTACTACGACGACGGCACCATTTACCACGACGATCCCAACGATGACTACCATGGCACGCACTGCGCCGGTATCATAGGCGCGCGAGGCAACGATGCAGTGGCAGGCGGTTTTCATGGGGGCGTTGCGGGCGTTGCTTGGAATGTTCAGATCATGTCGTGTAAGTTCTTGGGCCCCGGCGGAGGCCAGAGCGATAATGCTATCAAGGCCCTGAACTACGCGAAGAAGATGGGCGCCACCATTACCAGCAACTCCTGGGGAGGCGGCGGATACAGCAAGTCTCTTGAGGAGGCCATCGCCAATTCCGGGATGCTGTTCATCGCTGCCGCGGGGAATGAGGGTGTCGACAACGACATAATGCCGCATTACCCATCCTCTTACGATCTGCCCAATGTGATCGCGGTGGCGGCGACCGAGTGGAATGACAAGGTAGCTAACTTCTCCAACTGGGGCGCTAATTCGGTGGACATTGGGGCGCCGGGCCATATGATCCTGTCCTGCTATCCCGATGGCACGGAGAGCGTGTGGGCATGGATGGGCGGCACCTCCATGGCTACTCCGCATGTGGCGGGCGCCGCGGCGTTGCTGATAGCTGAGTATCCTGATCTTCCGCAATATCCGGGCGCGCCCGGCTGGATGCCCGGGCAGGAGACGATCAAGGATATCCTGCTCAAGTCGGGCGATCCTCTGCCTGACCTGATGGGAACGACCACCACGGGCAGGCGGCTCAATGTAGCGAATGCCTTGAATCGCGTCTACCCGCCTGGTATCGCGTACGCGGGTGCAGATTCGACCTTCGGAAAGCCGCGCAAAGTCAATTTTGAAGCCCGCCTGGAGAACCCAGGCAGTGTGGCCCAGTGTTGGTGGCAGTTTGGCGACCAGAAGGTATACGGCCTTGTGGCCAGCTGCACGTTTGAAAGAGAAGGTTCCTTGGTGGCTTGGTTCTATGCTCAGGGCATAGACGGCTCCATATCCAAGGCGCCGGTGCAAGTGACCGCCGCAAACCCGGGCACCATAGTCTACGTGGACGACACTGGCGCATTCAGCATCGGACTCCCTGTCAGTATCCTGTGGATGTTGCCGGCTCTTGACGCGCAGATTCCGTTCGTTAGGGTCGATAGCAGGTACCCGCTTGGGCTTTCCACGACTGCGGTAGAGAACCCGATCTTCTGGGATACAGGCTTCACCCGGTTTGAGGTCGTGTCCCCTTGGGATCAGGAGTTCTTGGCGAGCTTCATGGACAATGGCGGGAGGGTTTTCTTTGCGGCTCCGGACTATCTGGGCGACATGGGGCTGGACTGGTTCGGCACTGACTATCTGCATATAGACGGCGCCTATGGGTTGAACGTCGAGATCGACATCTACAAGGGCGTCGAAGACGATCCGATATCCGATGGAATCGGGCTGGAATGGATGGTCAAGACGCGCCGTGACGACCTCATTGCGCCGGACCTGCTCTCCCAGACCATACTCACGGGCGCGTGGGACTTCACGGAGCCAGGCGGAGAACCAGACATAATGGATCTCCCAGGCGCACTGGGTCTGCGCCACGCCAACGATACATACAGAATCGTGTATCTGTCATGTCCGTGGTCTTCGCTGATGTACGAGCATGACCCGAACAACCCAAGCACGAATTCCACTCCTTATCTGTTGACGAAGATCTATGAGTACCTGATGGACGATGAGCTCATGCTGCCGCCTGTGATCGACAAGGCCGAGGCGAGCCTGTATTTCGCCAAGCCCGGCCAGGTGATTTCGTTCTCAGGCGATGCCCACGATCCCAACCCGCTCATAGGGCGTATGCTGAGTTACGAGTGGGACTTCGACGATGGAACCACGACTGATAAGCCCAACGCGATGCACGCCTACGCGGAGACAGGCGTCTACCGGCCGACTCTGTGGGTTACGAACCTTGAGGGCGATACCGTAGGCGCTGAGCTTCAGGTGATCGTGCTCGACACCGAAACCATAGTGTTCGTTGATGACGATGAGGGTGAACCCGATACTGAGGGATACTGGGATTGGCTCCTCACCGAGCTGCGGAAGGAGCACGTCATCGTCGAGCCTAGTGACGTGATCGCAGCTGGCGGAGCTAAGGCTGGCCTGGAGCAGTTCAGAGTGATATGGAACTGCGGTCAGTTTGGCTCGCTTGACGATGCGGAGCAGGACGCAGTGGCCAACTACCTCGACCAGGGAGGCAGGCTCTTCCTGAGCGGACCTGAGGTTATGTGGGTGTTGGATCCCGAGAAGAGCGAGTTCGCCCGGAACTACTTGCACGTCATAGGGAAGAAAGACGACGTCGGCACCACTAAGCTGTGGGGTGTTCCAGGCGATCCCATCACAGACGGACTCGAGATAGCCTTGGCCTTCGGCGAGTTCGTTGACGGTACCGATTCGCTCGATCTCGGCCCCGGCGCGCGTCCAGTGTTCCTGAACGATGCCGGCAAACCGTGTGCGTTGCGCTGCGACGACGAACACCGTCTGATGTTCTTCGCCTTCATGTTCGAGGCGATACCCCTCGAGAGCCCCAGAGAGCCCGAGGCTGGCTCGCGAAACGGCGAACCCCCGCCGCCGACTCTGCCCGAGATCCTGCTGGGCGCCATCGCTGATTGGCTCGGCGTCGAGCCCGAAGTCGAAGTGCTCGCGCCGCTAGCCAACGACACGTGGCACGGGGTCAACCAGGTGCAGTGGAAGGCGACACACGCGGAAGATGCGCCTCTCACCGTAACGCTGCAATACTCCTTCGACGGCGGTGCCGCATGGACCACGTTCGCGACTGGCCTGCCCAACGGCGAGCCGCCTGAGGGCAAGGAATACACGGGCACGTACAACTGGGATGTCTCCAAGGCACCGAGGAGCGGCCCGTGCAAGGTGAGAGTGGTAGCGACCGACAAGTACGGCACGTCAAGCGAGGCCGAGAGCGGGCAGTTCCTGCTCATCAACGCTGGCGTCAACTCGTTCGTGGCAGGGCCCAACCCAGCATCCGACTCGATGAACTTCTGGGTTAATGCCTCCGGCGGTGCAACGCTGTACATCTACGACATCGCCGGCCGGCAGGTGTTCTCGCACGAGTTCGAGGACGGGCAGAACTTCCATGTATGGAATCTGGTCGACAAGGCCGGTAAGCCGCTGGCTAACGGGCTTTACTTGTGCTACATGGTTACCGCTGACGGAGTAAAGACAGATATCATGCGGCTCGTCATTAGCCGCTAACGGGGGGTGACAAAATGAGAATGAAGCATACTAACTGGCTGTTCATGGTCGCCCTAGCGGCGGTGGCGGTGCTTGCCGCTGCGCCGGCGGCTTTCGCGGAGGACGATCCTGTGGGCACTGGCGCCCTGTTCGATGTGGGCATGGGTGCCCGGGCGCTCGGAATGGGCGGCGCGTTTGTGGCCGTTGTCGACGATGCCAACGCAGTATACTACAATCCTGCGGGTCTGGCCCTGATCGAGGGACGTAGCGTAACATCGCTTTACTCGAACATGATGGGGGCCGGCAGTTACTTCGGCGCCGGCTATGCCCAGAAGAACGTGGGTGCCGCCGTGTTCGGGCTGATGTCCACAGTGGGCACTACCGATGAGTTCGGCAATCCTACTGGGGATCTGGACTACCGCGAGGGGACCGTGGCGGGCGGATATGCGCGCGCGCTGGGGCCGTTCGCGTTGGGCGCGGCGCTCAAGCTGTACTCGCAGGATATCGGCACTAACCGCGGCTTCGGTGCCACAGGCGACATAGGCGCGCTGATCACCCTGCCTTCGCTGGCCGGGGTTAGGGTCGGCGCTGTAGCCCGCAATATGCTGGGAACGGTCAAGTTCGAGAGCGGCCACCAGGACGATTTCGATCGGTCGTATGTCCTGGGTCTGTCGGTGAAGCCGCTTAAGGGGCTTATCCTGGCTGCCGACTACGATGTCACGCATTCCACCGGTCGCGTGGGCGCTGAGTACCGGATCGTCGACGCGTTCGCTGCTCGAGCAGGCGCGACGATGAATGCCGACAAGCAGTACGGGTTCACGGCCGGCGCGGGGTTCGCCTATGAGAGCTTCCGCATCGACTACGCCTATCAGTTCCACGCGGAGCTGCCGGACTCGCACTGGCTGTCGCTGGGCTTCTCGTTCTAGGGTAGACCCTGGTTCACAGAAACACGAGGAGGGTTCTCCGATTACAGGAAGGGGACCCTCCCTTTCTGTTGAATTAGGCATCTGGGCACATATTGGCTTCGAATAGCCAAACAGGGGTTGTGCCCTAGTACTGCAGTCTAGTCCCGTAATGAGGTGAAGTGCATGAAGTCTCACGGCGCGCGTCTTGCCTGTGCAGCTCTGGCTGCGCTATTTGTGGTCGGGTTCCTGTGTGTCCTTTGGCCGGTTCCGAGGGCTTCGGCCGCGGACATACCTGGCCTTCCGCTCGAGATCCGAGGCGATGTAGAGTTCAAGCTCCGCTCGGCCTGGGGAGATCCGGCGGCCCTCGCAGGAACGGGCTACAGCCCCGGGCACATCGACATCGTCCAGCTTCTGTCGCTGAACGTTAGGGGACGGGTTGCTCCGGGGATCTCGGTATCCGGCAGTCTCGACAATCGTAAGGACGGCAACCTTCAGTTGCTCGAGCTGACGCTGGACGGCGACCCGGTGAAGGGCAAATTCGGAGGCCTTGCCTTCAGAAGCGAGAACCCTTACGCGGCCTACTCGTCTCGCCTGCGCGGGCTGGAGGCGCGCGTCGAGCTTCCCGCAGTTCAGGCCGGCGTTACTATAGGACGGGTGCAGGGCATTGCGGCGAAGAAGACGTTCCAGGGCAACACGGCGCAGGAGACGATTGTGTATGAGCCGACTGGGACCTATGCGCCTTCGCCTGCTCCGTCAGGGCTTGCGGCCTCCTTCGAAGGTATGGAATACTACGAGCTCTCGGCGGCGTTCGACCCGGACTTCATGGGCGCATGGATTCGCTATGTAGACTACGCCGCGCTCGGCGGAGAACGCAGCGTGAAGCAGACCCTCGACCTGTGGGATCTGGGCTACCTGTACCTAGACGATCCGGACGGGACGGGGGTCATATCAGCCGGCGATGGGGTGGCGCTGGCCCGCGGCCAGTTCGTCACGGTCAGCTCCGCCGCTGAGATGCTGGCTTTGCGCAGCGAGATCCGGGACATCCTGCGCGGCCAGATTCAGTCGCTGATACGCTCCTACAACGCCAAGAACATGCTGACAGGCAGCGATCAGAAGCGTTATCCATTCATACATGGGAGCGAGACCGAGACTGTTTTCCTGAACGACCTGCTCGGTCTGCATGTGCGCGTGGTGGCCGGCATGGCCCATGACGATCCCAACGTGTTGCTGGATGCGCCGGGAGGGTCGTATGCGAGGCGGCGCCTGTACGATCTGGGCCAGACGGACGTAGTGCCCGGATCCATCACCATCGAGGTACGCAGGGGCGGCCAGTTTGTCGCGGCCGATACCGAGCTGGCATTGGGATTCCAGGTGATGTACGACATCGGCGTGATTCAGTTTGATTTTCCCGCCGCGTTCTTCGATACATACGATGGGATGCGGGTGAGGTACCGCCACACGGTGGCGCAGGGCGTCTTTAACCTGGGCATCTCTATCGCGCTCGGCAGTGAGCGCGTATACCTCAACGACAACCTGCTCAGGCGGGACCAGGACTACTTGATCGACTACGAGTTCGGCATTCTTACCATTCTGCTGCCGCTGGGCCCGGACGACGTAGTGCGGGTCGAGTACGAATACTTCAGGGGAGCATTCGGCGCGCCGACCGACTACAAGTCCAATTTCATCGCCGCCGTATTGGGCTGGACGCCGAACGAGCAGGTCAAGGTGAGGATGGAGATCGCTCGGTATGCTGATGATCCCAAGTCGGCGGCACTGCCGGACGCTACTCCATTGATGCCCAACACCCACACCATAGTCGGGCTTTCGGGCAGGTTCAACGGCAAGGGGCTCACCATCTCGGGCGATGTGGCGGTAAGCCACGACGAGTTCCCGTTCGACGACAACCGGAAGGCCAACGCGGCAAACGCGGTTCTGGGCGTCATGGCCGCCGCGGACGCTGATGGCAAGGCCTATCTGATCTTCTCGCACCATGATGGTATCAGCGCGAGCGCAGCGGGATCCGGAGCCTTCCGTCTCTACGGCATCGGCTCTGGGCTGGCAGGGCCGGTTGTGCGCAGCATGGCGAGCAACGACCAGACTTGGTTCTTCGCGACAGACGGCGGTCTCACTGTGCTTTCTGCTGTGCCTGGGCCGGCGGGGCAGAGCCCGTTCGACTATGTGGGTAACTGGCAGAGAATATACAGCTCGGCCGGACTTCCCAGCAACAGTTTGACGAGCGTAGCGGTCACTCCATGGGCGGTATGGGTCGGAACAGCCGACAACGGCCTAGCTACGGCGCACGTCGACGACTTGGAGTCCTGGACAGTCTACAGTAAGTCCTCGGCATCGGGGCTGCCCTCAGACTGCATATCCGGAATTGCGTATGATCCGGTTGAGGGCGATGTTCTTGTAGCCACCCGCAGCGGACTAGCCGTCCTTCGCGGCGGACATTTCGATGTTGAGCTCGCTGGGGCGGATGTGCAGGCGGTAGTGTCGGCGCCGGGCGGGCAAGCTGTGGGCGGCCTGCGCACGTTCGCGGCCGCCGATGCCGGAGTGTATGCCAGGAACGATTCGGGGCAATGGAGCGTGGTTGTGGCCGACGCGGCCGTGAGAAACGCTGCCACGCTGGCAGTGTGGAACGGAGCGCTCTGGATAGGCACTGACGATGGCCTGTACGTTTGGGATGGCTCTGCGCTGTCGCAGGTCGATGGTACTGCCGGATACGCGATAATGGGCCTTGGGGCCGGTCCCGGGCTCAAGTACGATGGCGAGACCCTTTGGGTGGGCACCCAGGCGCGCCGTGACCCCAGCGAGAGCAGAGGCCACTCACTGGCGATCTTTGAAGTCGTCAAGGCCGACATCGCCGAGAAGCATGACGGCCGCGAGCTGGAGATCTCCGCGGAGGACCCCAGGCGCTATCTGAACTTGGCTGAGGCAGACCACACAGTCACCGGATACGCGGCGCGTGCCAACGCGCGATATGCCATTGGCGCAGGCAGCATATACGGCAACTACGAGGCTGTCACCCCGGGCTTCACGAAGCTGGGGCAGACGTCTCGCCAGGGACTGGATACATGGCGCATCGGGACGCAGTGGCCGCTGGGATCGAAAGTCAGCGTTTCGGCCGAGCATTCGCAGTCGCGAACCCAAGGCTATTCCGGAAAGCCCGACCAGGTCGAGCCCAAGGAGCTGCACACGGTGGCGAATAGGCTGGCGGGCTCGGTGGACATCGGTCCGAAAATCGAGGTGTCCTACACCACGTCGAAAGTGGACGATGCTGCGGCCGAAGGTTTCGAGAGAGAAGAGCGCACCGTGTCGGTGGGCGCGCGCCAAACCTTCTTCGACGGCAAGCTCACATTGGGCGCGGGCTACGACAACACCGACAGCGAGAACATCTCCGTCCCGGGCAGTTCGTACAGACAGATCAGCATGAGGGGAGATGCCGCGCTGAAGCTGGATGCCTTGTCGGTGACGGCCAGATACCGCAAGCCTGTGAAGACAGTCGCGCCGGGCGGACCCGAAGAGCGGATGAGCGGGAACGAGGAGATGAGCGTCAACGCTCAGTGGGCCAAGCAGCTGGGATCGGTGGCTGTCAGGGCGAACTACAGGCAACTCAACAGGAGCGATCTTGCCACAGGGCGCAAACTGGACGACAAGCGAGCCGATGTCAGAGCCACGCTGCCGGCTCTGAAGCTCAGGGCTGGAACGCTCACGCCCTCTGCAGTGTTGCGGTGGGAGCAAGTAGTTCCCTTCTCCGGGCAGATGCGGCGAGTCACCGGTGCGCAGGCCAACCTCACGGGTTCGCTTGGCCAGTTCCGCGCCACCGCAGGGGCGGGCCTCACCAGAACCGAGTACCCCGCGATGCAGAAGACCACCGTCAACTCCGAGGTCTCCCTGACCCTGGGCGGAGGGGCTGTGGCGAAGTTCGCGCCGCAGATCGACATCAGGTGGAAGCGTTCCACGTCCCAGCGTCCGGACCTGGGCGACATCAGCACTGATTCGCTTACGGGCACGCTACGCGGCGCGTGGACTCCGAGGCAGGGGTTGAGCAACGTCGTATCCGCCTCCTACACCCTTTCGGCCTCGGCAGCCGGTCAGAAGCATTCGCTCAGCTTGTCCGACAGCCTCAGCGCGGCCATAGGCAGCAAGGCGACGGCCACGGTCGACGCTTCGGCGATGTCGACGGCGACGAGTGCGGGTCGGCTGCTGGGCGGGGAAGGCGCTGAGATCCGGGGCGATATTAAAGGCGGCGTAAGGTACAAGATCACAGAGGTGTGGTCTTTCGGGGCGTCGGCGGGTTACAAGGCGAAATTGCTTCCCGTGGGCAGCGACGAACGACTTAAGTCGGCAGTGACCATCGAGGCCGGGTTGAGGGCGATCTTCTAGCCTTCTGCGATGGTGAGCCAGGGCGGGCCGGGCGTGAAGTCCGGTCCGCCCTGGCTCGCTGCTAGCAGATGCCGAAGAAGAAGCAGAGCACGAACCAGACCAGGAACGCAATGGCCGTAAGGACTAGCAGCCACCATAGCCACCAGGGAAGAAACAGGCACTCGGCTTTCAACTCTGCCATAGGGGGCTCACCTCCGCTGAATGATTCCTATCTACGGCCCATTAGCACCAACCGATTATCCTGAGGATGAACCAGATCGCGATGGCGATTGCGAGGAGTATGAGCAGAATCCGGATTATCCAGTTAACCCACCACAAGAACCCGAACTGCTCGGCCTTGACATCTGCCACGTGTCATCACCTCCGCGTTTGCTGTGGTTCATGTTATGCATCCGCCGGCGATTGCGCATATGACGGACGTCCCGACTACGCACGAGGAAGGTGACTCGGTTCGATCTGTGCAGGTGCGGCCCGGACTGGGTTGGGCAACGAAAAAAGGCAGCGGGCCGATGACCCGCTGCACACGTTCATGTGTCCACATAAGTGGTGGCCCTGGCAGGAATCGAACCTGCGGCCAATGGTTTAGGAAACCACTGCTC
>ENA-UOOH01002003-UOOH01002003.1-fermentation-metagenome-genome-assembly--contig:-NODE-2003-length-18571-cov-3.850454_pt1 | contig 18571 bp, 18 predicted proteins | sample MGYA00245778_ERZ724025 | MGnify/ENA primary metagenome ERZ724025 (study PRJEB28704, sample SAMN03018313) | fermentation metagenome | biome: anthropogenic terrestrial biome; feature: soil; material... | reverse complement strand
AGGTAGAGTTAATACTCGGTAGTCGCCGTCCCGAATTGCTGAGCACCACAATTATCCCCGGTAAAGTAATGAACACGGGTGTGGTGTACGTTGACTTGGTCATAACGTCAATGACTGGCGTGAAGCTGGCAGCCCAGACCAATATTCCCATCTTGTGGCATGATGTGCTTCCTAGTCCTGGTGCAGAACCTGGAGATATTGTGCAGAAACATGACTTCCAGATTGAAGGGTTTGAAAACGTCGCTGGTTACTGCGATTGCGACAATAAACTTCGGCTGGTTCTAGCTGTGGTCGTACGCTACTGTATAATCGTTGCTAGTGAACGCATTTTGAGGGTTGAGGCAGCCGAAACATTCAGCTAAATTCGAGTACTTCAGAGGGTGGTGAGATAAAGTGGGAAAGTCCAAAAAGAAGCGTTCCGTTAAAGCTCTGGTAGTTAAGGCAGAACTGACAGTCCAAAAAGTAGGAACAATCCAGATTTGTGCACCTTTGGGCGTGATAGTTGACAGCAAGACAGGAGAGCTAAGAACTCCAGTGGAGCTAAAACTCCTTGGTCAGCCTGTGTTCACCCCAACGGTGGTTTCTTGTAAACTGATCAATAACGGGTTACAGAAAGCTTGCTTAGTTGTGCAGAAACTCTGCCGTTCGGGCTGTGAGTTTTCAGTATCATCTAAGGTTGACCTCGACATCCCTATCTTTGGAATGCATGATATACCCCACATTCAGCCGGGAGATCAGGTCCAAGAGAAAGCAGAAGTCGAACTCATTGACATCCGCGGGATTAGAGATCCCAACTCTAAGGACTGTGGAGAAAAGGTCATTTTGATCATCAAGGTTATCTACAAGGTCGACGTAACCATTGCCAGAGAGGAAACGATCTGCATCCCAGAACATTGTGAAGGGAAGGGCGATGATTGCTGTATCCAAGAGGAAGACTTTCAGGATACGATTATCAACAAAAACGATATCAAGATCATCGTTAACCCGTTTCAGAGAGGAAGTAGAAGAATCACGTAGCGAAACTAGAAAACCTGCTTCCGGCGGCATAGAAAGGAGGGTGTAGAATGGCACGGATAAAGACGAATGTAATAATTGCAGAGATAGAGGCCACCAAGATCGCTAGTCTAGACCTTAAGGCCCCGATTGGAGTTGACGTTGATCTAAAAACGGGAGAGCTCACAGAGATAGTGAGAGTAGAACCTGTCCGAGATCCAGTGCTTAGGAAAACCATTATCCCAGGCAAGCTGATCAATGAAGGTTTTCTCAAGGCACGACTCCTTGTCGAACCGGAAGATATGGAAACCATCATGTATCTGCCAATCTACTCGGTCACGAAAATTGATGAAATCAAACCAGGAGATCAGGTCGCTGAAGTCTCCGAACTCGAGCACATCTCCGTCAGTGGTTTGCCGGATGTCGTACCCATAGGTCAATCTGGATATAAGGTGAAATTACTTGTGCGTGCGCTCCTAAAAGTGCAGATCACTGTGACCAGGGAAGAGATCGTCTCCCTGCCAGAAGAAGAGAACTCCAGGCTGCCAGAATTCCCTTCTGACCGCGCCATACGACTAAAGGAGACCGCATCCCATAGAAGACGGCCTCCAAGTAAATTTAACAGCGATACCTGGAATAGATATTGGGCACCTCCACATCGTTAATGGCGCACGGACATGATGGTTCCTTAGCATACTAAGCGAAAGGAACCATCAGGCTGTGTTAAAAGAGACCTACCAGCAGTCGTGTTTAATCTTGTGGCCGTCGAAACAGATCGTTATATTATTGATATTTACTAACTTGTTTCTGCTACTTCTGTGAGGTTTCGGTCTGCAACATCCAGGGCAGACCACATCAATCTTGATATTATTGACGTTCTTTAGTTTATTTTCACTATCCCCACCGTCGTGATAATCGGGCTCATAGTAATGATACGGATGAATATACCCCCTGTGACCCACTTACTTCACCTCCAATACCCCATCTTGTTTCGGTTTCTCGATCCAAAGTATGCAGTCTAGGTGGGAGGCGAACTAAGCTTCAATTCCTGAAATGGACCAAAAATGCCAGTCATCTGAAAACCCGCGCCCTACGTACATGCGCTTTGAGAAACGCGGGTTGCTCGGGTTGTTCAATCCCTTCTGCTATGATGGTCATTCCCATCCCTTTACCGACGGTGATAATTTCGGCCATCAAAAGCCTATTTCCAGGAACTTGGAGTTCATCCACGAATACCTTATCGATTTTCAGGGTCGAAACTAGAAGCATGATGCAAAACAGGATATCGGAAATCATTGGTGAAGTAACATTGGACATGGTAGAGAGCACAACTATGCCGCGGATATTCTTAAAGCAATCCATTAATGCTTAAGGAAGTGAGATAGGAGGCAAGAATGATGGACTATGTAGACTTTACCAAAAAACAGCTTCTAGGCCGTATAGAGAGCCTCGAGATACTGAACAAGGAGTTGCTTAAGGAAAAAGAACAGCAAACGAGACTTGAGTACGCCTGGACAGGCAATCTCGGGCACTGGTACTGGAATATCAAGACCAATGAAGTGACATTTGATCCGCTCAAGGTGATCACACTCGGTTATGATAAAAGCGAAATTCCAAAGTATGTTAGCTATCAGTTTTTTACCGATAAGCTACATCCTGAGGACTACCAGCGAACCATGGATTCAATGCTAGACCATTTGAGTGGTAGAGCAAAGGTATACGAAGTGGAATATCGTATTCAAGCGAAGGACGGTACCTACAAATGGTACTATGATCGTGGGAAAATAACACAATATGATGAGAGCTGCCAGCCTTTATTTCTTGCTGGAATAGTCTTTGATATCACCGAAAAGAAAAAAATGCAACTTGAGTTGGAGCGCAATAACCGGATTCTACAGGAGATGTCAGCGCTGGATGGATTGACAAATATTAGTAATCATAGGGCATTGATAGAATACTTGCAGGCAAGGATGGTTGAATCTAGCCACGCAAGAACCCCCTTATCGATTGCCATCTTTGACATTGATGATTTCAAAAAAATCAATGATCGTAAGGGTCACGTCTGCGGTGATCATGTACTTGTCGATCTAGCGGCCATCATAAAGAGCAATATAAGGGATACCGATCTGGCGGGACGATATGGCGGTGAGGAGTTTATGGTGGTCTTTTCAGGTGCTGATCTTATGACCGCATCAAGGATCGCTGAGCGCATTCGAAGAGCTGTTGAAGAACACCCTTTTTCCGAGGGAATTACCGTGACAATAAGCGGCGGAGTAAAGCAGTACGAGGGAGAAAGTCTGACGGACCTTATTCGGGCAGCGGATAAGAACTTATACGAATCAAAAAGAAAGGGGAAGAATCAGATAACCTTCTAACATCTTACTCTTATTGGTAAGAGTAAAAAGTGTCACGTGGGTTTGAAAAGAGGGGCGAAAAAGAGGTCTCACTCAATCCTGCAAAAAAGACTAGCCCGCGGGTTATTTTGCCTTATCGTACATTTTGTCTAACTCTCATCGCACCTCGATTTCCATCACATACTTACACCAACGCATACTGAAGGCATCCTCTGGAATAATGAGCTGATAGGGACCACTGCCTCCAAGTTCCCTGGGAGCTAAAGGTTCTCCATCGATAAGGTATGCTAGATAAACGGTGTTCTCTTCTAGGACTTCGCTCCCTGTGAGAGCAACGACGTATCCGTCGGCTGCCTTGACTAATACTTGATGCTCTGCGTACAGCTCAATCCCGGCCATCCTCACAAGATCCTTAAGCTGTACTCCTAGATAAACGTGCTCACTTGCTGGCTTTAAACTACTTCGAGTGGTGGCTTCAAGGGACTGCTCTCCCACTTCACGGATGTCATCAAGATTGAGGAAAACTTCCGTGTTCGCAGCTCGCATAAGAATAGTTGGCTCCTTGTAGCTCTCGCTAAAAACAGAGCCTGCAAGAATCAGGATCATCACCGTTATGGAGGTTAATATCCAAACCTGGCGTTTCATTAGCGCTTTCCTCCCTCAAGGATAAAGTAGGGAACAAACATATCTTCATAACGTAGCAATCCATGACCACCCCCGTCTAGGGTGGAGTGCATGCCATGATCAACGGCAACAATTACCATACCGTCCCAACTTGTGATTAGCTCCTCGAGATACCGATCTGTTTCTGCTATCGTCAACATGGTCTGAAGACTCAAATCTCCAAAGGTATGGCCAGACCGATCAATGTCTTTAAAATGAGCGACAACTAAATCAACGTCATTCTTTGCGTAAAGGAGAGTGGTGGCTAGGATCTCGTCATCGGTGGAGCCACTTTGGTTCAAATCCAGATTATATACTGGCTCCATGCTGACATTTATAATTTGCCTGTCGCCAACAATATAGGCACTCATCTTTCCCATCTCTGTTGCAACTTCAAATAGATCTTGACTTGTTAGGCTTCGTTGATTCCTTGACATGACTCCATTCTGCTCTGGACCAACCCCAGTTAAAATAGACGCAAGTCCTGCATTGGTCACCGGTTGGTAAACTGAAAGAACTCGCTGCGCTTCTCCGAGGCTGCTCATAAAGGGAAGGTACCCATTGTCACTCGCGTAGGCATATTGATGGTAACCGAAACCGTCTAGAATAACAAGTAAAACCGATCTGCCTGCACCGAGAAAGTGAAGTGCATCATGGAAAGCATCACTATTACTTGACACTGGTGAGATCAAAATGATTCCCTTCACGTTCTTAACCATTCCTCGTCGTCCCTCTGCGACAAAATCAACATGATTTGGTCTTAAAAGAAACATCCCGCCTTTGTATACGGCCATCTCGCCACTTCCACCAACCACAAGAACCCGTCCTAAATCTGCTTCGCCCGCTAGATCAGAAAGGGTCACTGCCGGAGATTTCGTGTAGACACTCGATGTGTAGCCAACGGTGTCATGGGTAAACGTGGCTGAACCGTTATATTCCCAGTGTACATACTGCGAGCTTGCATGGAGCTGTCCAATGGAGAAGTACGCGATATTTTCGATTGGACTGATGATAGTAATTCGATCGTCCCACTCCAGCTCATGGGCAACAGCAATAATTTGCTCAAGCCTTTTGATATTGCTGCTCGTTGGATGATCAAAATTCAACACTTCCCATCCATTCTCCGGAGTAAACGCTAAATATGAGTTAGCAAGAAGGGAAGCATCTACTCTAGCAGCCAGGTCAGGAGCAGAGTAGATTACATCGCTCCTGGACCTTGGTTTAGCAATCTTCAAAAGCTCATCTATTGAAACAGCATGAAGTGTTCTATCACCATAGGTGATGGTTTGTAGGTCTAAACCTTCGACACCCCTTATATCCAGTGCGTTTTCGATGTCTCCTACGATCTGTAAGGTGGGGATATAGGCACCAGCTGCCTTGGGGGCAACTGTAGCGCCGAGGATGAGCAGTAAACAAAGGACAATGACGGAAACTCCTACTCGATCGACTTTAGACTCCTCCCCTCCCGTGACAGTCCTCACCGCACGGCTTCAATGGTATATAGGCCTAGCACCGACGTGTTACGGCGGAGGCCTGGAAAGTAGCTCCGGACCTGATCTTCATCGAAATAGACGTAACCACTGGCCATGTCTTCGGCCGTTACTTCCACTTCGTAACCATCAATGGCTGTCAAACGATAAAGATCACTTTTGACAACTCCTAAGTCAGCCATTAACTCAGCCAGGGAAATACCTACCACATCATCCTGGGTTTTCGGCGCGTAATAATCGAAGGCTTGCGTAAGGGAGACAAATCCATTGTCGGCAACGGTGAAAAACACAATGTCCTTGACCTGCATGCCCTTTGGCAGCTTAGGCGACAAGAAGAGAGGAGCACTTGTACCAGTCATCTTAATATAGCCTGATGAAAACTCTTCGTAGGTCTCGTTCTTCTCAAAGCCATCAGAGGCTTGAAAGAATACGCGCTCGGGCTTTTGATCTAATCCTAGATTCTCTACGATCTCCTGAATATTAATGGCCTGGTCAATTTCGGCATAGTAGGCGTAGTCTTCTAGAGGCTGAATTTCTGTCAAGGATTCAAGAAAACGTATCGTCGTTATTTCTGCCGATTGTACCTGATCTATGATCTCAATTTGAATTAGATTGCGAACCCAATACATAGCCCTTTCTTCTGGAATAATAGCTCTAAGTGGTTCCGATCTCTCGTCAAGGAGCATGCCATCAGTTAGATAAGCAAGTATGATTTCTCTTTGCACGAGCACCTCACGGGGCACATCGATGGAATATCCATCGCTAGCGATCAATCGAATACCTAGAATGTTCTCTTGTTGTTTTCCATACGTCGCTAACAGATCATCAAACAAGGCTCCCGTAACCGTAAAGTGGCTTTCTTTTCCAGCGGAGTTCACTGCTACAACATCCTGCGTCAGCTGTGGAAGCTCCCTAATCATAGACAATGGCACTACTGTATCTTCATCCAGAAGTCCGGTAATTAATAAAGAATCATCAGCAAAGACTATTCCGATCGCCAAGACTACAATCAACAAGCTCAAGGTGAATCTACCAATCCATTTTTTCTGCAAACGTTCCACTCTCCTATCTCTATTTTTAACGACAAATGGACTCCCCCCTTAATAGAAGAAGTCCAGGATCATAGAATGCTGTCAAGCGTACGCCAATAAAACGCAATGCCATTTCACAGCGTAGACAGAATTCTTGTTTCCCCTTTCCAAACGGGAGGCAACAGCATTTCTACTGATACCCTATCGGTTTGCCTTCATGGTTCTTAGGAACTTTAGATAGAACAAACTCGGAGATACAGAATTATTTAGTTGTGGAAGAAGACGTAAGCTACGACCTAGCAAACCCTTACAAATGCACAGTCCACGTCCTAGGGGTCTCCCTATTAGGACTACTCAATTCCCATTTCCTCTAGAAGCAAAACAGCGGTCCTAATTGCATCTTCGCACACTTCCCCTTTGTTTCCTGCGAATTTAGCTGCAGCCTCAAGATCCCTCACGTCATATCCAAGGAGTTCACGACAAAGAACAGTTCCCCTTCTCTTTGCATATTCCTCCATGAATTTAGACGTAAGTTCTGAACATTTCCTTTTTGCAGCCAAGTCATCTGCTCGACATTGTCCTTCCCTTGAGCCAATCACCATAACTGCACCGGTTACGGCACCGCACACTTCACCTGAGCCCATTCCTCCACCAAAGCCAGAGGCTAGCCTTAGTGCCAGTTGTGCTTCGCCGTCCTCCACCGAACAGAAGGGGCCAATAACTGATTGAGCGCAGTTGAATCCTCCATTGAATAATCCAAATGCAATGTCCGTTTTGCTACCCATGCTTACATCCGTCCTTTCTGTCCCCTTCACCTTTTGTCGGTAATTATTACGTAACGCCGTGGCGGTTTAATATCACGATTCCCGCTTTGCTAGCTATGTCTCTTAAACCTTCCTCAATTTCTTCCCGAGAAAAATCATTTTCCTGCAAGACTCCGTCATCCAAATTATTCAGCCTGTGGTAAAAATCTACAGCGACCATCATATGTCTATTATCTTTAGGATTGAATTTGTCGAAAAGCAAATTCTCAGCTTCATTGATCTCCCCTTCTGATAATAAGACCACTAGCGCTTTGTGTAACTCATCACTTTCTTTATGCTCTTCATCCCTGGATAATTCATACGTAGCAGTATCTTTTCCAAAGACAATCCTTGCCAAAAACTGGACCAGATTTGCTATGATACGCATTATGTAATCTTGTTCATACATCACATTTAGACACCACCTTCACAGAATTTTCGAGCTTGTTATAACCAGGAATGATAATACCCTCCTTGATACTCTGCTTTTGTGCAATCTAGCACCTTTGAACAGCATTCGAGCCATGAATAGAAAACCCTTGAACATATTGCCAAAATTCTTACGAAGTAAAGGACACCTCACATGAATGCTGTATTCATTGCAAATCACTCCAAGCGCTTAGGTGCTTGCCATCAGGATTACTATCCTCGGCTTCCCTGGATATTGCCATTATTCTTTCATCGTCAGGCCGAAAAAGACGGGCATGGGTTCGAACACTCCTTCCTGAAGAGGTCTCATTCACCTTTCTGGATGGTGCGCTCTTGATTCCCACTGGGGTTTCGACTATTATGGAATTGCGTTCATCACCAGACGGAGGGGGCGGTCAAATGTACTACCCGAGACAGATAGAATCCGTTATCGAAATAAACGGAAACCAATCTCAGTCCTAACCGGCACGCGAGGCGCTGAGATCTTTGATTACATTACGGACAATGTGGCTGACGATAAGACCACCATAAACGTATGTCACGAAGGAGGAAGTCCATGAAGAAGATATTATTTGTTGCTCATTGTCTCTTAAACACTGCCTCAAAAGTAGCAAGGGAACCCAAAGACGGGGCCAAACAAGAAGAAGAACTGAGAATTGCCTTCCTCAAGAAGGCCTTAGACAGAGGCGTACAGCTAATCCAACTTCCCTGCCCCGAGTTTACCCTCTATGGTGCCTGTCGTTGGGGACATGTCTATGAGCAATTTGACAGCGCATTTTTCAGATCCCACTCTCGAAGGATCCTAGCACCAATCATCCTTGAGCTGCAAGAATACCTGTCCCACTCCGAAAAGTTTGAAGTGCTAGGCATTATTGGCATTGATGGTAGCCCTAGCTGCGGAGTGTCCTACACCTGCCGCGGTGAATGGGGCGGCGAGCTTGGCGGACGGAGTGATCTTCAAGGAATAATCAGCACAGTACGTCTAGTCGAAAGCGCCGGCGTTTTCATAGAGGTGCTACAACAACTTTTAGTCGAGGCAGAGATTGACCTACCCTTAATAGGGCTCTTTGCCCCAGAGCGGGAGCGAGTATTATCAATCTTAGATTTTCCGTAGACCCGCCCAAAAACATCCATAAAACATGACACATGCCAGCTGTCATGTTTTTTTACTAATTACTCTTCTTTCATGGCTCCGACAGCAAATGATGCTCTACAACTGTTGGGGCCTTTGCGCGCCCTGTACCTAAAGCTGAAGTCGAAAGTATAGCATTCCTAAATACGTCGAAGTCGAATATAGGGAAACACTATTGGATAAAGAATCGAGCCTATTATAATATGAGTAAGGTGAGTTCAAGGGCCACCTACAGGGGCCTGTCAACCTCACCATTTTTGGAAGGGAGAGTTTTCTTTGGCCAAGATAGAGTTTCTTGACGTTCATAAATCCTTTGGCAGCGCCAAAGTCATTGAAAATCTCAACCTTACCTTAGAGGATGGCAAATTTAACGTACTAGTAGGTCCTTCCGGTTGCGGTAAGACTACTTTGCTTCGTATGATTGCCGGGATTGGGCCTGCTACCAAGGGCCAAATTCTTCTTGATGGGGAGGATGTCTCAAATATACCACCAGGAAAGCGGGGAGTGGCCATGGTTTTTCAAAGCTATGCTATTTACCCCATGATGACGGTGCGACAGAATATTGAATTCGGACTTAAGAATAACCGGGTACCCAAAGCAGAACGGGAGCGCAGAATTTCTGAGGTTTCTCAAGTAGTAGGTCTTGCTCCTTATCTAGGGCGCAAACCATCCCAGCTTTCCGGTGGACAACGGCAGAGGGTAGCACTGGCGAGGGCAATGGTCAAAGAACCCAAGGTCTTTTTGATGGATGAGCCTCTGTCAAATCTAGATGCCAAACTGAGAGGTGCTATGCGCAGCGAACTCGTACAGCTCCATAAACAGCTGAAAACGACATTTGTTTATGTCACCCATGACCAGGTGGAAGCTATGGCTATGGGGGACTGCATCATTTTGATGGATCAAGGAAAAATCATGCAGCAATCTGATCCTGAGACCATGTATAGAGATCCTAATAACATTTTCGCCGCCCAGTTCATCGGCACTCCCCCCACCAATATCGTGGAAATCGGATCCGAAAACTTCAAACTTGGTTTCCGACCCGAGACAATTATCCTGAGCGCAAATGCAGGACCAGACAGAGCCTTCACCCGCCGAGTTAAGATTATGACCAGAGAAATGTTGGGTGCTGAGACTTTTTATAAGCTTTGTCTTGAAGATGGGCAAGAAGCCATGGCGCGGCTCACCAATTCCTCCCTTGCGGAAGGTGATACCCTTTATCTTCAGGTGGATGAAGACAACCTTTACTTCTTCGACGCTAAGGGGAATAGAGTGCGCAAAACCGGCTCTCAACATTATGATGCCATGGTGGAAAGGGTGAAAAGGAGCCATGAGAGCTAAAAGAGAACTGCAAGAAGAAGGGTATTCAGGACCGCGATGGATGCCCTACGTGATGGTAGCACCCGCCATGACTTTCCTCTTGGTTTTCACTTTCTACCCCTTGGCCAACCTCGTTTACCTAAGCTTTTTCCGATATAACTTGATCTCCGACAAGGTCTTTATAGGATTAACCAATTACCGCAATTTGCTCTTTGTCAAGAAAGACTTTATCCAAGCCTTAAAAAATACGGCCCTTTATTCCTTTGCCGTAGTCTTTTTCACCATTTTGCTGGCCATCTTATTTGCGCTGTGGCTTGAAAAGGACTCCAAGATCAATCGTTTCTTGCAAAAAAGCATGTTCACACCCTACTTAATCGCCATGGTTTCTACCGCTTACATTTGGTCTTGGATGTTTGATGTAGACTCCGGTCTCTTAAACGCGGCGTTGGCCTTTGTGAAACTATCTCCTTTACGATGGCTAAATGACTCTTCGCTAGCGATTTGGTGCATTGTAATCGTTTCAGTTTGGAAAAGCCTGGGCTATTATCTTCTTATTGTACTGGCCTCTCTAAAATCGATTCCTTCGGAAATCATTGAGGCAGCGGAACTTGATAATACCCCTTGGTTGCGCAAGTTTTTCAGGATCATTCTACCCATGATTTCACCACAAATTTTCTTTCTTTTGATTACCATTACGATCAGCTCCTTTAAGGTCTTCGACTCGGTACGGGTGATGACAAATGGAGGGCCGGGCAATGCCACTGATGTTTTGGTGACCTACATTCATCGCTATGCCTTTCAGATGAACATGAGAGTAGGCTATGCTTCGGCCGCAGGGAGCCTTCTATTGGGAATTTTGATGATTTTGACTGTCTTCTATTTTCGCTTTGCGGGGCGCAGAGTGCACTATCAATAGGGAGGGAAAAGAATGCACAGTAAGTATACTGGCTTTAAATTAAGGCGCCTGGCAGTATCAGGGATTTCTTTTACTTTTAAGTTGTTTATGCTGGTGCTTTTCCTCTTTCCTTTCTATTGGATGATTGTTACTTCTTTTAAGACCTATGGTGAGTCTATTGTGTTTCCGCCTACTTTGCTTCCCCATACCTTTACTCTGGAAGCTTTTGAACAGGTCTTCACCCGCCTTAACCTTTGGAATTATTTGAAAAACAGTGTCACAGTCACGGTCGCTGTGATCGTCATTCAAACTTTAATCGGAGTGCCAGCTGCCTATGCTTTTTCCCGCTATTCCTTCAAGGGAAGAGGCATTATGCTGGCCTTAGTGATGGCGGCTTTTATGGTCCCAACTCAAATCACCTTTATTACAGTTTACATCATGATGTCGAAATTGCGATGGCTAAACACTCTTTTGCCACAGATTGTGCCTTTTGGCGCAAGTGCTTACGGAATATTCCTTCTACGGCAGGCTTTTATGCAGGTACCCACTGATATTATCGAAGCGGCCAGATTGGATAATGCTGGAGAAATAAAGATTATGACCCGCATTATGCTACCTGCAGCCAAATCGAGTTTAATGACGGTTACCCTATTTAGTTTTGTGGGTTCCTGGAATTCCTACTTTTGGCCCCTAGTGATGAGTAACGCCGAGAAGGTACGCCCCTTGACATTGGCCATTGAGAGGTTGAAGGATCAGGATGCCGGGATTAACTGGCCAGTGATCATGGCAGGCAATATGATTATGGTCTTGCCTGTCTTGCTAATCTTTCTCTTGATGAGTAATAAGATCATCTCTTCCATGGGTTATCGGGGGATAAAATGACTTTGGAACCACGCCTTCAAGGTGTGCAATAAGAAAGAAAAAGGAGAGATAAAAAATGAAGAAATTATTCGTCGTTCTGCTCATGGGTGCCCTTTTGGCATCCGCCCAAGGTCTGGCTTTTGCTGAAGCTGTAGGGGTTACAGAACCAATCACCATTACGTTTTGGCACGCTCGTGGTTCCACCGTTGACGCTGAATGGCTGGCAAAGTCCATCAATAAGTTTAACGCCACCAACACTCTTGGAATTACCGTTGAAGGGGTTTACCAGGGCTACTTTAGTGATGTGCAAGCCAAGACTCTAGCCTCCATCGCTGCGGGAGATCCGCCGACAATTGCTGAAATCTCCTGTACTGCCATCCCCGTATTGGCAACACAAGATCTTCTGGTCGATCTGGCCCCTTATGTTGAGCGCGATGGCTTTGACATGGATAATATCGTAGAAGCCGTTTCCGATTACATTTATTATGATGGCCAGATTATTACCATGCCCTACACTAGAGGCACAGCCATCATGTATTACAATAAGGACATGTATGCTGAAGTGGGACTTGACCGAGCGCCCACTACTTTGGAGGAACTCAATCACTATGCCAAGCTGATCTATGAGAACTCAGACGGTGCCGTCAAAGGCATAGGCTACACCATTGAAGCCAACTATTACCAACACTACCTCATCCAATCCCTGAACGGCATGGGAATACTGGATGCGGACGGAAGTGGTGCTTCCTGTTTGGAAGATGGCTCCTTGTTGCGATTCCTGACCGATTGGTTTGAGTGGACCGAAGAAGGCTGGTGTGCAGTTCCAGCACTGTCTTCCGCCAGTTCTGTTGTGCAGGAGAACTTTAATAACAAATCCCTTGCTGCCTTTGTTTCTAGTTCCAATCGGGCAACAACCATCTCAAATAATGCTAAGGCCAACGGGATTAATTTAGGCATGGCCTTCACTGTAGGCTATGGTGGATATTCTGCACCAATTGGCGGCGGCTCCCTCGGGATCATCAACAGAGGCAACACTGATCAAGAAATCGCTGCAGCTTGGGAGTTTATCAAGTTCTTGATGACCGATGAGCAGGTTGCCGGAAACCACGTGGCAACAGGTGTGCTGCCAGCGACCTATAGCTCCATTGAAACCGACATTATTCAAGAGTGCTGGGCCGAAAACGAAGGCTATAAGCTCTCTTATGAACAGCTGGATTTCGCCTCTGAGATTCGCTTTTCTCCCTATGTTTCAGAGTGGAGTTCGATTGTCAAGTCCGCAATGTCTCAGCTGATTCAAGGTCGCAACATCACCCCTGAAGAGGTAGTACAGAATCTCAAGGACGAGGCTGCCGCCCTCTTCTAGACGAGGTGACGCAGACTGCTATAAGACATAGGTAGAAATGAGAACGACTCCAGCTCCTCACTGGAGTCTGGCAACTCTGTTGCCGAGGTAACGCTACGGTAGTCCTCTAGCTAATGCTAGGGGACTATTGATTACATATTGAAAACCAAGCATTTTGGCTAGCACTGGTTTTGCCAAGGCGTTTGACAGCCTAAGAAGTTAGTAGAGTGGCGTAAGGGATATTTTCCTTACGTCTTTTGGGCGAGTTGAAAATGCAGACAGACTTTTAACACGCGATCGCGGCATCTTCGCAAGATACTTGCCAACCCTTGTCACCCAAGTCAAACTTTAGAACAAGGCTGGCTTAAGATGTCAGCCGAGACGTCTACCGTCGCCTGCGTTTCTGCTTATCTGTTCTAGGGCGTATCAAGCATTTTGCGCCATGGCCAATGAGATCGGTTCGCTGAGCCTTTGTTAAGGCTTCGAAGACTAAATTGTAATTTCGCGGGTGTGAATAGTGAATCAAGGCTCTTTGCATTGCTTTTTCATGCGGGTCTTTAGCCACATACACCGGCTCCATAGTACGGGGGTCAAGCCCGGTGTAGTACATACAAGTAGACAGTGTTCCCGGTGTTGGATAGAAATCTTGAACTTGCTCAGGCATCTGCCTGGTATCCCTAATGTATTCTGCAAGCTCAATTGCGGAAGCCAAATCAGATCCGGGATGGCTTGACATGAAATAGGGCACTAGGTGTTGGTTTTTGCCCAACTCTCTATTGTTCTTCTTATATTGCCTAGTGAATCGGTCGTAAACTGCCTTCTGAGGTTTGCCCATCTTCTCAAGGACAATTGGCGAAACGTGCTCAGGTGCCACTTTCAGTTGCCCGCTAATGTGATGGGCACAAAGCTCTCTGAAAAAATCCGGGTTTTGATCATAAATTAGGTAGTCATAACGGATACCAGAGCGAATAAAAACCTTTTTCACCCCGGGAATCCCCCGTAGACTCCGTAGAGTGCCCAAGTATCTTTGGTGGTCTACAACTAGGTTTTTGCAGCACTGGGGTACCATACACTGCCTGTTTTTGCACACGCCTTGCTTCTCCTGCCGCACACAGGCGCGATTCTGAAAGTTGGCCGTGGGCCCACCAACGTCGTGAATGTACCCCTTGAAATCCGGATCGCCTAGAAACTGCTCAGCCTCTTTGACCAATGACCCGGTGCTGCGGGCCTGTACGACTCGGCCTTGATGAAAACTTAAGGCACAGAAGTTGCATCCCCCGAAGCAGCCTCGATTACTAATCAAGCTAAACTTCACCTCGGCGATTGCCGGCACCCCTCCCATCTTTTCATAGATCGGATGATAATTGCGCGCGAAAGGCAAAGCATAAACCCCATCAAGCTCTACCTCGGTCAACGGTGCGGCGGGAGGATTCTGGATCACGAAAAAATCACCATAGGGTTCTGCTAGGATTGATCCGTTAAGATGATCTGTGTTCGCATACTGCAACATAAAGCTCTTGGCGAAGGCCGGTTTGGAAGACGTGATCTCTTCATAATGGGGCAAAACAGTAATCTGCTCCTCCGGTAGAGCAAACAGCCGAACCACAGTACCCGGTACATTTGTGATTTTCTGAACTGCTATCCCTTGCTCTAAGCGCTTTGCCACTTCGATGAGGGCCGATTCGGCCATACCATACAGAAGGAGATCGGCCTTGGAATCGAGCAAGATAGAACGCCTAATGCGATCGTCCCAATAGTCATAATGGGCTAATCTGCGCAGGCTAGCTTCGATACCCCCAAGAATTATGGGGACATCGCCATACGCCTCGCGGGCACGATTAGCGTAAACAATGCTAGCCCGATCGGGTCGAAGGCCTCTTTCCCCGGCGGGCGAGTAAACGTCGGTGGAGCGCCGTTTTTTGGCCACAGTATAGTGGTTGACCATTGAATCAATGTTTCCGGCGGTAACCAAAAAACCAAAACGAGGTCGCCCCAAAACACGAAACGAGTTGACATCTCTCCAGTCAGGTTGAGGTATTATGCCAACCCTATACCCATGATGCTCTAATAATCTACTTATTATGGCTACCCCAAAGGATGGGTGGTCGACGTAAGCATCTCCAGTGATCAGGGCGAAATCCACGCAATCCCAGGAACGCTCGGTCATTTCAGCCTGATTCAACGGTAAAAATTCATTCACTGCCTTCCCACCCCTCCCCCGCTTCGCCGAAGTATTGTCTCATTATAGTAACACGAAAAAGGGCAAACCGCCAGTCTTCTGAGACCATCTATAATGTCAATCGAATCGGGAGAGCTTTCTGTTGTAGACTAGAGGCAGGATCACATTATTCCCAACCAGGTGAGTAGCGGTACAAAAGCCCTGTAAATCACAGGAATGATCATGGGTAATCTAACTCCCATCGCCAGAAGTAGACTCAACGTAAGGGAAGAAGACAATAAAACGGCAACAATGGAAAGTTCTCGCCAGTATTTGTTCCGAATTAGTCCCGGAGCCTCAAAGAGACCAACGAGGATGTAAGCGATGATTACAAGAAATACGTTGAGCATCGCCTCATTCTCCTTTTTGTGTCCTTCTTTTCTGGATTTTGGCCACTATAAGGGTAAGTAGCGGCAGAAAGAAAGCGAAGACCATGCTGTACAAGGGAAACAACATGTTGGCATCAATAATGTCATAAATGTATTCGTCAAATAGCAATGTGCTGATATTTAAAAGTAAAGCGCCTAGGAAGAATCAGCGGGGTATGGGAACGCATTTTAAGTAACTGTGAAAACCCTAGTACCGCACCGTAATAAAAGACCGAACCTTTTACAAAACCCAGTGACAAGAAAACCACGGCCAAAAGAATCTCCAATCGAGTAAATACTTCTCCAATGTTTATTATGCGTACTGCGGCAAAAGCAGGGTAAGTGCTTATTGTGGAATGCGTTCCAAGCACTGCGATGGTTCTTACAGCATACAGCACTAGTAGAATACCAGAAAATAGAAAGGATCTTCTCATGAAACGGCCAGCCTCCAAGGGAGCGGATACCAGATTGATAAATATCAGGAAGACTATAGCTTCCCCAAAGGGGATGGCAGCAACATTTTGTATGGCTAATAGCATTTCACTGATTGGAATATCCATGAAAGGTAGTAAGTTGGAAGGATCCATATCCTGTGCGAGGAGAATAGATTCAAGACAGAAAAGTAAGACCAAGGTCATTAAGACTATCTGACTGTATCGGGCTAAGACCTCAAGACCACTTCGGACTGCGAAAGACGATACCACAAGTGGCGTGATAAGAAACACCATTAGGGGTGTGGAGGTCATTATTATGGCAAAAAAAGAGGCAAAAGTCCGTAGCAGCATGGCACTTACAAACAAGAAGAACAGCAAATACAGCCAAGATACGACTTTCCCCAGAAATGACCCGAAAACCAGTTCATTCATTTCGATAAGGTTCTTCCCGGGATGCTGTCTCACCAGAGCATTATAGATAGCTAAGAATATCAAACCTTCTAAGGCTCCTAAGCCTACGGCCAACCAAGCACTGCTTCCAGCCTGGGCTCCAGGAAGGAAGATGACCGAAGAGCCTAAGAGAAAGACACTCACTAGGTAAAACAGCTGATTGGGAGAAATGGTCTGATTCTCGGGCTTCACTTCTTACTCTCCTTTGTCAGAATAAACATTTGATATAATGAGACCAGGTCGTTTCACAGTGCTTTCAACGATAATATTCACCTCAAGAGTGGGAAAGATCTCCTGCCAGTTGGATTCTAGCTCCCTCCACACACGAAGGTGCTTCTTATAAAAAGCATCTCCAAAACCAAAAACATCCGCCTTCAATTCCTGGGCTTTTGCCAAAGCCGCAGTGACTTCTTGACAGATTGCCTCGTTCTGGAGACTTTCCATGAATTGCCACGCCTCAGGCTTGTTCAAGTCTTCGGTGCAGGAGGTTTCACCTAAGTTGCTACTTCCTTTAATCTGCACTGTTATTGTGGGCTTGCCATCTTTATTTTGTGGAATAATCTTGCTTGTGGCTTCCAGAATTTCCAGACTGTAGGTACACTGATCGGGGTCTGTAACAACGATAATTCCACCCCTCACCTCACCCAAAACCCACAATAGCCCTCTGGACTCGCGCTTATTCAATATACCCACCATTTTCATATCTCGGTCAAAGACTGCTGTACCACTCATATTTAACCTTTGTTCCTCATCGGTATCTTCCAGGAAAATGTATGAAGCGATTGGAGCTGTACTCTTACTCAAAATTCTTTGTGAAAGATCCTTAATGTTAATGACTCCAAATTGAGAACTAAACCTGCGCTCAATAATCAAATCGCGAATGAAAAAAGCAGGGATGTTGTTGATTCTGGTCTCTGTGGCTAAAATATCCTGAGCTTTTCCTTCCGAAACAAGAATCCAGTTGGTTTCACGAAATTCATAATCTCGCATTAGCATGTCAAGATGATCTTTAAGACCCCTTTTCGCAAGTTCTTCCCCAAAAATCATGACTTGGTTATGGGGAAAGAACAACTTACGGGGAGAAACATGGGTCATTGTTCTGATGGCTTCAAATACTGTGGTGCCCTGACTCGTCGCAATCCAAAACGGCGGTTCGTTTCCACCTCCACCGCTCCGGGGCGTTCTCACATTTGTCGGATCAACAATTTGCGCGCTAATTAAGATTTTCTCCTCCTGGGGACTGCTATCAAAGCCCATTCCAACTACGATGGCTCGCTTGCTTAGATTAACACGGTCCCAGCAGCCCATAGTGAATAATGATTGAAGAAGTAAGATAACAAATACCATTATTCTATAGCGCTTCTTGACCTTAGGCATCTGTAAGCCTCCTCCCGAATATGTCTACTTTGCCTCTATGACCCGTTCTATATCAGTCCCTGCTTAGCTTGTCTTGATCAAGGCGGAAGGATTCGCGCTCGGGATCCAATTCTGGAATGACCGGTCGTCGGATCGAGAGGAGACTTAGTGGTGCGCGGATAAGACTATCCCTTATATGTGCCCACGAAATCGGAGCAATAGGCGATAAATAGGTTACGCCAAAGGAACGGAGCGAGCAAAGATGAAACAATAGAGCTATTATCCCAACGCCCAGGCCATATATCCCAAGTAACCCCGCCATAATGGTTAGACCAAAGCGCAAAAGAGTCACCGCATCGGTATGGGACATCACCAAAAACGACGATACCGCCGTAATTGCAACGACAATGACCATAGGGGCTCCAATTAACCCCG
>ENA-UOOH01002001-UOOH01002001.1-fermentation-metagenome-genome-assembly--contig:-NODE-2001-length-18575-cov-4.905940_pt1 | contig 18575 bp, 10 predicted proteins | sample MGYA00245778_ERZ724025 | MGnify/ENA primary metagenome ERZ724025 (study PRJEB28704, sample SAMN03018313) | fermentation metagenome | biome: anthropogenic terrestrial biome; feature: soil; material... | reverse complement strand
GCGGACACAATTCGGCAGTAAAGTTTGAGCGGTCCATGAGGGCAAGGCCCCAACCAGAACAGGAATCGATTCCGAGCCCGATTCAGAAAATGATCTGACGGATCGGCAACCATTGCCTGGAGGCGACGCCTGAAGGAGCGCCCCTTTTCGGACGGGATTGGGTTAGGCATAGGGAGATTATGAATCGGAAAGAAGTTATACGAGAATACAAGCGTACCGTTCAGCCGATGGGTGTCTATCAGATTTCGAATCAGCTCAATGGTAAGATCTTTATCGGCAGCGCGAAAGATGTTCGCAGTAGGATCAACAGAATTAAATTCCAGCTGGAAAATAATTTGTACCCCCATAAGCAGATACAGAATGACTATTCGGCAGCCGGGGGGGATGGCTTTTCCTTCGAGATTCTGGATCAGCTGAAACCGAAAGACGAACCGGGCATCGACTACAGCGATGAATTGACAATCCTTGAGGAGATGTGGCTGGAACGGCTTCAGCCATACGGGGGTAAGGGGTATAATGAAAAGCCGACACGGGGGTGAAATATATGGATCATGGCTGATGGTTGGTCTTTTTGTTGCACCCGAAACCGGGGACTGACTGCTGTTGCTTCCATGTGCACCACCACTCCAGCTCGGTGATCATTCCTGGATCTTGGTGTTCACACCACCAAACCAAAGGAGAGAGCATGTTCCTATTCTTACTCTTCACGCTATTGGCGGTTGCCGTGCTGCTCACGAGTGCCGTCGTCGTTGCCTTTAGGAAACCGATTCAAGGCATTTTCAGTCGTCTGATTGGAGAGCCCCTATCAGATGCGTGGGTCAGATTCCTCACCTTCGCACTCTATGTGGTCGGGATCTCGTCTGCGGTTCACGCCTATCGTCTCGATCAATACGTTTCGACGCAACACGGGGGCGATGTCATCGCGGAACTGAATGTGAATACGTGGGTCCTGGAGATATACCAGACGGTACGATCTGTGCTTGGCGGTCTGGCCTGGTCGCTTATGTCCTTCTTCATTATTGCGCTCATCGCCTTTATCATTGTGCGGGCATGTGAGCTGAAACGAGAGCGGAGCTGAGGGCTTTTTTGAGCGCACGAAGACAGCTCAACCCGGGTCATTGCGTTGTGGTGAAACCGAGGGGTGGGCTCGACTCTTGTCTGCAATGCTATTTGTGTCGAACGGGAGGCGTGTATGATGACCGAAAAGAAAGATGAAATATTCTCGGCAATCGCGGTTGCGGTCCTGCTCATCGGTACCGCTTCGGGGAATGCCATCGTGATGTTTGTGCTTTCGGCTTTAGCCCTTGCCATTGGGCTGGTGTTCTTCAGGCCGAGGATCGGCAATGCTCCTCTGCGAATCATGACTGTGGCTGCTGTAACCGGCATCATCATTGCCGGTGCGATTTCGTTTCTCACGCGGTAATCCATGAAACTGGATGGGTGTCACAGGGGATGATCAAACGGTGGAGTTGTTTTTATTGCCGGCCGCGCGAGTCCTTTCCATCCGGAACCGGAACGTCTCGCGCAGAGGCGCAAAGGCGTTTTCGACCTGGCCACAGGGGTGGGCCTGAATCGATGGGAATCTCCATTCGGAGATTGGATCCGCAGATGGCCGCAGATGGCCGCAGATCACCGCAGATGGGGAAAAGGAATGATCGGGGTCGGATAGGGAGGACTCCCGCAGAGATCGCAGAGGGCGCAGAGATCGCAGAGGACTATTGGAGTTGGGGATTGCAGATACATCGGAGCTGTTATCTGCAACTGTTTTGGTCTGCAGAAAGCCGATTTCCCCAAAATCCTGCCCCCAAAGTAGGGATCAGAGCATTGACCCAACCCATCCCCTGGGCGGGTGGAAAACGCCACCGCGTCCTCTGCGCCCTCAGCGGGAGGCTCTCCAAATCCGGATGGCGAGGTCAGGTTGGGAAGCTACCATTTCGGACAGCGTCCGGCTGGAGGTTGTCCAATCGACCGCTTACGGTTGGCAGCCATAGAAAACGAACACGGGGAGACGCGACCCATGAATAGAGCAATCGGAGCGTTGGCGGTATTCCTGCTGTGGCGTGGAATGATTCCGGCTTTCTCGGCGGGACTTGAGTGCCACGGCAAGGATCGTGTGATTGTGACTATGGAGGAGTACCCCGGAGCCCTTCGCAACCCGCTCAAAGGCTTTCGTCCACATCAGAGCGATGGCAGCCATCGATATGGGACGCTTTGTCGCGTCTATTTGAAGTGGAACGACCTGGAGCGAACGGCTGAAGATGGTGTCGAACGGATTATGGCGGTGAGCAACCGCGAGTGGCGCGACGTTGAGAAGCACAACATCAAGGTGATACCCCGAGTTTATCTGCATTGGGATGGCGACAAAAAATATTGGCCGAGTGACATGGAGGAAGGGGATTACAGCAGTGATCAGTTCCGCGACAGACTCTTGCGCCTGATCGCTCGTCTGGGTGAGTGCTGGGATCATGATCCCCGGGTGGCCTGGGTCCAAATGGGGATTATCGGGAAGTGGGGCGAGCACCACTCGCCGGATGTGTCGCCTGCGATGCAGAAGCTTATGGGCGACGCATTCTCGGAAGCGTTTCAGAATAAGATGGTAACAGTTCGGCATCCTTGGGATTTCAAGGAGTTTGCATTCGGCATCTACTGGGATTCGTGGGCTCATATCCAGCAGATGGAGACGCACGGCCTTGGCATCAAGCAACTTGGATCCCGTTGGCATACACGCCCCATGGGCGGGGAATGCGCGTATAACTGGGGCGATTGGAAGATCCAGCCGGGCGACGATCCGGATGATACTCTGAGTGACCCTGAGCACTGTCGATTTCTGATCGACAGCATTCGTGAACTGCACTGCAACAATCTCGGCTGGGTGGCTGATTACAACGAGATGGAGCCTCGGGTTCAAGCCGGTGCTGAAGCGGTCCAGAAGGCGTTCGGCTATCGTTTTGTGCTGGAAAAGGTTGAATACACGGCCTCGGTGGAACCGGCAGGCGAGTTCGACGTCAGCTTCCAAGTGCGCAACACAGGCTCTTCACCGTTTTACGGCAACTGGCCGGTGGAGATCAGCCTGCTCGATCCCAAGTCCCGCGCGGTCGTTTGGCGTGACACATTCGACGACCTTGATATCCGTGAGTGGTTACCTGGTGATTTGTGGGACCGTGCCGCGCAGGTGTATCAACAGAAGCCAGAGACCTATTCCGTGGGCCGTCGTTTCAAGCTTCCTCCTCGGATTGGGAAGGGTGAGTATATTCTAGCAATGGCGATTTTGGATCCGGCTGGTATGCTTCCCACGGTTCGTTTCGCGATCAGGAACTATTTCAAGGGGGGGCGTCATCCGATCGGACGGATCGGTGTGGGTGTTACGGTTTCAGATCCTGAGATTGATCCAAGAGGTTTTGAAGATCCGATGCTAGACACGACCCTGCACTACACCCTCGAAAGTGCTGCTGATGCGGGGGACACCGCCCGCTGAGATCGGAGGCTGGATCTTCGAGCAGAAGGTTGCGGTGCAGGTCCGGCGAGAGCTCGCGCAGGTCGCTTGTTTCTTCAAGGATCCTTCGCTTGAGGCTGTCCGAAAAGGTAGATGGCGAAGCAAGCTCGGAGTCGGGGTCGCTATCGGTCTCGGTATCGAAAGGACGCAGGATGAGTCTCCCGCAGAGGGCGCGGTGGCGTTTTCGACCTGCCTATGGGGGTGGATAGGTTCCATGCTCTGCCCCGGACCTTTTTGGGGGATTTTTTATACTGTTTCAGCAGACCAAGGTTGTTGCTGAAAACTGCTCCGATGTAGCTGCAGTCCCCCCTGCGCCTCTGCGGGAGTTCTCCCGATCCGGATCCGGAGACCTTCAGCTGTGCCCCACCAATAGGCTTTTCGAACAGCCTCAGGCTAGGGCTGCCCGATTGCCTGTTCCATATGTGTGTTTGCCTGCGGGGATAAACCCTGTGGTGTGTAGGAGGGTTCGCGCCTGAGGATCTGTCCGTCGTTGGTGAAATCGAGCGGATCGATACAGAGGAAGGGTGGGTTGCCGGGGATGATCCCGTGGCAGGAGATCCACCAGCGGCCGTCGGGACCGGTGAAAATCTGGCCGTGGCCGACGGCTTCGAAGGGGAGGTCGGGGTTGCCGGTGTAGGGAACGCCCTTTTGGCGGCAGGACTCCGGGTTCTGCGCGCCGTAGATCGGGTTGTGGGCGGCCTTGGTCCAGGGACCGAGCGGACCGGGTGCGGTGGCGTAGCCGATCTCGTAACCGCGTGTCCAGGAGGAGTAGAGGAGGTAATAGGTCTGGTCCCGCATGGCCACGAACGGGCCTTCCACTCCGACGCCGTCCCAGGTCTTCCGGGTGGATTCGAGCATGATGATCGGTTCGCCGAGGGTGCGCATTGTTTCCATATCGACCTCTGCGGCCAGGATCTGTTGATGTCCGTTCCAGAAGGCATAGACACGTCCGTCGTGATCCTCGAAGAAGGAGAGGTCATTGCCATAGACCAGGGGCGCGTCCGGCGTGAGGACCTGGTAGGGCCCGTGCAGCGTATCGGCGGCGGCGACGAGTCCGCCCATGTCGTGTTCGGCATAGCGACCGCTGATCCGGCAATTGACCAGCAGGAAATACCGGTCTTGGATCCGATGGATTTCCGGGGCCCAGAAGCGCTCTTGGTACCAAGCGGCGGGGTCGATGGTCGTGCGGTCGAGGATCAGGCCTTCGTCTCGCCAATCGGTGAGGGTATTGGAACTATAGAGTCGCACCCCCGGGTTGGGCCCTTTGATGAAGGGCGCGCTTGTGGCGACCATGAACCACCGGTCCCCGTCCCGGAATACCTGGCAATCGCGGACGCCTGCTGGATCGATCCCGGACGAGATCGGGTTTCGATAGACCAGCGGTTCCGGGCTGGTATCGACGGCATCGGCCCTGCCGGGCAGGTTCACGGGCATGCCCCAGCAGCAACCCAGGAGACCGAAGATGAGCGTGGGCAAGGTTCGGATGAGGCTGGTGCGATGGCGCATGGACATTGTGCTCTCATAGGCGGACTCGGCTGCGGCCCCCGCTCCAATCGAATCGAGGGGGGGGCCGTCGAGCGCCTTAGTGGGACGCGATTGGAAATCACGGCCGCATGGGAGTTACGATCCTGTAGAACCGGGTTACACCCTGGATGGCATCGGGATCGTGTATGGTGACGAGTCGGGCCTCGGGCTCGGCGGGAATGCTCTGGAGTACGTTCCAGACGCCGCCGGCGAGGTCCTCGGTGTAGAGGATGCTGTAGGAGCGATCCGGAGCCGCTTCGAAGCGCAGGGCCAGAGCGGTTTCGGAGGCTGCCTCCAGCTCGATCTCGAAAAACTCGAGGCGGCTGTTCGGGTCTCTGGGGTTGGTGTTGGCCAGGAACTCCTCACGGTTGGTGAAGCCGTCGCCATCCGGATCGGCGTCGCTGCCGCCGAGGTTGGGATCGGCCAGCTCCTCGCTGGAGAAGTGGGTCAGCATCCACTGGGTGAAGGGATCGGTGGATGTGACCGTGACCTGCACCTGATCGGAGACCGAGTATTCGCCATCATTCACGGTGAGCCGCAGGAGGTAGGTCCCGGGCTGGGAGAATCCAATGATGGTTGCCGGTGAGTCGGAAGGGCTGAACTCGACAATTCCCGGACCGGAGAGCTTGCTCCATGAGAAGCTCGGAGCGCCAGGCGGCAGGGGCAGGCCGTCGTCTGTGTAGGCGGCGACCAAGGGCAGGGGAGTTCCGAGTTCGGTCTCTTGATTGGGTCCGATCTCGAGGGTTGGCGCTTGGTTCACGGGGAATGCGGCGCCGGTGAGCTCAAGGTCGAAACCGAGATCGCTGCTGGAAGCGTTGCACTGGTGTAGCTCGACGGCGATGACGTTCTCGCCCTCCACGAGCAGGCTCGGATCGATGGAGGTCAGATAGTAGGTGTACTCTTCTTCCCCTCCGACAATACCTGCGGAGAAGGTGGTATGGTCGACGATTCCGTCAGGCATGTTGCTGCGCACGACCTCTTGTCCGTTCAGGTACACGATCGCGCCGTCGTCGCGCAGGAGGCTGATCGCCAGTTCTGAGACGGATACGGCATCAACGACTTGGAAGGACCTGCGGAAGTAATAGGTCCTGTATTTGTCCTGCGCGTTCGGGCCGTAGCCGAGAACGGTCTGTTCGTCTCCGTCACCGTACCCGAGTTGGGCGGGGCCGGATTTCCATGCCTGATCATCGAAATCGATGGTGGTCCATGCATTCGGAGCCGCCACGCCGGTATCGAGGTATTTCCAAACCGAGCCGGCGGGGAAGAAGGTCAGCTCACCGCTGGGGCGACCGACCTCGATGGTGAGGGTATCGCTTCCCTGCAGATCTCCGTCCGAGGCGGTCAGGCGCAGGACGAAAGTGCCTGCACCGGGCAGGAAGATCTCGGTTTCGGCCTGGGTCCAATCGGCGAAGGTCACGGGGCCGGGGCCACTGACCATGCTCCAGGCATAGGTGATGGGGCCGCCGGGTTGACCGTCATCGGTGCTTTGCCCGGCAACCATCGTCGAAAGCGGGAATGCAACGGCGTTGTGCTCTTGGTCCGGTCCGGCGTTTACGAGCGGCGGGCGATTGCCGAGGTTGTCGAGTCCGGGCGATGGCAGTCCGGGGCTGACCCGCCAATTGGCTGGGTCGTTCCCGTAATCGGCGGGAACGAGTCGCTCCAGGGACAGACCTGTGCCGTCGGCGCCGATGGGCCAGGGGCTGCTCACTCGGTATCGAACGGAATCGACGGGGATTTGCGGCGCGGTCTCGCCCGGCTCGACGGGGCCGTCCCACGGTTTCTGCAACACCAGGAGCTCACCGTTGTCCTGCAGGGTTCCGGCGTAGGGCCCGAAGACGAGGACTTCCTCTGGGATTCCGGTATGATCGGCCAGAAACGCCTCCGGCGTTGTCGCCACGACGAGGGCGAGTCCGCGCGGCGGCAGGATGGTATCGGGCGGGAAGTCGAAGCCGGCACCACTGAGTGACCAGGTATTGGTGGGGTTCTGAGCGTCGAAGAGCGGAACGGGCTGATCCGTGATGTTCTGGAGTTCGACGTACTCGACGGTCCCCTGTTTGGGGTGGAAATAGATCTCGGAGATCACGACGGGGCCGACCTTGGGCAGGCTGTTGTCTGCCTCGAGGGTGGGGGTGGCGAGCTGAGTGATATCCTCGCTCCCGGTGCTCAGGATATGGCGACCCCAGGTGGTGCCGAGGTCGGATGCCTCAAAGGTGAAGCCGTGGCTGTAGCCGGTGAGCGAGCCGACTGTGTCGCCGGAGAAGAGAAAGACCTCTTCGCCCATGGCGCTGAGTCCGAAATACCCAAAACCGCCGGGGGTAGCATTAAACATGGTCTCATCGAGCACGAGATAGCCGCCTGCAGGGACGAGGGTACCCAGGGGGATTCGGAACTTCCTGGGATCATTGCGATCATCGGTGAGGAACCAACCGCCGATGTCTGCGGGCAGCGGATCGGGGTTAAAGAGCTCGATCGCGTCGACACCGCCGGTCATGGGGCGAGCCATGACCTCATTGATGAGGACCTGCATCCCGATGGGTGACGGGTCGTCGCGGCCGGGCGAGCCGTGGATTTCGGCACTGGCGCGCCAAGCCGTGGGGGAATCGATATCCTCATCGATCAGCGTTGGATTGCGCCGAACGATGGAGAAGCCTTCCCCATCGGCCGCGAGCGGCCAGGGGGTGTTGTCGTTGTACTTGACGGTAGCGATGTTGGTACCGACGGCGTGTACCAGAGTGATACGTTCGCCGGCGTTATTGAGCCGGCCGGTGTAGACGCCGTCGACGGGGACGCCAGGATAGCGTGCGGAGAAGGCGTCCGGGTTGGTGGTCAGGACGACGAACTCGCCGGGGGCGAGGCGCGTGCCGTTGGGGAAACGGAAGGCGATCCCCTCTGTGAAATGGACGCCGCTCAGGTCGAGTTCGACATCGGCCAGGTTCTTGAGCTCAAGGAATTCGAACTCATTGCCGTCGGTATCGTCCTCGAGGTCATCGAGCGGGTGGTACATGATCTCGGTGATGGCGAGCTCAGTGAAGGTCTGGATGATGAGGAAATCGGCTTCGTTCAGGGCGCTCCATGTCGTTCCGGAGCGGACCCTGGCCTTGAGAGTCAGGTTCTCATGGATCGCGATGGGTGCGGTGTACCGTCTGGCCGCGGGCGAAAGCGCGCCGCCGGGCAGGCGTGGATCCGTCCCGTCGATCGTGTAGAAAATGGTTCCCTCAGAGGCCGAGAGGGAGAGCATGGTTCCCGGGTCAATATTGCCGCCCTGGATGTTCATGACGGGGGCGTTGACGCTGGGATAGAGGCCCCTGGATTTGAATTGATTGAGCACGATACCGGTGCGTTGGGTCAGGTAGCTGTTCCGCACCCGGTTCATCTCAATGAGCCAGTGCTGATCGCGGTTCAGTGGGGTGGATGTTTTCGAATCGCCCCAGCGTGCGGATTCGCCCACGACGGCGGCATAGATCTCGTTGTAGCGTTTGTCGAGCAGGGCGGTGGCGCCTTCGACGCTGAGGACGCCGCCGTTGAACATATGCTTATGGATACGATCCGCCACCATGAGGTTGAACTCGGGGTGGGCCATCAACTGTTGAAAGATGCGCTGTGGATTGCTTTTGTAAAAGGTATCGCCGGCGGGGAATGGGCCCAATCGGTTTTCATTGACGTTCAAGAGGGTATGCTCGGCGTCATGCACAAAGAACCGGAAGCCGGTATCGCCGGTGCGATCGCGGATGCCGTACCAATTGTTGGGGTTGAGGTTACTGGAGAAGTTAGAGATGGGCGCGTCCAGGTTCCCGCCGAAGTAGATGACCAGCATGTAATCGATCAGGTTTTCGAGATCGAGGTAGACGGGGTAATCGGGATTGCGGCTGCCGTCGGGGTTGTTCCCCAGCACGCGCTGGAAGGCTGCATCGGTGCCGAGCCCGGCCTCGCACAAGTTCCAGAGTTCACGCCAGGCTACCAGCGTACCGTCGGTGGCGTAGATATTGTAACCGCCGCTGGCATCGACCTTGACGACGTCGTAGTTCTCTTTCTCCCCGCCGAAGTAGGTCTCGGCATAGGACGCCTCAGGTCGCTCGCAGGTATTGAACAGGCCCCAGTATTGGCCGTTGATGTAGAGGTGGTAGTAATTGCCGCGTTCGCCTTGGTGGCCCATGGCCAGCTGCATATCACGATTGAGTTGATCCCGGATAAAGATCCCTCGGGAATCGCCTTGGAAACTCCAACTATAATTCTGGAAGGTGCGCAGATCGATGGCATCGAAGATGTCGGTGCCCTCATCCCCGAAGAGCGGGTAATTGAGCTTGGTCTCCCCGTATTCCGACCGGAAGAAGAGGCGGAATGCGTGTTTGGGATTATCGGTGCTGCGGCTGAAGCCGCCGCGGATGCGGATGCCGGCATTGATCTGGAAGCCGGAGTCTGAGCCGTCGGGGAAGATGAGCTCGGCGGACACGGGGCGTTCCCAGGTGCGGCCGTCCTGTCCGGGATTGGCATAGATTCCGATCCGGCCGTCGAACAGGTTAGCCAGGTCGGTGACCAAGCTGATGGTGGGGATGGATTTGAGGTCATCCCGAATCGTGGGGCCGTAGACGGGGTGATTGACGATATCGGGATCCATCCCGTAATTGACGACGTTGTTGCCCCAGCTGGTGGGCCAGCCTTCAGGAGCGGCGCCTGTGGGCGATTGTTGGACAATATCGTCCAAGAAGAGGTAGGACGCGGTCTTGACGTGAGAGGGTTCGTACCCGTCAAGCACGGCGATGGCGCGGACCACGGAGGTGCCCGCAATGGGAATGGGGGTGGAGAACTGTGTACTGGTCTGTGCTTTGGGAGTGGAGCCATCGAGCGTATACCAGATTGTGGCGCCGGGGGTATCGGTCCTGAGGGTCAGGCTGAAGGGCGCATCGTAGAAGCCGTGATCGTGGCTGAACTCCGGATCGGCCACAAATCCGCTGAAGCCTTCGCCATTGTAGTCTCCAGGGGTGGGTGTGGCGAAAAAGACGGCCGTGGAGGAAGCGGCTTCGTACTCGACCAACTGCGGGTGGACGAGGAAATCGACGTCATCGGCCGTGATATTGAGTCCGTGCACGGCGAGCACATTGAGCCCGGGCCTGAGGAGATCGAGCCGTCCGGAGAGGCTGAAGACTTCCGGCACAACGCCGAGCTCATTCGGCCTTGGTTGCAGTGCTGTGGAATTCCAAGCGGGAGGGGTGGGTGCATTACTGCGAGCGACTTCGGTGCCGTTGAGGTATGCGACAAACCCATCGTCGTATTGCATTTTCAGGTCGAGAGATTGGATCGCGAGGGGGGAGTCCACCTGAAAGGGGAATCGCAGGTAGGCGCTGGTGGCGGAGCCGAGCATTGAATCGAGAATGTCGGTACCGATGGCGGAGCCAAAGCCGATTTCGAAATCCTGGCCCTCCTGCGAGATGACGGGGGAGAAGATTCCCAATCCACCGGCGGCGGTGTCGCCGATCAGGCGGAATTGGGCGGGATCGAACATCGCGTATGCGCCCTCTGCGGCGAACACCTCGACGGATGCGCCGCCGCCCTGTTCGTAATAGAGGATGTAAAGCGGATAATCTCCCGGCTCATTGATCTGGAAGGTCTCCAGCGTATCGGCCGGCCCACGCGGATCGGGATAGCTCATCTCGTGCGGACCGATCTCGAGCATGAACCCATCGTCGCTGTTCACGCCGAAGGTCCAGGCGCCCGCGGTGGGGATATGAATGGTGCCCATGGCTTCGAGCACCAAGTTATCGGCGTCTTCCGCCATACTGGTGCCCGGGAAGGGCAGGTCATCGCCGAAATGGCTGCTCCCGCTGTTATTGACGAAATTGATGGTCGCGATATTGCCGACGTGGGTGCTTGTTTGGAGGCTGGGCGAGTCGGCCACCTGAATGGCGAGGTCGAGCGAGGAGACGACGATATTGGCTTGATACAATCGGAAGCCGAACCCAGGAACAGCCGATTCGTAGCCGATGCCGGCGGGGCCACTGGCCCAGGAAGAATCGTCGAAATCCGGCTCGATCCATTGGGTGCCGAGCAGGTCGTTCTGGGGGAGGAAAAAGGATGCGTCCGAGCCTTCGGGCAGCAGGATATTCTCCTGAACATCCTGAGCCAGTCCATAGGAATAGTCTCTGCGCTGCGGTGGGAAATCGGGAGCGAACTCAAAGGCGGGGGTATTACCGTCCGGGCCGATGATGGCAAGGTATTCACCGGTGGCACTGAGCTTGAAATTGGTATGCAGCGGGGCCGCGGGATCACGTCGATCCTTACCGGATGCCCAGACGAGCAGGAATTCCCTGGCCTGGAGCTCGATCGCGGGAAATCGCCAAAGATCGAGTTCGTTGGGGTTGTCGGTCAGGTACCAGCCATCCAGGTTCACGGCGGTATCACCGCTGTTGAAAATCTCGATCCAGTCGGAGGAATCGCCGTCATCGTCCAGACTCGTCTCCCCGTTGCTGGCAAGGAACTCGGTGATCTGAACCGCGGCATGTGCTGGTAGAACGATGGTCCAAAGGCAGACGAAAATGGCCAGGAAGCATAGGCGCCAGTCTGCGTTTGGTCTGGCCTGGGTTTTGGATGCGTTTGAATTGCTCACGGCTATTCCTGTACGGCTGAAGTCGGTGGTGGCGTCGGTGGCTCGCTCTCAATGCGTGGGATATTCGATTGCCTTCGGCAGTGGATCTTCGATAAGGTAGATTAATTGAAGCGCCGGTTTTATCTGGATCTTACATTCCCAGACAAGAAGAGAATTGAAACCGTGACAAATTCCAAGGCCGGATTCGACTGCAGCGCAACCCGACCTCAAGAGAATTATGCCAAACAAGCCTTCCCTCCCATTGGATGAGCTTCCGGATTTACCTCCCCGCGGGGTGCGCCTGGAGGACTCATCCGTACTGAAAATAGCCCTGAGCACCCAGAGACGACTCTTCCAGCTAAAGGAGGCCACAGCCGGGTTCGGCAACGATACGATGCTATTGAACAACCTGTTGCCGGTGGAATTGTGTGAAGACCTCTCTCCGGATCAACGGATCGATTTTCTTGCCCGTTTCTTCTCGGCGGAGGCCCGGAGGTATGAGCGTGAGAGCGTCGATATCGCCAGGGCGCACAGGGCGAGGGTGGCAGTCGTGGCTGCCTACCGCGGAATCGGAGAAGCCAAAGAACCGCTGGATGCCATTCGCGAGTTGGGCGCTCACATCACGGGTGTTGCACGCCCCTGGCGGGATCACGGAGTGCGTGCCAAGCCGCAATCCGCCCTCCAGCCTCCGAACTGGGTCCGTGCCAAAATGGATAACCTGCTCGACTACATGGTGGTTCAGGATGACACCGAACCGCTGGTCCGAACGGTCGTCCTCTTTTACCAGTTTCAGGCCATTGCGCCCTTTGTGACGGAAAACGAACGCGCGGCCAGGTTCTTTCTCGCGCTCTTGCTGGTGAGGGAACAGCTGCTCGCCCTTCCGATCCTTCACATCAACCGCCTGCTCACGCTCGAGCGCGAGGAGTACACCCGGCGGTTGCGTGCGGTGGGAGCCCACGGCGATTGGACGGCCTTTATCGCCTTCGTTTTGGACATCATCGATCGTGGGGCGATCGAAACGAATCGCTTCATCGAGTCCCACCGGGTCTGCCTGGAAAGCATATCCAGCGTCTGCCGGAAGTTGTTGCCACGAGTCTACACGCCTGAGCTCATCCAGGCCCTTTGCGAACGGCCGTATTGCCGGATCACCGACCTGGTCGAGCTAGGGATCGCGAAGCGTCAGACCGCCTCGGCCTATCTTCATGAATTGGCTGCAATGGGGATCCTTCGGATGGAGAAGAGCGGACGCGACGCCCTCTTTGTCAACATGCATTTGCTGGAGTACCTAGGTCGTTGAGCGGAGTTCGATGGAAGAGAAACGGGGTGAACGTGAAGGTTTTTGTGCAAGCCGGGAGTAATTTTCATTCGCCGAGAAACCTGGATCGGGCCCCTTGGCGAGGCCGGAACTGGCTCCGGGATTGGTGGCTTGCAGGGTTGGTCGTGGGTTGCATGCTGGCCCGTGGGAGTGGGTCGGCGGTAGCGGCCTCGCTAGGAGTCAACTTCACCGACCGTTCCGACAGTTCCGATCGCGTGGCCACCGGGGAGTATGCCGGCGCGCCTGGGTACGAGCAGTCCCACTGGAACAATGTCGAGGGAGCCGCGGGCACGAGCGTTCAATTGGTGGATGATACCGGGCTTTTGTTGGACGGGGTGGGGGTCACGTGGAGTTGCGGGAACACCTGGCGCAGTGGCTCCGCAATCTCGACTCCCGACCAGAGGTTGCTGTTTGGATATCTCGACGACACCGCCAATGGAGACCTGCTTCGTCCTCAGATCGACATCACCGGCGTACCGTACCCGCAGTACTCGGTCATCCTCTACCTCGGCAGTGACACCCCGAACGCCTTCGATTACGGTGCCTTTTTTCTGCAAGATTCCTCTGGGAACGATCTCACCGCCCGCGTGTACGGCGGTGAAATCCGGATGTTCTCCGGCACGTACCGACAGATCCCGGCGGACTCGACCGACCCGAACACCGCGGAAGCGGGCGGCAACTTCATTGTATTCGAAGGGCTCGACTTACCGCATATCCGCATCGGTGGTGCACGCACCGCCAGCTCGCGCGCGAGCATTGCGGCGGTGCAGATCGTGGCTGACCTGCTTCCCGTGATTCGCGAATTCTCTGCGGTCCCGCCGGTCGTGGATCCCGGTGAGACGACCACGCTCGCCTGGGCGGTCGAGCGGACCGAGCGCCTGGAGCTGAACGGTCAGGAGGTTACCGGCCTGACCTCGATCGACCTGGCGGTCGACACGACCTCGGCCTTCGAGCTGGTGGCGTGGAACGAGTACGGCTCGACCCGGCGGTGGGTCACCGTCGAGGTGCGCGATTTGCGACCGGTGATCGAGCTCTTTTCAGTGCAGCCACGCGCCCTCGATCGGGGTGATCAAGCGACCCTCACCTGGAGCGTTCGCGACGCCGAGACGGTCTTACTCAACGAGGTGGTGGTCCCCGCCGCCGAAAGCAGGCTGATCGCGCCCGAGACCACCACGCACTACACCCTGACGGCGACCAACGCCTGGGGCGTGGTCGAGTCGGAGCTCGAGCTGCCCGTGGTGACGGGGGCGGGGCACGTGGTCATCTCAGAGTTCATGGCAGACAATGACCGCTTCGAGTTCGAAGGCGTCCCCGGCACGCCCGACTGGATCGAGGTCTACAATCCGACCGATGTCGCGATCCCGCTACTTGGGTTTGGGCTGACCGATCGCGCGGATCACGCGGGCGGCTGGATCTTCCCTGCGATCGAGCTCGCGCCGAAGGCGCATCTGCTGGTCTTCGCCACGGGCCGCAGTATGCGCGATCCTGACGCCCTCCTTGAGGTCGACTTCCAGTTGGACCGCGAGGGCGAGTACCTCGCGCTCCTCGCGCCGGGCGGTGGGGTCCTGCATGAGTTCGCACCGATGTATCCGTTCCAGCGGGAGGACATCGCTTACGGCATCCTGGCCAGCGGAAAGGATTCAGCGCGTTACCTCGGTGAGCCAACGCCGGGTGACGACAACAGTCCCGCGCCCGCGCCCGCCTGGCCGGTCTTGTTCGAGCCTCCCAGCACCACCTTCGCCGGCGGGCCGATGCTTGTAACCCTGAGCAGTCCCAGCCCAGGCGCGGAGATCCGCTTCACGCTGGACGGTACTCGACCGAGCCTGACGCACGGGGAACTCTACGCGGGTCCGATCGAGATCGGGTCCTCGACCACGATCCGTGCCGTGGCATTGGCGGACTCCGCACCGGCGAGCCCCGCGACCGCAGCGGAGTACATCGCGATTGCTTCGGACTTGCTCCAGTTTGAGTCGCCGTTGCCGATTCTCCTGATTGACAACTTCGGCGCCGGCGGGATTCCCAACCGCGGGTTCACCCAGACGATGCAGGGGGTCGACCAGGTCCCTCGCCAGCCGGCAGGGATGGCCCTGTTCGACCGGGCCGCCGGTTCGGCAACCGTCTCGGTCTCCGGTCTGCCCGACATGACGCAACGCGTGGGGATTCGTGTACGCGGTGCCTATTCATCCACGTTCCCACGCCCACCGTACTCCATTGAGGCGTGGGACGGCGAGGACCGGGATGTCGAGATCGCGCCGCTGGGCATGCCGGCTGAGTCGGATTGGATTCTCTACCGGCCGCACGAGGACATCGACAACACGCTGATGTTTAACACCTGGATCTACGCACTCTCCAATGAGATGGGGAAGTACGCGGTACGAACCCGATTCGTGCAGGGATTTGTGAACACGCAGGGCGGTGCGGTCGGGATGGATGATTACATGGGACTCTATGTCTTGATGGAGAAGGTCAAGCGCGACCCGAACCGGATCGACATCCCGGGCCTCACACCTGATGGCACCCAGGGCGGTTGGCTGCTCGCACTGAACCGGATGGATCCGGTCGATCTGGATGGGACCCCACCGCGCTTCTTCCATACCGCCGGCGCGAACCGGATTCAGGAGACCCCGCCCGATGCCCTCGGCCGGGGCGACGATGAGCCGAGGCAGTCCAACTGCGTGATCAATTTCGAGTCTCCGAACGGCTACGCGATCACGGACGCGCAGCGCGATGCGATCGAGGGCTGGTTCGTCCCGTTTGAGGATGCGCTTTGGGGGGCGCAGTACAGGGATCCGGTCAGCGGTTATCGGCGGTACCTGGATACCACTGATTTCATCGATTATTTCATCCTCCACAACCTGTCTAAGAACGGCGACGGACTGCTGTTGAGCATGTGGGTCTACATGGCCGGTGGGGAGTCCAAGCTGAAGATGGGTCCGATCTGGGATCTCGATCTGCTCGCATACCGTGGCGATCCCGGCTCCGAACTCCTCTATCACTCGGATCGGATCTGGTACGGCCGGCTCTTCCAGGACGTCGATTTTTACCAGGCGTATGTCGACCGTTGGCAGACGCATCGGCGGGGCGCGCTCGCCGATGCCAACATGCTGGCGATCATCGACCGGCAGGCGGCCGAGATCACGGCACCGGTCGCTGCAGCGCATGGTGTGAGCAGCTGGAGCTCCAGGATCGCATCCTGGAAGGCTTGGTTGCTGGCGCGTGCGGCGGCGATCGACGGCAGCATGGTCCCGATGCCCACGATCGCCCCGGCCGGCGGCGCGGTGGGTCCGGGCACAGTGGTCACGCTGCGCTCTGACCGCGGACGGCTTTGCTATCGACTCGACGGCAAGGACCCGCGCGCTGCTGGAGGTGCCATCGCACCGGGGACCCAGTCCACATACGCCGGCTCGGTCGCGCTCACGCTCCATGAGACCTCTGTGGTCACTGCGCGTGTATTGGACGGCAGTGAATGGAGCGGCCCCCTCAGTGAGCAGTATTGGGTCGACACGGTTGCCGCAACCGCGGGTACCCTCTGGATCGGTGAGTTCCTCTATCGGCCTTCGCAACCGACCGCGACCGAGGCTGCGGCCGGGTTTACGGATGCGGATGCCTTCGAGTTTATCGAGATCGTCAATCGTTCCGATCAGAGCGTGCGCCTCGAAGGCGTTGCGCTCACCGAGGGCGTGCTCTTTCAGTTTGCCGATCACGACCTGCTCGCGCCGGGAGCGCGTGCACTGGTTGTGCGCGATCCCGGTGCGTTTGCCCTGCGCCATCCGGAGGTCCCGGAGGGGGTAGTTCGCGGTGGATATATCGGCGGCACGGGCTTGTCGAACAGCGGTGAGACGATCACGCTGAGCGGCCCCGACGGGGTGCTGGACCGGATCACCTATTCGGACGCCGCGCCCTGGCCCGCGGCCGGCCTCGGCGGGTGGCCGCTCGTGCGGCTCAATTACGGGTCCGGCTCAGGCAGCAACCCCGCTGATTGGCGACTCAGCTCCGACCTCGGCGGTGCCCCCGGCGTGGTGGACGGATTGAGCTTTCCCGAGTTCATGGTTGCCCATGGCCTGGCCGGGGACGGCGCGGCGGACGAGGATGACGACGGGCTCGATAATTTCACGGAGTACGCGCTTGGCACGGACCCTCGCGTTGCCGACGCCCGGGCGGGGTTACTGACACTGGCGCGTCCTCAAACGGGTGAGGTCGGGGCTGGCTACCTTGTGATCGCGTACCCCGGCCGAACGGGTGCGGACGACGCGATCGTGGCGCTGGAGGCGAGCGCGGATTTGGAGAACTGGTCGAATGCGGCCCCCATGCTGGAGCCGCTGGAGCAGCTGAGCTTGGGTGATGACCGGGTTCTGTTTCGTTTTCGGACGTTGTTTACGGTGGAGGCCGGTGCTCTGCCCCAGCTCTTTTTCCGCCTCAGGGTCTCCCCACGATAGACGAAGGTCGGGCGGAGCGTTTTGGGGGGCAGCTGTGTTGGTCCGCTGAAAACTGGATATTTTATAAATTCCCCCAACGATAGAGATCAGCGCATTGGCTCTATCCACCCAATAACCAGGTCGAAAACGCCTTTGCGCCTCTGCGCGAGGCACTCCGGATCCGAATGGTGATGTTTCTATCCTTTCGGACCCTCATTAGGCTATACAGGGGCGATGAACCAGAATCGGGATGATAGGAGGCTGACCGTGAAAAAATGGACCCGGGACCAGATCGCGGCCACGATTGATCACGCCGTGCTCTCGCCCGATGCGACCGATCTGGACGTGATCGAGCAATGCAAACTCGGTCGGGAGTTGGGCGTTGCCTCAGTCTGTGTCCGCCCAACCGATGTGCCGCTGGCTGCCGCAGCGTTGAAAGGCAGCACGACCGTGGTCTCGGCCGTGGTCGCATTCCCGCACGGCGCCGCCCAGCCTGAGACCAAGGCCAAGGAGGCGCGGCTCTGCATCGCCGATGGCGCGCGGGAACTCGACATGGTCCTCAATATCGGCAAGCTGCGCTCCGGCGAGGATGACTGGGTCCGCCACGATATCGAGGCGGTGGTCGAAGAGGCCAGGCCGCACGGGGTGTTGGTGAAGGTGATCCTGGAGGTGTGCTTCCTCACGGATGAGGAGATCGTTCGTGGCTGCCGCTTGGCGCAGGCGGCCGGTGCCGATTTCGTCAAGTCCTCGACCGGGTTCGGCACCGGCGGTGCCACCCCGGAAGCGATTGCGCTGATGGTCGCCACGGTCGGGGGGACGATGCGCGTCAAGGCATCCGGTGGGATTCGGACGTATGCGGACGCGGTTCGGTATCTGAACCTTGGCTGTGCACGGATCGGCGCTTCGAGCGGCACGCGCACGATATGCGAGTCGGCGCCTGAGCATGGGTAGAGGCCGATCGAAAAGGTATTCGCTTTTCCATCCGGAACCGGAGGGTCTCGCGCGGAGGCGCAGAGAGAGGCCACAGAGAGAGAACAACGAGGTCGGGGTCGGTATCGGAATCGGAATCGGGGTCGATGGCGAACGTGATTCGAGATGCCAGGTCCCAGCGAAAAACGTCCGCTTCACAAACGCTCGGCTTGCGCCGCATTGGGCAGTTTGGATCCGCGGATGGCCACAGAGGGCACAGAGGCCACAGAGGCCACAGAGGCCACAGAGGCCACAGAGGCCACAGAGGCCACAGAGGCC
>ENA-UOOH01001999-UOOH01001999.1-fermentation-metagenome-genome-assembly--contig:-NODE-1999-length-18583-cov-3.496006_pt1 | contig 18583 bp, 19 predicted proteins | sample MGYA00245778_ERZ724025 | MGnify/ENA primary metagenome ERZ724025 (study PRJEB28704, sample SAMN03018313) | fermentation metagenome | biome: anthropogenic terrestrial biome; feature: soil; material... | reverse complement strand
ATTGATACAAGCACTAGTATATTGACCAAGCTACCATTCACCTCCTGGGCGATTCGGAAGCAAAAATTGTTAATCATCAAGGGCTTGTTCAATATACTAGTGCTTGTATCAATGCTCAATCCGCCCAGGGAATGATTGAGGTTGTAGGAAGTGCTATGGAAATCGTCTCTTTTTCGTCAAGCGAGATTAGAATTGTGGGGAAGATCCGACAGGTGATGCTAAAATGACCTCTTTGTGGATGTGGTGGCAAGGATATGTGACAGTTCGTTTACGTGGACCGGGGTTGGAGCGCCTACTTAACAAAATGGCGGAACTAGACATTGTTCTTCAAAGGGTCAGGCGCCTTACAGGCGATGTCGTCATTATTCGTTTGAAGGTGAAAGACTTCCGCCTCTTAAGGCCTTTGCTCTGGGGCACGCAAATCAACGTGTCGATTCTAGACAAGCATGGTGCTCCGTTTCTTCTGGGGAGGTTTAGGTTGCGTGCATTTTTGGCAATAGGGCTCATGCTTTCACTTTTATTCGTCATGTATTTGTCCAATTTTATCTGGTTTATTGAGGTTGGAGGTAGCCAGACGCTACCTATGGAAGCCCTGAAGGGTGCCGTCTGGGACCTTGGTCTCAGAGCAGGTGTCGTCCGAAGCACCATTGAGCCCCGTGCCATCGAAGCCGAGCTACTGAAACGTTTTCCTGTTTTAGCTTGGGCCCAAATACGGGTTAAAGGGGTCAAAGTAGATATTTTGTTAACGGAGCGGGATGGCTTAGAGAGCGGGGATACAGGCCCCGGTCATCTGTATGCTGCAAGCAACGGTGTGGTAACGGAAATCTTAGTTCTTAGGGGCACAGCACACGTAAGGGATGGGAGCACCGTGCGCAAGGGAGACATGCTCATCTCTGGCGAATACTATGATGCCTGGGGGCAAAAACAATTCGGTGCAGCCCAGGGTGTTGTCAAGGCCAGGGTATGGTATGAGGGGATCGGTGAAGGAGCCCTCGCCAAGTGGGAGCCGGTACCGACAGGACGCAACCACAGGCAGTATGCATTCACCATCGGATCCATAACAATTCCCATCGGGAAAAGCTATCCAAGGAATACCCATCTTCGAAGTGACCAAGAGTGGCACCTGTCCCTAGGGCGGGCCCTAGTTCCACTACGCTTAGCCAAGATTGACTACCAGGAAGTGGAGTACATCAAAGTGCTTGTTCCCAGGGAAGAGGCGGAAAAAACAGCCTACGTCCATGCGTGGGAAAGCTTGCTACAGCAGGGTGTTCGTGAGGAACAAGTCCTAAAGGAAAGACAAACAGTAGACTTTATGGCCGATGGAAATGGCATACGTGTCACTGTACAAGTAGAAGTACTTGATGATATAGGGTTGTTTTTCACGCATTGATTTGCACTTCAGTTTCATTTTGCTTATAATAGGGGCATACGATGACACAAAAAGGATGGTTGATGCATTGAGTCAGATAATACGCCTGCGGGATAACGAACACGCTCAAGCAGTGAGCGGTAAGCGTGATGAGAACCTGCGCTTAGTGGAGGCTGCTTTTGACGTGAGGATTGTACCGCGCGGTCTAGATTTGTTAATCAGCGGTTCGGACGAGGCTGTGGCTAAAACAAGAAAAGCCCTAACCAACATGGCCAGCTTAGGAACGGATTTGACGAGCCACGATGTGTATTATGCCATCAAGTTAAGCGAAAACGGAGACTCTACTGCCTTAAATGAGCTCAGTGCAGGGATTGTAGTGACCACCCATAGGGGGAAGATCATCAGGCCAAAGACCTCTGGCCAACGGCGTTATATAGGAACGATTTCCCGAAGCGATGTTGTTTTCGGAATAGGTCCCGCTGGAACGGGAAAAACGTACCTGGCTATGGCTGCAGCTATCGCCAGTCTGAAAAAGAAGGAAGTTGAACGTGTTATCTTGACGCGCCCTGCAGTGGAAGCAGGAGAACACCTGGGCTTTCTGCCTGGGGATTTGCAGGACAAGGTCGATCCCTATTTGCGTCCCTTATACGATGCCCTCTATGATATTTTGGGACAAGAAACCTATGTGAAGTATCGTGAGAAGGGCATAATTGAGATTGCTCCCTTAGCTTACATGCGGGGTCGAACGCTAGATGACAGTTTCATTATTCTTGATGAGGCCCAAAACTGTACGCCAGAGCAAATGAAGATGTTCTTAACTCGGCTAGGTTTTGGGTCGAAGGCTGTGATCACAGGTGATATTACCCAAGTGGACTTGCCACGGGGAAAAACATCTGGTTTGATTCAGATTCAAAAGGTCCTCAAAGGCGTGGAGGGAATAGGTTTCTGTTACCTGCATGAAAGTGACGTAGTTCGTCATCCCTTAGTGCAGCGCATTATTCAAGCCTATGACGTCTACGACAAGTCGCAATCTTAGGAGGCCCATGGTGAAATCCAAGAAGAAGAGCAGTTCGAAACAGAGACAAGTCTGGCCAAAACTCTTGAAAGAAACCACCTTTAGGCAGTGGCTATTAGGCGGGATTATTGCCGCCTTCCTCCTGGCTATTTTGCTCCTTAATGCCTTACCGCAGGGGGTGCAAGTTGAGGTTGGGCAGGTGGCCAGGAAGGATTTGGCAGCCCCTATTACTGCTGTGAATACTGCAGAAACAGAGCGTCTGAAGGAAGAAGCTGCAAGGCATAGTGTTCTGGAGGCCAATGAGGATCCTAGTTATTACCTGAAGAATCCAGCCATTGTCTTGCGAGTAGAAGAGAACATCACCGGCATCTTAAATCTTCTCCGCTTGGGTATTGAGCCTGAAGCAGTGGAGGATTCGGGTTTCGAGTCTGTGCCCGAGGCACTTTCCGTTTCAGAAATAGATCGTCGCCTTATACGAGACTGGAAGATGGAGATCTCCAAACCGACTCTCGAAGCCATTTCTGCCCTATCCTTTGCAGAATTCGACCAGTTTGCCCAGACCACAAGCGATTTGGTCTTAGCAACCATGGAGGAGAGAATTAGTGAGGACGGACTTAGGGACGCGAGGGATGCTTTTGAAGCCAGCGTAGAGGCTAGCAGTCTACGGGGTGAGCCCGCCAATGCAGCCACCATCATTGGCAGGCAGCTTATCCAGTCTAACTTGGTCTTGGATACCGAAAAAGTAAATCAAGCTCGCGAGGAAGCCAGGGACTCTGTTGAGCCTGTTCGGATCATGCAGGGTGAAATCATCGTCCGAAAAGGTGATGTGGTACGTCCTGAGCATGTTACACTGCTTACAGATGTAGGTTTGATCAAAACCGGTCGCGATTATGGTGTACTGGTGGGCATGGTCCTCTCGGTGATTGCCATGTTGGCACTGATGGGCGTCTTCTTATATCAAGAACGACCTGAGGTACTGAAAAACGGAACACAATTGGCCCTCGTGGGTTCTGTCTTGGTGGCGGTGTTAGCCATAGGCAAACTATTTAGTATGATTAACTGGCCCGGCGCAGCCTACCTTAACCCATCTGCTTTGTTGGGATTGCTTTTGACTCTGCTCATTGACGCTCGTGTGGCCAATGTTGTCACCATCGTTCTAGCTATTTTGCTGGGTCTGGTCTTTGAGATGAACTGGGCGATCACGATCTTTGCCTTGATCGGCGGCTTAGCTGCAGTGTTTAGTGTATCTAAGGTGAGCCAGCGGGGAGATGTGATGCGGGCCGGCTTCATTGTTGGCGGGGTCAATGTCTTCATCATGATCTTCTTAGGATTAGTGGGCCAAAACACAGAGTTGATCATCCACAGCTATCTAGGGCTCTTGGCTGGTGTATTAGCCTCTATTGTCACAATAGGAGTCTTACCCTATTTGGAGAGTTTATTCAAGATCACCTCTCCAATCCGCCTCCTGGAGTTGTCGAATCCCAATCACCCTCTCTTGCGGCGGTTGATGCTCGAAGCTCCGGGGACCTATCACCACAGTATTCTGGTGGGAAATCTAGCAGAAGCAGCTGCCGAGTCCATCGGCGCTGACGGGCTGTTGGCACGGGTTGGTTCTCATTACCATGACATAGGCAAATTAAGACGTCCCTATTTCTTCGTAGAGAATCAGGTGGGGAAGGATAATCCCCATGATAAAATGGCGCCATCCCTGTCCACTTTGATCATTACCTCACATGTTAAAGACGGGGTGGAGCTGGCTAGTGAGTTTAAGCTTCCTTCCGTGGTAACCCAGTTCATTGCTCAGCATCATGGCACCGATTTGGTGCGCTTCTTCTATCACAGAGCCTGCGAAGCTTGTGATGATGACTCGGTGGAAGAAAGGGACTTTCGCTATCTTGGGCCCAAACCCCAGGGCAAGGAAGTTGCCATCGTTTCCTTGGCAGATGCTACAGAGGCTGCGGTGCGTTCAATCTCCAAGCCTAATCCTGGAAAAATCGAGGGGTTGGTGCGAAAAATCATCAAAGACCGCTTGAATTCCGGGGAGCTTGATGAGAGTGACCTGACATTCCAGGATATGGATAAAATTGCCACTGCTTTCACCAAGGTAATTATGGGTATGTTCCATTCTCGTGTGGAGTATCCCGAACAGATCACGAAGGAAGAAATCGAGGGGAAGAAGGCAAAGAATGGAAATTCTGATAAATAATGAGCTTGAAGCGGAGGATGTGAGTTGCTACGAGGATCTGATTGCCAAGGGTTTTGCCATCGCCTCTCGGCTAGAAGGTTTGCAGGATTCTACGGAGGTGAGTGTCACATTTGTGGACGACAACACCATTCAAATGCTCAACAGGGATTACCGGGGCATAGATGCGCCTACAGATGTCCTTTCTTTTCCCCAAGATGATGAGGGGGGATTTGGAGTCCTCGACGGAATGCCTGACATCTTAGGTGACATCGTCATTTCTTTGCAGCGTGCCCGGGACCAAGCGGCTGATTACGGTCACGGAGTGGAAAGGGAAGTTGTGTACCTTGCTGTTCATGGGTTCTTTCATCTACTCGGTTATGACCACCATAGTCCCCAAGAGCAGAGTCTAATGCGGGAGCGGGAAGAAAAGGTATTAGGAGAGCTTTCTTTAGGGAGAGATTAAAGGTGAAGCATCGATGTCTCTACGATAGTATTAAGGATGCTCTGAAGGGTATTTTGCATGTGCTGCGCTTTGAGAGAAATATGCGGATTCACGTTGTTTGTGGTCTTTTGGTGATTATCCTTGCAAAAGTCTTAGGTGTTCCTCGCCTTGAATTCATGATCCTCATCCTAACGATCGGCATGATGTTTGTAGCCGAGCTTATCAACACCGCTTTTGAGGAAGTGGTGAATTTGATCACCGAAGAGTATCATCCCTTAGCCGGGATCATCAAGAATATTGCGGCTGGAGCAGTCCTGGTGGCGGCTATCACGGCTCTTTGTGTTGGTTACGTCGTATTTCGAGACTATTTTTTATTCTAAAGGTGGGATCCTGCTATGACTGGTAAAGAACTGATTGAGTTGGCCATAAAAGCCAGAGAACGAGCGTATGTACCTTATTCTAACTATAAAGTGGGGGCTGCGGTGCTCGGCGTGGATGGGAGAGTCTTTACCGGATGCAATGTCGAAAACGCAGCATACAGTCCAACCAATTGCGCAGAACGGACTGCGATTTTTAAGGCTGTCTCGGAAGGAACGACGAAGTTTTCGTCTCTGGCTGTGGTAGCTGACTCCATCGTTCCTGTCACACCTTGTGGGGTATGCCGTCAAGTAATGGCAGAGTTTTTTGATCCGCACACACCTGTCTATTTAGGGAACCTCAAGGGGGACATGGTGGCAACCACCTTGGAGGAGCTCTTGCCTGGAGCGTTCACCTCGAAAGCTCTTAACCAGGAAGGGAGACACTAATGCCTAAGGAGAAACCAGTGTCTAGGGAGACACAAGTGTCTACCAGTTATCGCTCGGGGTTTGTTGCGGTGGTAGGTCGTCCGAATGTGGGCAAGTCCACTCTGCTGAATGCCCTCGTAGGTCATAAGGTGGCTATTGTCTCCAACAAGCCGCAAACCACGCGCAATACAATCCAGTGTGTATTGACCTTGGAGGGGGCTCAAATTGTCTTTCTCGACACCCCCGGATTACACAAACCATTGCACAAGCTCGGTGAATATATGGTGAAAAGCGCCTTTCATGCCCTGGACGATGTGGATTTGGTTCTCTGGCTTGTGGAGATGGGCCGCTGGACCCAGGCAGAGGAACATATCCGAGGTGAACTTACAGGGGTCCATCAACCGGTTATCTTGGTGGCCAACAAAGCGGATCAAGTGACACCAGAGGTGCAGGATGTTTTTTTGCGTGAGGTGGCCCAACGGCGGGACTTCGCTGCCGTTCTCGGAGTGTCCGCCCTGGAGGGTACTCGCCTTCCAGAGCTGGTGGAGGCCATTATTGATCGTTTGGAGGAGGGCCCCCAATATTATCCGGAAGACTGGATTACCGATCACCCTGAGCGATTTGTCATAGCGGAGTTTATCCGTGAAGAGCTATTAACTCGCACGGAAGAGGAGATCCCTCACTCGATTGCCGTAGATGTGGACGAGATCAAGGAGGACTCCGAGAAAAATCTGATGCGGATTCGGGCAACCATTTATGTGGAACGGGAGAGTCAAAAAGGGATTGTCATTGGCAAACAGGGCCAAATGCTTAAAGAAGTGGGTACAGGAGCCCGTATGCAGATCGAAAAACTTCTTGGTGTAAAGGTCTATCTTGATTTATGGGTGAAGGTGAAGAAGGATTGGCGGAACAAGCAAGGTGCCCTTAGAGAATTCGGTTATGAATAATTCCCTCACTTGTGAGAACCCTCACCTTTAAGGGCCACCCTCATATCAGATCCGATTCTGGCGAAACTTGTCAAGGGAGGTTCAGCGATGACTATTACGAATCATGCCTTTCAACCAGATGAACGCAGTCAATTGACGGAGCTTGTCATCAGAGCCAAAGAGGGCGATGCGAGAGTCCGTGAGCAAGTCTTGCAAGACTATCGACCATTCTATTTGAGAGTGGCCTCTGGTTCCTGCAGGAAGTACTTAGTCTTAGGGCGCGACGACGAGGCAAGCATCGCTATGATAGCTTTTAATGAGGCCATCGACTCGTATAATGTTGATGGAGGAGCATCGTTTCTCAGTTTTGCAGAAATTGTTATTAAACGCCGCATGGTTGACTATTTTAGGCGTCAGTCGAAAAGGACCGATGAGATTCCTCTTTCTAGTTTTGAAAGGGATGAAAATGAAGAGAGTGTCATCCAAAGAATTGAATCCAAGGAAGCCCAGGCGGTCTTGCAGATTCAAGAAGAAACGGAGGAGCGGCGAGAAGAGGTCTTCCGCCTTGATCAACTCCTTAGTCATTACGGAATTCGTTTCTCTGATCTCGTGAAAATCTCACCGAAACATCAAGATGCAAGGGATCGAGCTTTGCAGGTGGCAAGAACACTAGTGGGAGAGCCAGAGCTCTTGGCTTACCTAACCACCAAGAAGTCACTACCCTTGAAAGAATTAGAAGAACGAGTGGACGTAAGCCGCAAGACGCTAGAACGTCAGCGGAAGTACATAATTGCCCTGACTCTGATTTTAGTTGGCGATTTTTATCATCTGCAAGAGTATCTGAACCGACCAGTGTGAAAAGGAGGGGACCCAAATGAGACATAGAGGGGTTGTTGTGGAAATCGGCCAGAAAAACCAGGTAATTATCATGACTGCTCAGGGGGAATTTATTAAGGTCCCTTTTAAGAAACATGTACAGGTGGGACAAGAGATTCGTTATACTCCTAAAAGAGAACGCTTGAGTGTATGGCAAATGGGTTTGGCTGCCACACTATTTCTTGCGCTGGTGGGGACGTGGCCTATGCTTTCAGGGACTTTGGTACCCACATCAGTCCTACCGGCTTACATTATTACTCTTGATATTAACCCCAGCCTGGAATTGCAGATCTCAGATGCTCAGAAAATCTTGGCCGTTGAAGGTTTGAATCGCGACGGGCAGGAATTGGTTTCCCATCTACATGTGGTGGGGGATGATTTGCGGGCTGCCTTGACAAAAATAACGGACCAAGCTGAAAAGATGGGCTATATCAAGCAAGGCCAAAACGAAGTGGTTGTGACTATTGCATCGCAGAAAAATCAAAACGCTAAGCTAACCGAGTCCAAAAACTTGGGAAGTGGAACAGGCGATCATGGGGATGTTGAAAAAGCCATCGCAGATGCCTTCAGTACCACCGAGCTTGCTCAGGTACGAGTGTGGCAAGTTCCCCGCTCTTTGCAGACCGAGGCGAAGCTCGCTGGAATTATACCGTCTAGGTATATTGCCATCCAGATGCCTGCAAATCCGGCACCTGCCAGTCCTGTAATTCCGCAGCGGCCAGAGACCAAGTTAACGATGAACGATCCACCAGAGGCGGAAGAAACGGTGACATCTTTGGGGAGAACACCAAGTCTGCAGGCACATGTTGAAGCTGTCAGACCAGCCTTGACTCCTGCCCGGTGGACGAATCAGAACACAGATACACCAAGTAGAGCTGGGATTTACAATGTGAACTTTTCCGTTTCAGGTATTAAAGGAGACCTCTGAGTTGACCTATGAGAGTAGATGATTTTAATTTTGTCCTACCAGATAAGCTTATTGCCCAGACACCTTTAGAACACAGGGACCATTCAAGACTCCTTGTGGTTCACAAAGATACAGGTGTCCTTGAAGATCGTAGCTTTCCAGCGATTACGGACTATCTGCGACCTTCCGATGTTTTAGTGCTCAACGATACGAGGGTGATTCCTGCCCGCTTGTATGGTCAGAACTGCCGCAGTGGCCAATGTGGCTCTCAAAAATCGGGATTGGTTGAGGTTTTCTTGTTACGCCCCTTCGGCCACGGCCAGTGGGAAGTATTGGTGAAGCCGGGCAAGAAGGCGCGTCCTGGAGCAAACATTGTGTTCTCTCCTCTGCTGTCCTGCCATGTCATAGATGTGACTCCCAGTGGTGGCCGCCTTGTAGAATTTGAATTTAGCGGAGATTTCGATGCGATTTTGGAAACCCTCGGCGAAACACCACTACCCCCGTATATTCATGAGAAGATTGCAGACCCCGAGCGCTATCAAACAGTTTATTCCAAGCATTCTGGCTCTGTGGCTGCCCCTACAGCTGGACTCCACTTTACACCAGAGCTTCTCAGCTCCATAGAAGCTTTGGGAGTCGCTATCGTCCCCCTTACCTTGCATGTGGGCCTAGGAACCTTTAGACCGGTGAAAGTGGATCGGGTGGAGGACCACATTATGCATGAGGAATATTACGCGTTAACGGAGGCAAGTGCGGAAACTATCAATGGCCGCCTGCGATCTGGCGGGCGGGTTTTTGCTGTGGGCACAACTTCTGTACGGGTTCTGGAGACGCTAGGCGATGAAAATGGCCAAGTTCATGCAGGTTCTGGGTGGACGAACATTTTCATCTACCCCGGTTACCGTTTTAAGGTTGTTGATTGTCTGCTCACGAATTTTCACTTACCCAAATCTAGCCTGTTGATGCTTGTGTCGGCCTTTGCTGATGTGAGAACCATCCAGGAAGCCTACGAACATGCCATTTTAGAGCGGTATCGCTTTTTTAGCTTTGGAGACGGCATGTTACTTGTGTGAAGGGAGAAACCTCATGCCTTTACATTTCCAAGTAATCACCGAATCTAGCACCACAAGAGCGCGCCTAGGCCGTGTACAAACCATCCATGGTATAATTGAAACGCCTGTTTTTATGCCTGTTGGTACGCAGGCTACCGTCAAGACCACCACACCCCATGAACTAGAACAATTAGGGGTTGAGATTATTCTTAGTAACACCTACCATCTTTATCTGAGACCAGGTAGTGATATAGTGGCGGAGGCGGGAGGCTTACACGAATTCATGGGTTGGAAACGTCCTATCCTCACTGATAGCGGGGGTTTTCAAGTGTTTAGTCTTGGCCCCTTGCGCACCATATCTGAAGAGGGTGTTCAGTTTAGGTCTCATCTCGACGGATCAAAGCACTTCATTAGCCCCGAGAGATCAATGGAAATTCAAATGGATTTAGGCGCTGACATCGTCATGGCCTTTGATGAATGCGCTCCCTTCCCGGCAGAACGGGAGTATGTACAAAAATCCAAGGAGCTAACAACCAGGTGGGCTAAGCGCTGTCAAAAAGCCCACACCCGGGATGACCAGTCCCTCTTTGGCATTGTTCAAGGCGGCATGTACAAGGATTTGCGTCGAGAAAGTGCTTTGGAACTGATGGACCTAGATTTCCCTGGATACGGTATTGGCGGATTGAGCGTAGGGGAACCCAAAGAGATCATGTATGAGGTTCTAGACGATCTGATTCCCATTATGCCCAAGAACAAACCACGCTACCTCATGGGGGTTGGCTCCCCTGATTGCTTGGTGGAAGGTGTGCTTAGGGGAGTGGACATGTTTGATTGTGTGTGGCCTACGCGCCTTGCCCGCCACGGCATGGTTATTACGCGCCAGGGAAATATGGCCATTCGGAATCTGCCCTTTGCCAGGGATTTCACTCCCATTGAGGAAGACTGCACTTGTTATGCCTGTCAGAACTTTTCGAGGGGGTATATCCGCCATTTACTAAAGGCCAACGAGGTCCTGGGCATCCGTCTCACCACCATTCACAACATCGCTTTTTTAACCCGACTTATGCAGGAAATTCGCGACGCCATTAAAATAAATAGACTCTTGGAGTATAGCAGGGATTTTTTAAGGATTTTTGGCACAGAAAAATAGAGGAACCCTTGATCCTTAGTAGAAATCTAGGGGAGTACGAATTTTGAAGGAGGTGAAGCGCGTGTTCTTTTTACAGACTGATGTTCCAGCGGGTGATGTTGCTGCAAGTGGGGGTTTAGTTGGTTTACTCATGCCCTTTCTGATTGTTGGTGTGTTGTTCTATTTTATGATCATCCGCCCCCAACAGAAGCAGCAAAAGGAAAGAAAAGCCATGATCGATGCGCTGAAGAAAGGCGATCGAATTGTTACAGTAGGCGGCATCTACGGTGAGCTCGTAGCTCTTAAGGAAGACTATGTAACGCTGAAAGTTGCTGACAAAGTAGAGATCAAGGTTTCCCGCAATGGGATTGGAAGTGTAGTAAATGACTGAAGTAGGCTGGTTTCACTTGCCTAGCAGAGGCAGTTTACAGGAAGACTCGTCTCTTTTGGAGGCGGCGCCCACCATTAGGTGGCAAAACCACCACTAAGGTGGTTTTCTTCTAAGTTAAGGGGAAGGGGATTACCATGCGCAGGTTTCTTAGTTTTGGTATTATTATCTTATGCTTATTCCTTGGAGTCCAGGCAGTGCAGGCTGGAACGTTTTACCTGCATGAGCATCCCAGTTACTGGTGGTATGTGGTGGAAGAGCCAGCTTTTAGTGCTGTCATACCTTCTGGAGCTGACAATTACATTGAACGCTCGATTTTCGGCATGAAGAGCCTATTGATGACCTTCAATGATGGAACGATCACCATGGAAGTCAATTCACAGCCTGGAACCGATGTGGAGTCCGTAAGAAACAGCCTGGATGTGCGTTATAAACCCTTGGTGAAGAACATTACTGTCTTGAACAATGGCGAGATCACAACGTCCAATGGTCTCATTACCCATTTTTATGCCTACGAGGCCACAGGTGCCGACGGGAAGAGAGTGATGTTGCGGACGGTTCTCTTTCAAAGACGTCACCACGTGGTCTATCTTACCCTGTTCTTGGAAGCAGATGAGTACCAAGGTGATATGCGGGAGTATTGGATCAGAGCAGTGAATGGTTTCGAATGGAACTAATGCGAAAAAGGAGTTGTTGTAATGTCGGTTCAACTATCTGACGTTGAGAAACATCCAAGTATTCAGGCCTACATCAAGCAGGCTGATGCAAATCTTGGAGCGATGGGCTTCACAGAACACGGACGTCGCCACATTAGTTTGGTTTCCCATATTGCCCACAATATTTTGGAGCGTCTAGGCTATGATGAGCGCTTGGCGGAGCTTGCCTCTATTGCTGGCTATGTCCACGATCTCGGGAATTGTGTGGGAAGGGTGAATCATGGATCCGCCAGTGCCATGCTGGTGGAACCGTTTTTACGGGAGTTGGGTATGCCCCCCGAGGAAGTCGCACTCATTCTCAGTGCTGTGGGTAATCATGAGGAAGAAGTAGGAGAGCCTGTTAATGAAGTGGCAGCGGCCCTGATCTTAGCCGACAAGTCCGATGTGCACCGCACTAGGGTTCGTAACCCAGATCTTCCCGGATTTGATATTCACGACAGGGTCAATTATGCCGTAATTAAGTCTTTCTTAGATGTGAACGAACAAGAGCGACTGATTACACTACGTATCACAATTGAGACGGCGAACACATCGATCATGGAGTACTTCGAGATCTTCTTAGAGCGTATGCTCATGTGTCGTCGCGCTGCAACATATCTAGGGTGCGAGTTTAAACTCAAGATCAACGAGGCGCTTTTGCTCTAGACACTTTTTGGGTGCGGTAGTATAATTGTTGGTGTTGTTTAAATCAGTCCGCAAAGGGGGAATCGCATTTGAGACGTAGGGACGGCTGGAAGTTAGGTATTATCCTAGTAGCAGTAATCGTTTCGGTAGTATTCTTGTACGTCACGCCGTTCAATCTCGGTTTGGATCTCAAAGGTGGGGTACACGTAGTTTTAGAAGCCGACGAATCGGCTACTACAGTAACCAACGAGAACATGGCCGGGGTTGTTTCTATTATTGAAAGGCGCATTAACGCTCTAGGAGTCTCGGAACCTCTGATTCAAAGGCAGGGAACTAGGCGCGTGATCGTGGAGCTTCCTGGTATCCACGACCAGCAACAAGCCATTGATACTGTGGGAGCAACTGCTTTACTGGAGTTTAAGGATCCACAGGGGAATACTGCTTTGGATGGTTCATATTTAAGGAATGTGCAACTCGGGCAAGACCGCTATGGGCAGCCAGCTATTGATCTGGAATTCGATCGGGAAGGTGTGCAGTTATTTGCCCAACTTACCACCCGTTTCCAGGGACAAGCCACCACAATTGTCCTAGATGGTGTTGAGTTGCAGACCGTGATGATCCGTGAACCCATTCTGGAAGGAAAGGCTCAGATCACAGGTGGAATGACCATGGAAGAAGCACGCCATATGGTAGTTCTATTGCAGGAAGGGTCTTTGCCAGTGCCCATGAAGATCATGGAAATCCGGAACGTGGGTGCGACCCTTGGACAGGATTCCATTGACAGGAGTTTCAGAGCTGGTATTATAGGTGTTATCTTGGTTGTTCTGTTCATAGGGCTCTACTACAAATCGCCTGGTTTCGTTGCGGATTTTGCTTTGTTGATTTATATTGTCATTGTTTTAGGAGTATTATCCGCCATCAACGCAGTCCTCACCCTGCCGGGCATTGCAGGAATCATTCTTTCCGTCGGTATGGCAGTGGACGCCAATGTATTGATCCTTGAACGGATCAAAGAAGAGATGGCTGACGGAAAGAGACTGCGTTCCGCCATTGAAGCGGGCTTTAGTCGTGCCTTTGCAACGATTCTAGACTCCAATATCACCACATTGATCACGGCAGCGGTCCTTTTCTTTGTGGGCACAGGGGGAGTTAGGGGATTTGCCGTCACTTTAGGTGTTGGTATTCTCGCCAGCATGTTTACGGCCGTTTTTGTCACTCGGTTTATTTTGGATATCGTGGTGGACCGTCGTCCCGATACAATAGCCAAGCATTTTGGTAGGGGAGGAGTCAAAAGATCATGAATTTCGTTCGTTATAGGAAACCCGTATTCATCTTATCGGCGGTAATGGTCGCTCTCTCCATCATTTTTATGTTTGTCCCGGGCTTGAACCTAGGTGTCGATTTCACCGGGGGTACGATTTTGGAACGGCGGACTGGTCAGAACGTTACCACAGATCAGGTGCGTAGAGTCCTTGATGAGGCCACACCAGACGTGAATCTATCGGGAGCGGTTGTGCAAATCTTAGATGAATCCAATGAGTTTATGGTTCGCACCAGGGAGCTGAGCAATGCAGACATTATCCGCATTGATCGGGCCTTTGATGCTGAGTTTGGTTCGTTAGCAGAACTGAGAACGGATGTAGTGGGACCGGTTATAGGGCAAGAATTGGTTCGCAATGCGTTGATTGCAATCGTGGTTTCTGCATTGGGGATCTTGGCCTATGTCTCTTGGCGGTTTGAGTTCCGTTTCGCCACAGTCGCGGTCGTTTGCCTGTTGCATGACGTTCTTATCGTCCTTGGGTTTTTCGCCCTTACAGGGCGAGAAGTCAATAGTCCCTTTGTGGCTTCTGTTCTGACTGTTTTGGGATATTCCATTAACAATACCATCGTAGTCTTTGACCGTATTCGGGAAAACATGCGGATGAAGAAGAGGGAAAACTACGAAGTGCTCGTCAATAACAGCCTGAACCAGACCCTCACTCGCTCTGTCAATACAAGCATTACTACTTTGCTTGTTGTTGTGATGTTGGTCATCTTTGGAGGAAGTGCTATTGGCGACTTTGCCATGGCCCTCTTGATTGGAATTCTCTTGGGAACCTACTCGTCGCTCTTTGTTGCGGGTCCCTTGTGGCTCACCTGGATGGAGTGGAGACGATAACTAGAAGAAAAAACTGGCGCAGGGCCTTAAGCCTTGCGCCAGTTTTTTAGGTAGTCGCCTGGGCGATCACTCAGCTTCATCTTGATAGTATTCTGGTTTTGGGATGAACACATAGGGAATGTTCCGGTAGAGCTGGCGAAAATCCAAGCCATAGCCGACTAAGAACTCATTTGGGACATCAAAACCTACGTAGTCCACGGGAATCTCCACCTTGCGATTGGCCTGTTTATCTAAGAGGGTGCAGATCCGTATGGAAGCTGGGTTTCGACTATGTAAATTCTTGAGGAGATAACTGAGAGTTAGACCGGTATCAATAATATCTTCCACAATGATCACATGCCGACCCTCAATACTTTCCTCGAGATCTTTGGTAATGCGTACGACACCTGAGGATTGGGTGGCATCTCCGTAGCTAGAAACAGACATGAAGTCATAGGTAACCGGGGAGGTAATATGCTTAGCTAGATCGCACAGAAACATCAATCCGCCCTTAAGAATGCAAATTAGAGTAATGGGTTCATTTCCATAGTCCTTAGAAATGGCTTGTCCGAGTTCTTGGACTCTAGTTTGAATGTCCTCTTCCGTAATTACAATTCGTTCAACAATGTCCATATTCTCACCTCCGCTCATTTTCCTAAATACTACTACTTCTGCAAAAAAAGATCAAGGGGTCCGAGTGTGTACATACCTGCCAGGGCAGGAAGTTCCTTGGGTGTTGTAGAATGAACACCGAATGGAGGCTATATTATGGGTTGTGTTGGTAAACGTAAGAAATGGGTTCTCCGAGCACAGGATGCAAATCTAGCGACTGAGTTGGCAGAAACCTTAAATATTCGGCCCGTGGTGGCCCAGATTATGGTGAATCGGGGAATCACTACTACTGAAGCGGGGCAGCAGTTCTTCCAGTGTGATTTGGCGGATATACCCGACCCTTTTTTAATGCTAGGAATGGACAGGGCTGTTACTCGCATTCAACGAGCCTTTGAACAAGGAGAGTCTATTGTTATCTATGGTGACTACGATGCTGATGGTCAGACGGCGACGGCTCTTTTGGTGAGGTCTTTTCGAGAACTGGCCCAAAATCCCGCCACCATTACCTACTATCTTCCAGACAGGTTTGATGAAGGGTATGGCTTGAACAGGGATGCCTTAACGGGGTTGAGTCACAAGGCTTCTTTGCTGGTCACGGTAGACTGTGGTATTTCTTCTGTTACTGATATTGCATACGCGCAGGGGTTGGGATTGGATGTGATCGTCACGGATCATCATGAACCGGGACCGGATTTGCCCCCGGCCGTGGCCATCCTCAATCCCAAACAGGAAGGGTGTCCATACCCTTTCAAACATTTAGCCGGCGTTGGCGTCGCCTGTAAGCTCATTCAAGGGCTAGGAGCCCCGAACTGGACAGAACTCCTGGACCTGGTGGCTTTAGGTACAGTAGCTGACCTAGTTCCTTTGGAGCAGGAAAATCGTGCCCTTGTGAGTCATGGACTAAAGCGCATGTCATGGACGAATAGCTTAGGTTTGAAGGCATTACTAGAGGTGACAGACGTCACGGAGCCCACCGCATCGGATCTTGGTTTTCGCCTTGGTCCCCGCCTAAATGCCGCGGGACGTCTGGGAGATCCTGCCCGAGGAGTGCGTTTGCTTTTGACTCAAGATACGGGAGAGGCAAAAAAATTAGCGGCAGAGCTTCATCAAGAGAACGCCGCACGCCAAGACTTAGAAGCAGAGGTTTTGCAGGCTGCCATCGAAGTTGTGGAGAAGTATAGCCTGGACCAACGCAGTGCCTTGGTAGTGTGGGGAGAGGGTTGGCACCAAGGGGTCGTGGGAATTGTGGCTTCCCGTCTAGTCGAGCGGTATTACTTGCCCACTGTGGTAGTGAGCACAGCTGACGGTCAGGCTACGGCCTCAGCTCGAAGTATCGCGGGGTTAGATCTGTACCAGACGCTCTGCGATTGCGCTGAGCTTCTGAGTAGATTTGGGGGCCATACGATGGCGGCGGGGCTCAGTCTCCCTGTGGAGAATCTCCCCGCCTTTCAACAGCTTTTTGAGAGACTTTGTGCCGAAAGAATCCCCCCAGAAGACTATATTCCAAAGCTATATATCGATGATACAATAAGCCTTAATCAAGTGTCAGATCAGTTGATTGAGGAACTAGGTGCTCTTGAACCCCATGGGTACGGAAATCCCGCGCCCTTGGTCCAGGCTGAAGTAGCTGTCCTGCGTACAAAGCAGGTTGGGGCACAGAACAACCATTTGCAGTTAACGGTGCGGGACGAAACCACAGAAGAAATGGCAGCCATTGCCTTTAGTTTCGGTGATCAGCAGGGACAGATTGAAAGATACGCTGAAAAGGTAGCCTTAGCCTTCGTTCCAGGAGTAAATGAGTGGCGAAACCAGAGAACGCTTCAGCTCACTGTGAAGGAATGGGAACCGCGGAGCGGCTCTGAGAACTATGTGCGCCGCTGGATGGTTGACCTTTATCCTTGGCGTCTTGGGGCCTCGTATTTTCAAAGTAGGGCATTACAGCTTGAAGACGTTACATTGAAACCGCAGCAGACGTTTAGGTGGGTTGACTTGAGGGGGACCTGGGATAAAGTAGGAGCCCTTGGGAACTCTGAGGCTGCTGAACAGAAAAAACCGATCCTGATCGTAGTGAACACGCCAGCGGCCGTGCTCAAGGTTTGTCGAGAGTTACGCATTAAGGTGGCCAGGGGCCATCAGTTCATAGGGTTTGAACACGAATGGCTGACAGAGAAGGAGAGAGGGGAATTCGAAAAAACGCCACCTCTATGGCTCGTTTCTACGGGGTTTGGGCTTGAATCTGCCTCGTGGCCTTCAGTTTGGCTCTGGGAACCGCCCCTAACGAAAGATATTGGAGTACTATGGTCAGCGCTCTGCGAGGATGGGGGCGAATTGGTAGGATTGTTCGGTCCAAAAGAGGTGCGGCAGCTTCAGGCAGACTTGGTGCAGCACTATCCAGATAGGGAAGGTCTGGCTCGTATTTACGTAACGCTCAAGAATGAAGACGGAGCAATCACGATGGAAGAGGCGTACAAGAGGATTGAAAGCATGGGTATGCTAGGTGCTCTGCCGGTGGCCCTAGCGGTATTTTCGGAACTTGGCCTTTGGAACGTTGACGAGAATCGCATTTTATACTCCGCGGCACCAGCCCAGAAACTAGACTTGCAGCACACTGTTTTGTATAATAAGGTTATCAAAATCCGCCAACAGTCGGCACAATACTTAAAGCGTTGTTTGGAAAGGGGATTTTTCCAGGATGGACTTAAAAGAGAAAATTAGAGTGATACCAGATTTCCCAAAGCCCGGCATTAGTTTCAAGGATATTACCACGCTTTTGAAAGACGCAGAGGCTTTAAGGGAGACAGTCAAACGCATGGCGGAACACTTCCAAGACCAAGGGATTGAAATGATTGTTGGTGTTGAATCAAGAGGTTTTATTCTAGGCGCTCCTCTGGCGTGTGAGATGGGTTTGGGTTTTGCTTTGATCCGTAAGCCCAAAAAGCTCCCAGGAGAAGTGCTCGCTGTAGAATATGACCTGGAATATGGTACGGATAGTTTAGAGATTCATAAGGATGCTTTTCCGTCAGGTACGAGGGTCTTAGTCGTGGATGATCTACTCGCTACGGGTGGAACCATTGAAGCAGCTATCGAGCTCATTCATAAGCTCGGCGGTGAAGTTGCTGGTTTGGCTTTCTTGATCGAGCTAAATTACCTACAGGGCCGCGAAAGGCTTATGGACTATGACATCTTCTCTCTAGTAAGGTACGACGAGTAGATAAGCGAAAGGGGGGCGCTGCTTTGGATCTCCAACAGCTTCTTGACCGCATTCTTAGTTACTATCCGGCCGCTAATGTGGACATGATTGCGAAAGCATACCACTATTCAGAGCGCGCTCACCAGGGACAGTCCCGTGAATCGGGAGCCCCATACTTTGAGCACCCCTATGCCGTGGCCCTCATTTTAACTGAGCTGGAGTTGGATGTG
>ENA-UOOH01001996-UOOH01001996.1-fermentation-metagenome-genome-assembly--contig:-NODE-1996-length-18599-cov-11.090056_pt1 | contig 18599 bp, 15 predicted proteins | sample MGYA00245778_ERZ724025 | MGnify/ENA primary metagenome ERZ724025 (study PRJEB28704, sample SAMN03018313) | fermentation metagenome | biome: anthropogenic terrestrial biome; feature: soil... | reverse complement strand
GGGTTTGCAGGCGGGCCTATAAGTAAGTTCATAGGCTCCCTTCTGCGTATTTTTATTGTACACACAGTAGTGTCGTCCCCCGGCTTGAACCCATACAATTTATTGCACTGTTCAAGCAATATTGTGGTTAGTGTTTTAGCAGTAAATTCCCCATCGATTATTGATTCCATAAACTTAATTATGTTCTGCCGCTCCCACCCAAAGTTAAGGGTCGAGCCTACACCTGCATGAATGGCACCGTCGCTCATTGCAATAAAAATATCTCCCTCGATAATGGGCAGCCTTGAGCGATAGATTTTCTTTCCGTCTATTTTAAGGGATTCCATTGGATATTCAAGATTCTTACCATTACGAAGGAGTATCACATTTGGATTATCATATTGTATTATCTCAACATTTTCGCCGTCATTTAAGTGAATAATGGTAAAAGTGGAATATGCCAGCTCTCTGACCGAGCATACGGGAAGGGTTGCGGCTATTGTAGAAACGCAATTTTCAATGCTCAGGCCCTCTGCCATCATTGTAGATATAATTTTTGCCGTAAGTGTTGAAAGGATATTAGCCTTAACACCGCTGCCAAGACCGTCTGCCAGCACAACAACCGTTGAATTTTCCCCCCGCTCCACCACATCAACATGGTCCCCGCATAACTGCTCGCCGTATTTGTTAAGGCTGAGGTATCCGATATCGGTACAAAGATCATTCATCCTGAAACGACTCCTTTAACTTTGTTAAGGCAATCTTTGTTTCCGCGGTTGTTTCGCCCAGCAGGGAGGCTATTTCCTGAACTATTCGCATTTGCTTTTCCACAACTTTATCGGTAATGTCTATGGTCTGGCGGCGGATAACCTCTTTCTTTTCCTTATCGACCTCTTCGTCGGTAACATCTCGCATGATACAGATAATAATATGATAATTATTATCATAGATAATGGTTTCTTCCGCATATTTTTTATATTCGGCCAGATAGATCCGACGATTATGAATGCTCTTTTGTTCCTTTTGCACCTTTATAAAGCTAATAGGATCCAAAATCCTAACTACAGGCTCGCCTAAAACGTCAGATTCGCTCCTGATATTCATAATTTGCAAAGCCGCTCTATTAATTTGCTGCACCTCGAGGGATTCGTTAAGTACGATAATTCCGTTTGGAGTATTATTTATAATGTTGTCCGAAAAAGATTCAGCCTTGTCTTTTAGGAAGGGCAGGCACATAGTTAAATCAGCTTTGCCTTGATATACGGCTATAGCCTTTTCCCGGCAGGTATCATATCCGCAGCTTCCACAATTAAGCTCGTCCTCAGGCTTTGTTTTACCCATCTTTTTTAGGATCGCTTCAATTGCGTCCTGGCCTGGCATGTGCTTTCCACAGCCTATATAAGAATGGTCTTTCGTCAAAAGATCGGGCTTGAGTGTATCGCATATAAAATCCTCTTTACCTGCATAACCTGCCACCGCTAAATAGTCGCGGACAGGGCTTCTATGATTTTTATCCATAACAGGCCCGCCAACACAGCTTCCGCTGCAGGCTGACATTTCTATAAAGCATTTTGACAGGTTGCCGGAAATTACATCTTTCAAAGCGCTGATACAATTTTTAAGACCATCGATACTCAAATATTTATAGTCCTTCGAGCTGCAATCCATACTTTTAAGAATTCCGCCCGATGTAGGGAAAAATCTGGCACGGCTGTTGTTATTATTGTCAGGAATAGGTTCCAACTCAATACTATTTGCCTTAAATAGCTTTGAAAGCTCTTCAAAGGTAAGAACACAGTCTACCGCACCGTTACAGTTCTCTGCTTCAGCCTTTTTGGAAATACAGGGACCAATAAACACTGTTTTTGCATTTTCGTAGCGCTTCTTAATATCCAGGCAGTGGGCGTGCATGGGAGAAATCACCCGAGCCAGATATCGTATGGCTTCGGGAAAATATTTTCTGATCATTAAATTTACAGAATGGCAGCAGGACGTAATAATAACATCCTGCATTCCATCTGAAACAATATTTTCATATTGCTTTTTTACTATAGTTGCGCCAATAGCGGTTTCCTCAACGGCATCAAAGCCAAGCTGCTTTAATGCTTTTTCCATTGATGCAATACTCGCATTGTCGTAATTCGCCGTAAATGATGGGGCAATACTGGCCACCACAGGTGCATCACCGCTGAGAATTACTTTCAATTTCTCAGTATCATCATATATTTCCTTTGCATTTTGAGGGCATACCACAAAGCACTGTCCGCATAAAATACATTCTTCGGCTACTATATGAGCTTGATTCCCGGAAAACCGTATTGATTTTACCGGACAATGGCGAATGCATTTATAGCAATTTTTACAATTTGATTTTTTAAGCCTTAAAAATTCTGTCATACCGGCTGCTCCTGCTCTTGTTGAGTTTTAAGCGTATTTTATTACACCAATTTTTTTATACTATTAGGTTTCTGCTGCTATTTTTGTTCCATTTTCCCCAATACCTCATTCTGAAAAAATTCTTCTGTATCTTCGGGTTTTAATGAATATATTTTATCATCTACAGTTAAACAAACGCCATTGGTACAATTACCCATACAAAACACTCCTGAAAGCTCAATCCTATCCTTTAGGTCATTTTGGGCAATAAGGGACTGCAATTTTTCAACAATTTGCCTGGAGCCTTTCAAATGGCATGAACTGCCAATGCATACTGTAATCTTCATGGTGGCCTCCTTTAAATACTATTCATAGTCAACAACATCGACCCAACGCAGCAGAAACTCTTTTTCCTCAGGCTTACCTTTAACCGATTGGGAAGCGGCGACAATGGGGAGCCATTTTTGCACATATTGTTTGGCGGTATCACTCTTCTTGCAGAACAAATTCAGATATTTATCGGCATTTTCTGTATCCCCGGCTAAGCAAAACAAAAGATAGGTTCTTGCCACATCGGCGCTGGCATTTCCCTGAGTGGCGTGGGACCAGTCAAGTATATATGCCACGCCCTCTTTATTTATTATTATATTTGTAGGGTTAAAGTCGCCGTGACAGACTTTTTTATGGCTTGGCATTGCTTCCAGGCGAGTATGGAGTTCATAACGCGTGGTTGCATCCAATTCGGTTTCTGAAATCTTCCTATGCATTTTATCCTTTAGCTTGTTAAGGAGAGGCGCCTTTTGAGCATGAACACTCATTTGTAAATCAACAAAAAGCTCTAGATATTCGTCATATTTTTCAGGGTGCTCTTTCATCATTTGCTCCAAGGTTATGCCCTCGATAAATTCGGTTGCAATGGCCCATTTTCCTTCAACCATCCCCACTTCAATAAGCTTTGGAATATGAAGTTCGGTTTCCTCAACCCTGGCATGATTAAGAGCTTCGTTAAGAATATTGGCTTTAGAATAGCCCTCATCAAAAACCTTTATAGCAAGATTACCGTTCCTGTATACGGTTTTGTCCGTCCTGACAGCAATTATTTTTTCCAATTTCATAGCTTTCCCCTCCTTAAACTTTCTGCTTAGTTCCGTAATAAGCGTTTAGATACATTTGCTTAATCTCGCTCATAAGCGGGTAACGCGGATTTGCGCCGGTGCACTGGTCATCAAAAGCCTGCTCTACCATCCGGTCAAGAGTTTCAAGAAAATTCTTCTCATCAATTCCGTATTCTTTGATTGTTTTTTTGATGCCTATTTTAGATTTTAAATCATCTATATATTTTATCAGATTTTCAAGCTTCTCCTCATCTGTTTTTCCGCCCACTCCCAGATAATCAGCCACATCAGCATACCTTGAAAGAGTGTGAGGATGGTCATATTGCGGGAATGTACCCATTTTTGCCGGCGTTTCTGTCGCATTAAAGCGGAGGACCTCGTTTATTAGCAGCGCATTAGCTATTCCGTGGGGCAGGTGATGGAAAGCGCCTAATTTATGAGCCATTGAGTGACATACACCCAAAAAGGCATTTGCAAATGCCATACCGGCCATAGTTGCCGCGTTGCCCATTTTCTCACGGGCAACAGGGTCATTGGCCCCATTTTCATAGGCTCTTGGCAGATATTCAAATATTATTTTTAATGCGCCTAAAGCCAGGCTGTCGGTATAATCCGTGGCAAGCATAGAGGCATAGGCTTCAAGGGCGTGGGTGACAGCGTCTATACCTGATGCGGCAGTTAATCCCTTAGGTGCGTCCATCATCATATCAGCGTCAACAATAGCCATGTTGGGCATTAACTCATAGTCTGTAAGAGGATACTTTACCCCTGTTGTCTCATCGGTAATTACAGCAAAAGGAGTGACCTCGCTGCCGGTGCCCGCAGTGGTGGGTACCGCTATAAAATAGGCCTTTTCACCCATTTTAGGAAATGTATATATGCGTTTTCTAATGTCCGAAAAGCGCATTGCCATATCCATAAAATCAGCCTCCGGATGCTCGTACATAACCCACATAATTTTAGCTGCATCCATTGCGGAGCCCCCGCCCACAGCAATTATACAATCGGGCTCGAAGGTTCTCATAAGCTTGGCGCCCTCTTTAGCGCAGGCCAGCGAAGGATCCGGAGCCACATTATAGAAGGTCGTATGCTTGATATCCATTTCATCCAGCTTATCCGTAACAGGCTTTGTATAGCCGTTGCTGTAAAGAAATTGGTCGGTTACAATAAATACTTTCTTTTTGTCCAAAACAGTTTTTAGCTCATTAAGGGCGACAGGCAGGCATCCCTTCTTGATATAGACTTTTTGAGGTGTTCTAAACCACAGCATATTTTCTCTCCTCTCAGCCACTGTTTTAATATTGATAAGGTGTTTGACTCCGACATTTTCGGATACGCTGTTTCCGCCCCATGATCCGCAGCCCAAAGTCAAAGACGGAGTAAGCTTAAAGTTGTATAAATCGCCTATGCCGCCATGAGATGACGGTGTATTGAGCAGAATACGGCAGGTCTTCATTCTGGCTGCAAATTCATCGAGCTTTTCCTGCTGGGTCACCTGGTTAAGATAAATTGAGGAGGTGTGTCCATAGCCGCCATCTGCAATTAAATGTTCGGCTTTGTCCAATGCGTCAGCAAAGTCCTTGGCCCTGTACATTGCAAGGACAGGGGATAATTTCTCGTGGGCAAATTCCTCGGAAAGATCAACACTTTCAACTTCACCAATTAAAATTTTTGTATTTTCAGGAACAGAAACCCCTGATAGCTCGGCAATTTTATATGCTGACTGTCCTACGATTTTTGCGTTGAGAGCACCGTTAATAATAATGGTTTTACGTACTTTTTCAATCTCTGTTTTATTTAAGAAGTAGCAGCCTCTAGCCTTAAACTCATCCTTAACCTCTTTATATATCTTATCCAATACGATAACAGATTGCTCGGAAGCGCAAATCATACCATTATCAAAGGTTTTTGAATGAATAATTGAATTTACGGCAAGGAGGATATCTGCTGATTCGTCAATTATTGCCGGTGTATTGCCGGGTCCTACTCCAATAGCCGGCTTTCCGCTTGAATAAGCTGATTTCACCATACCTGGCCCGCCTGTAGCCAAAATAATGTCAGCCTCTTTCATAACCATATTTGTCATTTCCAAGGACGGTATATCGATCCAATCAATAATACCCTCAGGTGCGCCTGCCTTAACAGCAGCTTCCAGTACAATTTTGGCAGCCTCTATGGTGCACTTCTTTGCTCTTGGATGGGGGCTTATTATAATTCCGTTTCTTGTTTTAAGAGCGATAAGTGTTTTAAATATAGCGGTGGATGTTGGGTTAGTTGTAGGAATTACCGCAGCTATAACACCAACAGGCTCAGCTATTTTTTTAATTCCGTATGCCTTATCTTCTTCCAAAACTCCGCAGGTTTTTACATCCTTGTAAGCATTATAAATATACTCTGCCGCATAGTGATTTTTAATGACCTTATCTTCAACAACACCCATTCCTGTTTCTGCAACCGCCATCTTAGCAAGAGAAATTCTTTCTTTGTTAGCGGCTGTTGCGGCGGCCAAAAAGATTTTGTCTACTTGCTCCTGAGAGTAGGCTGCAAATTTCTTCTGGGCTTTCTTAAGTCTTCCCAGCGCTTTATCCAGTTTTTCTACTCCATCGATGATTTCCCTGGTATTATTCTTATCCATGTTCATCTCTCCTTCTTGCTGAATATGAACTTATTTTTATAAGATATAAGTGTTAATATTTTAACAATCTGAGGTAAAAAAATACTTTTTCTTAACACCTATGGCTATCTAGCTTAAAACTCGGACAGTTAATTTTATCTTTGTTATTATTTTAACAATAACAAGGAAGAAAGTAAATAGTCTATTAATAAAATTTTATCACTGTGTTGCCCTCTTTATTGTGCATTATTTATATATTATATAGCCGCGGCTTTTTTTATAACACATATTCGTAGAAGTATGTCACTGCGTGCGGGCCTGTAAATAGCCGTAATCTGTATGCGGATAAAAAAAATCCTTTCAGTAATATATTACTCTATGGGAAAAGTAAAAAGGCTAAAAAAGACGGGAATGGTTATGATTCATACTCCATATTCATAGCCTCCATGTTGCATGACCTTAGAGAGAAAACATCTGCCCCTCTTTTTGCGTCAGCTGCACATAGGATTTCACAATTATATTAAGCACAAACATCAGCTGGCAACGGGATTTAGTATCTATACCGAGGGTTGTTTTTGCGTTGTTGACAAGAAGAAAATTATAATCGCCGATTTTAGAAAGCTGTGAAGAGGGAGCCGCCGTAAAGGTAACAACTTTTGCTCCTTTTGATTTGGCAATTTGCGCAACTCTGACAACCTGTTCTGTTTCCCCGCTGATGGAGCCTAAAAAAATGATGTCCTTTTCGCTCATATTCCCTGCTTGCACATAGGCAATATGGGTATCCTCATAGCGTACGACATGTCGCGACAGCGACAGCAAATGGCGGGCGGCATAATCAAAGACGATGTTCGTCAGACCCTTGGCAAAGAAATGTATCTGGGTATTCTGCTGCATGAATTTTGCGATTTCTTGCACTGCTTTTCCGTCAATCCCCCGAGCTGTCCTTTCGATATCGGAAAGCTCCTCGTTAATGATCTCTTCCAGTGACATTGCGGGACTGCTTTTATCACCTTGTTTCTCGCTTGCCAGCTGCTCTTTGATAAAATATTTCAGATGGCTGTAACCCTCCAAATCCAGCTTTTTGCACAGTCTTATGACGGTGGTTGTCGATACAAATATCTTTTTTGCCAGTTCCTGAATTGAAAGGGTTAAGACCTCACTCCTGTTATTATTGATATATCGGAGGACATCCAGCTCCATTGGGCTGAGGGAGTTAATCTTTTCAGTGGGGAAGCTCTGAAACATTCTATCACCTCTCTTCAAGTATTTTACCATAAATAAAACAAAATTACCTAGCTTCCGCTTCGGTAACTTTGTTAACGCTCCTGTGCACTAAGGCTCATTTTATAAGTTTACAGAACGCACGCAATGTATGCAGTTATTTAAACCAGTTTTTAAAGACCTTTCCCGTCGCGTCCTTCATTTTAAGCCCATTGGCTTTATACAATATGCTTGGAAGCAGGTCAATGCTATACACTCTATCATTGCATTCCGAAGGCATAACGCTTTCACCCAGAAGCAGCCCGAAAATATGCTGGGATGTTTCATCAAAGGAGTCGTGGCTCGCCCCATAGTATTCGTCCCCATCCCGGTGATAAAAGTGCGAGCCGTACTGGGGTGAAAGCAAAAATTGAGGTCCACGCTCATCAAAGCCGAATTCTTGCAAAAGCTGCGGCTTTGTGAAAACGCGCTCGACATAGTCAAGGGAACGGAGAAGCTCTGAGAGCCGCTCTTCCCTTTCATTTGACAAGGGCTTTTGATAGTATAATGAACATTCAATGGTATAGGGCAGCACGACAATTTCCGTTTCATCGTTAACACTGTCAGGGGTGTCTGTCTTTATTCCCAAAGCGTTAACGGCGTTAATAAGATCAGTCAGCTTGGATTTGCCGAAAAAGGGCGTCATGCCGTGATCCGTCGTTATGAGAATTACCAGGTCGTTATAGATTCCTTCTGATTTACATAAGCGTATAAACGAGAGCAATTCCGCCTCAATCCCTTTGATTCGCTTGGCAATGTCGGCAAAGCGTTCCTCCGGCGTATGTCTTTTGGGATAGCCGTCGTATTCATTGTTATGGCCTAAAGAATCCAAATCATCAATATACAACGCCACAAAGTCTGGAAACTCGTCATAGACAAAGTACTCTTCCCCCGATTTCACGGGTTCCTTCAGCGCTAGCTTCTTAAGAAGGGCAAAGCGCTCCATATAGGTGCTTTGAGGGGCAGATGACTTAATATATGCACAGTCAAACACGCCTTCCTTGCAGGGGTTGTTCTCCAGCATGAATTGATGGATTGAAACCACTCTTTTACCATTTCCGGTCATAACCTCAGCTATGTTTTCCGCGTCAAAGGTCCGGTAGTGCTTGACGACTTTTCTTGCTTCCGGATCATAATGATGGTAAAAATTGTGTGTTTTATTACTCCAAGCCCCTCCCAGAATCGCGCTCTGCATGGGGTTTGTAATGGAGACTATACCGCTGTGCAAATCGTTAAAAAGCAGGCCTTCTTTTGCAAGTGAACAAAGGCCCTGTACTTCACCGTTTTTTTTCAGCCGGCCAAAATACGAGTATGAAAACCCGTCCAAATTAATGTATACAATCTTTTTTTCATTCATATGTTCACCTTTTAAATCCCGTCAAGGGTTGTCAGTGTATTCCAAAGAGGAAGCGGAAACCAGGAACGGATCAACTGTGATTTTGGATGGCGCACATCGCCGCCCAAAAGAAAATAATCATCGAACAGCAAGAAATAAAGCTCCCTTTTGGAAAAAGATATATCGCTATCTTCTATACCTTCACTTAATCTTACATCAGCATTTCCTGATGAAACCGTAATATCGGCAGAGAATTCGCCATCTACGGCAAGCTTCAATCTTCCGTCGGATTTGTTCTTTACTTTTTTTAAAAGAGTGGTCATTGTCCTTTCATAATCAATCATTTTCAAATTGCATAAGGTCGAGACCGCATACCGGTCCGACAGATAAAAGAGTTTTTTATCACAATCAGGAGAGGCATACAGCTCCACGGACGAAAGGTTTTTATACTGCATGAAGCATTGCAGCGCCACCCCGGCATCAGCTTCGCCATAAATCTCGAACACGGCATTCTTGCTTTCGTTGTGGACAATGTAGCTCTGCTTTCCGTCCAAGCTGACGAGGTAAACTTTGCTGCGCTGTGATCTGAGTATGTCAAAGAACCGCCCCTTATCCCTTTGTATATCACCGCTGTAAAACCGTAAGGCAGGACCGATTTCCGAACTTTCTGTTATTTCCTTTATTTCAAACGAAAAAGTGGATTTTGACTGTCGTTTTATCGTAAAGACAATCTTTTTCCCTGTTTTATAAAATCCAAAATGTTCGTATCGCTCCTCTGATCCAAGGAGTACCACCAAATCATATTCTGAAAAAAGCTTACGGGAGGCAAAATCAAACAGCTTCCCCATGATGCCGCGGCCACGAAAATCCTCCGCCACACAGACAGTACCGACTGATAAGACCTTTATACCCATTGGGGCAATGGGATATGCAGACAACAACCCTACGATTCGGCCATGGTCAAAGCAAGCGCAATGCTCGCCGGAATTATAATGACCATAGAGCTTGGGCTGAGTTTTTTTAAAATTCAGCCCAAATTGATGATTGGCAAAGGCTATAGCCTGCTCAAACTCATGGGGTTTTATTTTTCTGATTTCATTCATCCTCATCACCACTAAAAGAAGAATCCTTAACAACCACAGTTTTTGCCCAAAGGTCGTGAATGGCCGTCGCTTTTTTCCTAAAACACACCATAAATATGGACACAGCGAACGGAACAACGAGGAGTGTTTCCAACAGGCCCCTAAGCACAAATTCTCTAAATACCAGTTTTATCGGAGTTATCTCCTTCAAGGTTTCCGAATCCAGCATGCTTAATCCGCAGATTAATTTTCCAAACGTCCTTCCCCTGCCGATAACGGCGGGTACAAGGGTATAATAGAGAGTTTGCGCAAAAAGAAGCTTCAAGATAAAAGCAACATACAGCTTGATCATTTCTTCCGCGAAAACATCCAATAGACCTTCTGACATGGGATCGAGGGTCTTAATGATCACATTGACCTTTTCCAAATCCCTTTGGGTAAAAAGATACCAAAGTAAATATACGGCGATAAAATCAATAATAAATGCCCCTACCCGCCTGGAAAACGGAGCAACCTCATATTCCATTTTACACGACCTTTTTAGTCATTATATTGGGCCAAAAAACCGGAAACGCTCTGCGGAATTCCGCCCGCATTTCTCGATTTTTCCGCCAGAAACGCCATAACATGCGATTCAATCGATTGGGGAAGCGTTGAAACAGGCTCCTCGCCTTTTTGGTAAGCCCGCATAAATTCCATAATAAAGCCTTTATCACCGCCACCGTGGCCGCCCCCTGGAATATTGAGATCAAGGGCTCTTGTTTCACCTGTCAGAAAATTGCTGACCTCAACAACATAGGGCTTTTCTGCCGCCCTTATTTCACCCCTCTCACAGGTAATCTTTAAGGTTCTGTTGACCTTTGAGGTAAAGGCGCTAAGTGAAAAGGTTGCGGTTATGCCATCATCAAATTCTATTATCGTAGATTGATGATCGACCACGTTGTTGTCACAATTAAAAACACAGCGTCCGTATCTGGAAGAACCTAGGTTTTCACGTACTTTATCGACACTGGATAAGTCGAAAACAACCGATTTGATTTTTTTCCCGCTGTAAATCTTCAGGGCGGAATACGCGCAGGATTGTTCAATGGAGCAATCCATGCAGTAATCGGCCATCTTACCCTCATCAAAATTCTTTTTGCAGAAATAGGACAAGCCGCCAAAGGACGCGATGCGATTGGCTCTTTTATCGCCAAGAATATAGAGCAGGATATCAAAGTCGTGGCAGCTTTTCGTCACCGCAAGAGGAGCGCTTGTCAAGGCGTTGTTCCACGGGCCCCTGACATAGCTATGGGCGAAATGATAATAGCCGATGTTCTCATTGTGGGCTATCGTCACAACATTGCCAAGCTCTTTTGAGTCTATTATTCTTTTGATGGTGTTAAAAAACGGTGTGTATCTCAGCACGTGACAAACCACCACGACTTGATGAGGATATTGCCTGGCATACCCGTATATTTCCATTACCTCATCAAGCCTGGTGGAGATAGGCTTTTCAAGTATTATGTCATACCCTTTGTCAAGAAGCTTGATCACTTCGTCTTTATGTAATTTATCCTGGGTTGAAACTATCGCAACATCTGAAAGCCTTTCCCGGACAAGAAATTCTTTGTCAGTGTCAAAAATTAAGTCCTCGGAAAGTCCAAACCTTTCCTTTGCCCATGCCTGTTTTAACTTGTCGGGTTCAGCTATGGCCGCCAGGGCGTAGCTTCCCTTGAAGTCTTCCTCTAAAGCGTTTAGGTAGACGCTTCCGCGTCCACCTAAACCTATTACTGAAAAGGTTATTGCACCGTCGTTTTTTCTCATTACTGATTTGCCTCAATTTCATAAGTAGCTTCATCAATTAACTCTTTGACTATGGCTTCAATGGATTTATCAGGCTCGGACCATATCTGCTTTGCATAATCGTTAACCTTTTTGTCGGCAGCCGCCTTTGCCTTACCCTGAGGTGATCTGATGCCAAACTGCATATATTCGGCAGCAGTTTTCAATACGGGAATCTCCTGATAGATTGCCGCAAGCTCCGCTTCGCCCGTCGCCTTGGGATTTACCGGCAAATAGCCTGATTTTGCACACATATGAGCGACATTTTGAGGCTGGGTGAGCCATCTTAAGAAGTCCGCCCCGGCTTCTATTTCCGCCTTTGGCTTGTTGTCAAGAAGGATAATACCCGAACCGCCCTGATTTGTAAAGAAATTTGTCTTTTTCGGGAAGGGAAGAACTTCAATTTCAAAGCCGGCTTCTTTAGCCTTGGTGGTCATCGTCGCCAAGTTGGAGGATGTGGTAAAGATCATTCCTACATTACCGGTATAAAACTCGGAAGTGATGACCGTACCGTGGTTTGCTCTCGAATTTGGATTTCTCATGGCTTTGTCCGTCACAAGAGAACGCCAGAACTCCAAACCTGTTTTAATCTTATCATCCTTGTCGAATTCAATTGTCGTAACCGTATCGTTGTACAGCTTCCCTCCCTGCTGGAACATCATTCCCACAGGGTCAACGCTGCCGGATGCAAAACCGTAAACACTCTTGGCATCATCAGTTGCGTCAACCGAGGTAACACCAACCGCAATTTTCTTAAATTCATCCCAAGTCCAGTTCGAATTTTCGGGATCATCGGTAATCGACTCCGGGGTTGGGAGCATAAAGCCCTTTGTTTCAATTAGCGTCTTATTGGCCACTATGATATTGCTGGCGCTGGGGAAATAGGGATTCAGCATGAACTTGCCGTTATAAAGTGAATATTGCAATAAGCCTTGATTCAAGCCTTGAAGCTCCTCATAGGTATAAACGGTTCTCAGGTCAATGGCCCTTGACTCATAAAGCGGCACCGAAGATACTCCTACCGCAGAGATAACCGGGTTGTTGTTGGCAAGGATAGCCGCCTGCAGCTTTGTGTTAAGTGCGCCTGAGGTATCCTGGTACTCAACAGTAACAGTAATGTTTTTGCCGGGATGGCTGTCAGCCTGCTCACGGTTATATTGATCGGCAAGCTCTCCGATGGCGGCGCCCATTGTTGAAGTGGCGGAGTTGGGTATCCACATGGTGATGTTGACCGGCTCAGCATTTTTCACTTCGAGAATTTCCCACCTCTTGTCTGAGGGATACAGATCCTTGTCGACCGATTGAGCGGAGCCGTCAGGTGTGGCAGTGGCTGTGCCGGAAGGTTCATTTCCGGTCGGAGATGCAACAGCCGGGTCGCTTCCTTTGCCGCAAGCGGCCAATGTAAACATCATCGTCAGAACCAGGAGCACAGTAATAAGCTTGGTAAGGTTTTTCATAATTTTTTCCTCCTCTTTTAATTGGTTTAAGGTTTATTCATCTCCGTCTCAATTCCGGGTCTTTAGAAAAAATGATCCGAAAATCAGCCGGATAAGCGCGCTGTGTTTTTTATCCTTTATTTCTGGCACTTCCCACCAAGGCCGTTTTAACTTTGCCGCTTGCAAAGATATACATTAAAAGGACAGGCGCCAATTGAATCATCGTTCCTGCCATAACAACGTTCCATTGAGGTACGGCATCGTCTACCTGAAGCAGTCCTCGCAAAGCAACCGGAAGCGTTCTTATGGTCTCTGAATTTGTCATAACAAGCACCCAATAGTACTCATTCCAATTACTTATAAATGAAGTAATCAGGTGCGTAACCAGCACAGGCGCAACCATGGGCAGCATGATTTTCAGCATGATGGTCCGGTTTTTGGCCTTGTCCATTCTTGCCGACTCGATAATCTCCCGCGGAACCTGCTGGAAGGCGTTCATAAACATATAAATGCCAAACATTGAGAACAGTGAGGGTAGAATCAGTCCGCCCCAGGTGTCGACAAGCCCCATTTTACTGTAAAAGAAATACACCGGAATCAATGTGGCTTCCCCTGGAAGCATCATTCCGAGATACTTTGTTGCCCACAGGAACTTTTTGCCTTTAAACTCCATGGTGGCAAACGCATATGCCGCGGGAATAATTGCTAGATATTGAAGACCCATAACAAGCAAGGAATACTTTATGGAGTTTCCAACGTAGTGAGATATCTGCGCCTGATTCCAAGCATATAGATAATTGCTCCATTGGGGATTATCAACAATCAGTCTGGGGCTGAAGGATAGGGCTTCAATAAGCGGGCGAAGAGACATGGAGGCCATCCACGCAAAGGGGTAAACAAAGAAAAACCCGACTCCTATCAATAAAATATAGTTCATTATTTTTAAAACATATCTTACGCGCTTCTTGAGCCTATTCAAAAAGAGAAACTTCTCGGTTTCCTCAATGTGCTTTGGGGAATAGGCATCTGTAATAAATGTTAAATTCTTAAAATCCATATTACTGCCCCTTACCTTTTTTGAAAAACTTATTTGCGGCAACAGTAAATACAACTACAATAACAGTCAGAACAATAGAACCTGCCATAGCAAAACCGTAATTGAATTTAACTCTGCCCGCGTTGTAAATCCAGTAGCCAAGTACCATGGATGAGCCCTGAGGACCGCCCTGCGTCATCAGGTCAATGGCTGCAAAAGATTTAAAGGAGTTAATGAACTTCATGGTGAAAACAAACAGTAGGGTAGGTGAGAGCAGAGGAAGCGTTATCTTTGTAAATATCCTTACCTTGCTTGCCTTATCCAATTTTGCAGCCTCATAAACGTCCGTCGGCAAGGACTGAAGTCCTGCAATGATGATCAAAACATAATATCCGATAGATTTCCACACCGTCACGAACGCCACTGATATTAGGGAGGTTTTAGTATCCATCAGCCAATTTGGCCCCGTTATGCCGAATAACGCAAGCGCCTGATTGATAATCCCCTGGGGATCAAGCATAAGCACCCACAAGATGGAAACCGCGACCATTGAGGAAATATGCGGGGTAAAAATCAATGTCTGTGAAAAGTTATGTATTTTAGTGTTTTTAGAAAGCCACAACGCCATTAGGACAGTGATGACCATCAATAAAATAATGGTGATAAAGGCAAATAAAATAGTATTCCATATGGCCTGGACAAACTCCGTATCCCTGGTAAAAATCATTTTAAAATTCCAAAGTCCCCGAAACTCCGATTGATTCAAACTCACCAGATCTATTTTAAAAAAGGAGCCGACAATCATAAAAATAAAGGGCAGAATGGTGAAGAATAAAGCGCCGAAAGCCGCCGGAATCATATAAATGTAAGCGGGATTCAGCTTCTTGAAAATCCTGGTCTCTGCCTTATCGGCTCTCTTCAATACCGCGCACCGCTTGATATCAAAACGAATCTTTCGATACGCAGAATAGGCTTTTAGCTCCCCTTCTGACAGGGTATCCCTATAGCACTTCAGCTCGGCTTTAAGCCGCTTGATCTCCTGCTTCTCTTTTAGAATGAGCGCCTTGGAACCGGCAGGACGAGTTTTTAAATAGCCTCTGATTGCCTTTTTATGCTCGTCCGCCCTGTCGCAAAAATCATTATAAACTGCTCCAACCTTTTTTAAATTCTCCATAAACCCTCTCAAGCACTTTCTCATCACGAACGCGCATCTCACTCTTATCGAAGAAGCAAAGATTCTCCTTTAAAAGAGTAAAAACAACCTCGTCTCCGACAGCTCTTTGTGTCTTTGAAAGCTCTTTTATAAAGACTTTTTTTCCGTCAAACTCGACAAGGTACAGGTACTCCGAGCCGTGATTTTCAAAGCTAAGTATTCTGCTTCTGATGACAATCCCTTCGTCGCATTCCCCGCCGCAATCAAAGATTACATCCCGCGGCCTGAAGCCGATGGAATACTCATGATCGACATCCACAATATTCATTCCCGGATCACCGATAAATTTGGCAACAAAAACACACGCCGGATTATTATGGATCTCGGTCGGTGAACCTTGCTGCATGATTTTCCCCTCATTCATGACCACAATATTGTCGCCCATTGTCATGGCTTCGATTTGATCATGCGTAACATAGATAAATGTGGAGCCCAGGCTTTGGTGAAGCTGAATAAGCTCCGTCCGCATCTCAGATCTCAGCTTTGCATCAAGATTTGATAGGGGCTCGTCCATTAAAAAGCACTGGGGCATTTTTGCGATTGCCCGCGCAAGGGCGACCCTTTGGCGCTGACCTCCCGACAGATGGGCAGGCCGCCTTCTTTCATATTCTGACAGGCCGACTACCTGCAAGGCTTTTTCGGTGCGCTCTTTTATTTCAAATTTTGGTATTCTGGCATTAGTCAACCCAAATTCAATATTCTCACGTACGGTCATATGGGGGTAGAGGGCATAGTTTTGAAAAACCATAGCCAGGCCTCTGTCTCCCGGTTCAAGATTTGTGATATCGACCTCGCCGATCCTGATTTGTCCCGATGTGATATCCTCAAGGCCCGCAATCATCCGCAGCATGGTTGTCTTGCCGCAGCCCGAAGGGCCGACGAGGACAGTAAAGCTTCCGTTGGGGATTGTGACGCTTACGTCATCAATTGCCCGTTTTCCCTCAGGGATGACCTCACCCGCACTCTTTTTTTTACGCTTGGTCTTTGCAGCTCCATATATTTTGACTATATTTTTAATCTCGATATCAGCCATTATATTTCCTTCCAAGCTCGGCAAAGCTTATGAGCTCAACCGCATTTCTACTAATAAATTCTTTGATTTCCGGATCCTTCAGAACAGCGCCCTCCTCCGTCCGCGGAAAGCTGTAGGAGGACATTTCCAATATTTCTTTGTCGAGATAGCCTGGGTGTGCCATCAGTTCGATAACTTCCTTCCCAGAATTCTCAGCAACAAGCTTTTTAAATTTACTTTTCAGCAATATGAAGGATTCATCCTTGGCTAGCTTGAATCGGTCCTCAAAATATACTCCGCTGTAATATTTTGTATCGTATTTTCGAAGAGGTATTTCAAACTTCTCACTGAGTCTTTTCGCCTGCCTTTCTACTTTGGGAAAGATTTGGTGAAGATACAGGTGGGAATCCATATGGGTCGGCTTTTTTCCGGTCAGCGCGATAAACGCGGCATATTGCGCCTCAAACTCATCATAAACCTCTTGCTCGTCGTACCGCTCGTCACTTTTCAATATTTTTGGTTTAATAAAGCATCCGTTTTCATCGACCAGGCTTTCGCATGAAGTGAGCGGCTTGCCAAGGCTTAAATTCAAGTGCAGCCCTACTTTTAAATTCTTGTCGCTCTTTATAATTCCAGCCGCAAGCTTGGTCCCCGGGGTGTTTATCATCATTGTCGTTGAGGTAGCGATACCGTTTTTGACGGCGTCATAAATACCGTACGTCACACCGTTTGTTAAACCGAAGTCGTCCGCATTAATGATCAGCTTCATACAAGTTCAGGCCAATAGCCCGTGTTGGCGTCGATTAAGTCATCCAAAATCGACTTTGCCTTTTCTGCATCGCCTATTGTGCGATTCAGTGTCAATGCCTGAAGTGCTTTTTTATACGATCTTTCGAAGTATGCCTCCACTGTGAGCGACTCATAGGCATACTGGATCTCCATCAGTCCTTTTGAAAAAACGTCAATTTCACCGAAGGCAAGGGGCATAACGCCCTGGTTATTTACTAATGCGGTACACTCGACCATCGCATCTCGATGAAAATTAGAGATGACACCGGAGTTTTTGGTGATCATAACAAACAGGCCGCCAAGGTTATAAGCGATATTTCTTGCCACATCAACGATCATATCGGAATGCGTCTCGTTTTTCGCAATGGAGGACCCCTTTGCAGTCCCCTCTTTCCTCACCCTCGCACATTCGTCAAAAACCTTTTTTCCCCTGCCGCCTATGACCTCGTCAGCGCGTGTATAGTCCTTATCAAGATGAGCCGCCTTATATTCAGGATAGAGGTAATACTGAAGGTATGTATTGGGAATATAATCGGGGAAATCTTTCAAAATCATTTGCACCATGCCATAGGTTTCAATCCACGATTTGTCCCTTTCCTCCGCATCAGCCGGCAGAAAGCCTTCTTTCAATATGGATTCTCTGATCTTTGGAACCAGGTCAACACCGTTTTGGTCATAAAGATGCTTAAACCATCCGAAATGATTTAAGCCGAAATATACGGGTATAAGCGACCTGTAGTCGACATCAAGCAATTTGCCGTATGACTTGAGCAGGTTGATGGGCTGATCGCACAGATTGATAATTCTTTTATCGTTGGGGAACGCCTTGTCAAGCGCAACAGAAATAATGGCTGCGGGATTGGTATAGTTCAGGATCCATGGGTTATCGGAGTATTTTCTCGCATCATTGACGATCTCTATCATGTCCTTTATGGATCTCATCCCATAAGCGAAACCGCCCGCACCACAGGTCTCCTGCCCGACTACTCCATGTGAAAGCGGAATATGCTCATCAAGGAGCCGCATTTTATACCCACCGGTACGGATTTGGCAGAACACAAAATCCACATTCTCGTAAGCCGTTTTCTTATCTGTGGTATATAGGAATTTCAGCTCAGGATACTCCTCTTTAAAAAGTATCTGCGCGAACTCTCCCATGGGAGTCTGTCTTTGCCCATCAATATCATAAAGTCTTAACTCTTCAAGGGGAAATGCATCCTTCTTGACACATAAGCTCTTAAGCAATCCGGGTGTCCAGGTAGAGCCTCCGCCTACAACAACAATTTTAAATTTTTTCATAATAACCTCACAAACGCTGGTCTTTCATTTGTTTCAATTGTAATCCTGCGTTTTTTGAAGGTCAACCGAAAAGCCTGATAACGTAATATTATAACTCACTTTGTATTTTGTTTTGCCGAGCGTAATAAATTACTTTCAGCGTGGCGCCCTTCAAGGCCTTTTAACGGCATGCCTTCTAGATAGGAAATTGCTTTTCTATATCTAAACTATAGCATCACATTTTTACCA
>ENA-UOOH01001995-UOOH01001995.1-fermentation-metagenome-genome-assembly--contig:-NODE-1995-length-18605-cov-4.973908_pt1 | contig 18605 bp, 13 predicted proteins | sample MGYA00245778_ERZ724025 | MGnify/ENA primary metagenome ERZ724025 (study PRJEB28704, sample SAMN03018313) | fermentation metagenome | biome: anthropogenic terrestrial biome; feature: soil; material... | reverse complement strand
GGCAATGGCCGGCCCCATCAGATGAACCGCCAAGACGCCAAGGAGATTGAGGGTCAGGAGAAGGTCGTCGTAGGCGCGTCCATTGGGTATGAATTGCAAGGGTCGATTCCAGGCAATGGTCGCCGATCCGTCCGATCCGTCCGATCATTGTCGAAATCGAAATCGAAATCGAAATCGGGATCGATCCCCCTTCCCCGGTTGGCACCCGGCCCTGATGGACCCCTCAACTTCATCGCCGAGTTGTGTCAGAACCGCAACAATACGGTTTCGGTACCCGGCCTTTCGCGTCCGAATCCCATCCCACGTCCCTTCGATACCGACCCAGAGCTTGCTTCGCCATTGACCTTTTCGGATAACCTCTAGCTCACTGAAGGTAACTGAATTCCAAGACCGTCGGCTGCTTGTCCTCGCCCTCGTTCGAGACATAGAGCTTGCCCTCGGCATCGAACGTGATTCCCTCCGCCTTGTTGAATAGCACCGGATCCAGTACCTCAATGTGATCCACTCGCCCGGAGGGGTCGATCACACAGAGCAGGTGATCATCGGCTGAAAGCATGTACAACTTACCGGTCACCGGGTGGACGCTGATGGCGGAGGTCCTCAGTTTGATCTTGGGGATTGTCACCTTCCCCTTCTTGCTGGTCTTGGGATTGAGCTCAAGGCCTCGCTCCTCTGCCATGCGCTGAATCTCTGCCAGGTCAAAGACGAAGGCAGGTTCGGCCTTCAGCGTCTTGCTCGCCAAATCGAAGGCGTGTACCACACGCAGGTCCTTCGATTCGGAACCGAGTCCCGGATTGCCCTTCGTGCCGATCAGGAGTCGGTTGTTCGCCGCATCGTGGCAGAGCCCCTCATTGTCCTTGCCCGGCACTCCGGTTTCCAGGAAACGCACATCAGGCGTCGCCGATTCCGAATCTTGAATCTCGAATAGATTGCCGTCACTGCGCAGGACGTACGTTGTGTCTCCCACCCGGGCGATGCCTTCGTAGTCACCGGCTTCCCCAAACGTCTCTTGCGCGCGCACCTGCGCCGTTTGTGGATCGTAGTGAAACAAGACCCCTTGCTCATCCTGAATGCAGGTGAGGATCCCCTCGCCGGTATAGATCAGTCCGGAAATCTCATGCAGCTCAGCCGGCAAGACGTGCCGCTTGTCCGGTGAATCCAAATCGTACCCAAGCGCACTCTCGGCATCGACATCGGACATCCAACAAGCACTCCCGCCCACCACAAACACAAGCAACACCGTCAGTCGGATGATTCGCATCGCTTCCTCCTACTCTCGAGGTCGTTCGAAAAGGTCGCCGCTTTCCCAACTTGGCTTTCCCAGCCGGAGCCGGAGTGCCTCACGCAGAGGACGCGGTGGCGTTTTCAACCTGCCCAGGGGGTGGGCAGGACCCAGGACCCCAGGCTCTGATCCCTACCTTTTGGGGAAATTTTCAGTTATCCCGTTTCTGCAGACCAAAGGCAGTTGCGGAAAGGGGATTCGACGTTTCTGCAGCCCCTTTCCACCCTCCCAAGTCCCCTCTGCGGGAGCCCCGCCCAATCCGGCCATGGCGACCTTTCGCTGTGGCCCGATAGGCTTTCCGGACAGCCTTTAGATCAATCCCGGATCACAGACGCGGCCCCCGGTTTTAGGAGTAATGAACGACCTGGAAAGTCGTATCTTTCATTCCGACTCAGGCTCGAGGCGTTCCGCCTCCTCGGGCTGCTCCAACTCCGCATCCTCTTCCTCCGCGGAAGGCACCGGAATCGGTTCCGGTTTCATGCCCACCAAAGCGGCCATTCCTGGCGATAAACGACCATGCCGCCACCAATTCCGAAACCTTTCTTGCAGCATCTCCTGGTCATGTACAGGGGTAAGGGAATAGTCGGTTTCAGCAATCGCGTCGAGCGCCTTGTCGATCAGGGCTCGCTTTGCCTCCGCATCCGGGACGTCCGTGGGCAAGGCCGCAATAGCCTCGGAGCGTGACCCCTCGAAGCGGTTCACGTAGCTCAGGATAAACAAGTAAAAGCTGAAGATGGGCAGTACCAGTCCAGGGCGGATCCGCGAACCCTTTTGAGCCTCATAGCGATAGCCAAGGTCCGTATGCAGCATGTCCAAAAGTATGGACTGACCCTCGGGCACCCCGGTACGTTCTTCCTCAGACAACTGAGCCAGTAGCAGCTGGTATTCAAGAATGAATTTAGGCGGGGTCGGCTCGACCGCCGGTTCCACCCTAGCATCAACGAACTCAACCAACTTCTGCAGCAGAGAGACCACATTGTTGAAAATCCGCCCCGAATCCTCATTGAACTCCAATTTCGAAGGGGACTCGGTTGCGAACCATAAGTCCGCCAAGGACACATCCCTCAGATGCGGTTCCATGGTCTGATCAGCCAAGATGACCAAACAGGATCGAATCATGGCATGCCTGGCGTGGACGAACCTGGCCGGACCATCCAGCGAATTCAGGCCCTTCTCCTTCACCCATTGAACGCCAATCTCCAGAAGCGACATCCAGAAGGCCGACCAATTCTCCCATGTCACCCAGCGATTGAGGGCCTCATTTTCCCAGTGCTGATCAATGTTTTTTGAGAGGCCTTGCCTAACATAGTCAAAGCCGATCTCCTGATCCTGGCCGCGGTGGAAGAGCACCCAGTATTTCTTCTGTAGCCCAGGGTCCGGGAGCAGATTCCGATCCACAATCCGCAGGCACTCCCGGAGATCAGGATCCAATTGGCCCGGCCCCTTAGAGGTCCCTATCATCACCCGAACCCGCTCCACCCCTTCTTCCTCGGATAACTCCTGAATCGGGCGGTTCGGCCAGCGTGCGGCAATCGCCTCGCGGATGGATTCCACCCCAGAGAGCTTCAAATCCTCCTGCGACAGGACTTCAAAGTAGTATCCCGTAATGCTGTCCACGCGGGTTCCGGTCACCTCCAGCAAGGCCCAGGCCCCGTTGACCTCGCGCGCGAAAACCACTCCCAAATCCGATATGATGTCCCGCTCTTCCCACGCGCCCAGCGCAAAAGCACATGCGAAGGGGTGGTCGGAATGCATCTGCCCGCGGAGAAAAGGATAATCCCGATACAGCGGCAGAAAGGCTGAGGAACGCTTGGGTTTTTTGGATTGTTTTTTCCTGGCCAATGGGACCCCCTTGGTTCTGGGAATTGGTCGTCGGTGTCGTGATCGCCCTAACTGCATATTCGATCTAAAATCAGCAGAATCAAAAGCATCCCCGGCCTAATTGGCAAGCGTATACAGCAAGGGCGTAAAAGGCAGTTATAGTATGAAGCAAAGCATTCGACCAACGTCCACACGGCCCCCATGCACTCGACCCCATGAACGAAGAACCACATGAGCCAATGACGCCGGAGGAGCTGTTGCCCGCCAACGCGCCCGCCTATGTCCTGGCCCAGGAGCTGGGGCGCGAGCTCGATGTCGGGGTCATCCTTGCCGACCTCATCGAAGCCCTGCCGGGCGACGAGCTGCCACCCTCCCTACGCAACGGCATGCCCGCCCCCGCGGATGCCGCCCCCGCCGCTGCGGAAACCATTCAGTGGCTCCGCCGAAAACATGCCCTGCGGCTGGAAGAACGTACCCTTCGCAAAGAGGATGCCTCGGAGGACACCACCAACCTGCGAAACCGCCTCGACCAACTGGCGGCGCCGCCCGCCGCGTCCTCGGCAGAGACCCATCCCCCGCCTGCCGCAAGCGAAACCATCGCTGCGGATACCGCCACCGGCATGTCGCCTACCACCCGGCCGCCCTTGCCGTGGGATCAACAGTACGACTTCCCCTCCCCTGATTTGCTCGAACCCGCCGTCGAGGAAGAGGCACTCACCGCCGCGACCATCCAACAGGCCGAAGAGCAACAGGTCACTCTGCAGTCCACCCTCGATAGCTTCGGGATCGATGCCCAGGTCCGGGAGTTTGTCGCCGGTCCACGAGTAACCCTCTACCGCATCGAACCTGCCGAGGGCGTCCGCGTTGAGGCCATCTCCAACATCACCCGCAACATCGCCATGCGCCTCGAGGCCGAGAGCATCCGCGTTGAGGCCCCGATCCCCGGGGAGCCTTTCGTCGGGATCGAGGTCCCCAACAAGACCCCCGCACCCGTCCACTTCCGATCGATCATCGAAGATAAGGCGTGGGCCGCCAACCGTGCCAAAATCCCGCTTGCCCTGGGCCGTGATATCCGCGGAAAGGCCGTGATTCTGGATCTGCACGAAGCGCCCCACCTCCTGATCGCAGGCGCAACCGGGAGCGGGAAATCGGTCTGTATGAACGGTCTGATCATGTCGCTCATCTACCGATTCTCCCCCGCGGAACTCCGCCTGATCCTCATTGACCCCAAGATCGTCGAGTTCTCCATGTACTCGGCCCTTCCGCACCTCATCACCCCCGTTGTCACCGAGCCGCAAAAGGTGATCAGCGCGCTCAATTGGGCCATGCGCGAGACCGAGCGCCGGTACAAAGTCATGGCCGAGGTCGGGGCCCGCAACATCACCGGTTACCACCGCAAGCGGCTCGAATACCAAAAAGAGGGACGTGAAATCGAGGCCATGCCCTTTATCGTCGTCATCGTGGACGAGCTGGCCGATATCATGCTCACAGCGGGCATGGAGGTCGAAAAGGCTCTGGCAAGGATCGCACAGCTGTCACGCGCCGTCGGTATTCACGCCATCGTCGCCACCCAGCGCCCGAGCGTCAACGTCATCACCGGCGTCATCAAGGCCAATTTTCCCACACGCATCGCATTTCAGGTTACCTCCCAGATCGACTCGCGGACCATTCTCGACTCCAAAGGGGCGGAGACACTGCAGGGTAAGGGGGATATGCTCTTCAGCCCCCCCGGCATCGGTGGCCTGAACCGTATTCAGGGCTCGATGATCCACGAAGAGGAGATCGAACGCGTCGTTGAAGCCGTTTCGTCTTCGGCCGACCCTGCTTTCGATCCGCTCGTGATCAGCGATGACAACCGCCCCGCCGAAGCAGGCGCCGAGGAGGAGACCGAAGAGGACGAGGAGCTGGTTCAAAAGGCCGCTGAAATCGTTCGCAGAGATCAGCGCGCCAGCACTAGCTACCTTCAAAGACGTCTCAAAATCGGATACAACCGCGCAGCAAGCATCATGGAAATCCTTGAGGATCGAGGTGTGGTCGGACCTCAGGTCGGAACCGCACCACGCGAAATCTTCTAACGCTCCGAATCCGGCATGGAAGCAGAATTCGATATCGACAGCATTCTCGAAACGATCCGGACCAGCCCCATCTCAGAGGTGTTCGACCGGTATCGGCAATGGCCAATTCCGTCGCCGATCCTCAAAGATCTGTTCGCCGAATACCCGGAGCCGAAGGTCCATCTCTTTCTCGCATCCTATTCGAACACGCCCTCCCGCACGCTGGAGGAACTCTTCGAACGCTTCCGCGACCTCGAACCGGATCCCCAAGACCCGAACACCGCCGTTCGACAAGAGGTCCTCGTTCACCTAGCAGGCCACGCACGCTCCTCCCGCCAAGTCCTCATCGGCTGCACCGAAATCGCAATCCCTTCCGTTCGCGCCGCCGTCGCCGGGAACCGCCTGATCACCCCGCAAATCGCCGATGCACTTGCCGGAGACCCCACCGGCGATGTCCGATGCCTGCTCGCAGTAAACCCTTCCCTGCCGCCCAGGCTCCAAGCCAAGCTCGCGCAAGACCCTGAACCACGGGTTCGCGCCGCCCTCACCCGCAACAAGAGCCTCACCCTCGATGTCATCCTGTTTCTCGCCAACGACCCGAGTATCTTTGTCCGCGCCGCCGTCTTCCAAGCCGCCAATGTCGATGAATCCATACTCCGCGATTGGGCCGACTCCGATGAAGTCTCCACACAGATGCTGCTGCTCCGACGCAAGAAACTCCCCACCAGCGTCCTGCACTCGCTGATGATGTCACCCCATGAAGCCGTCCGTGCAGAAGCCGCACGCCTTGGCCCCGTCCCGCCCGACATCCTCCTGGCCTGGGCAGCAGAAGCCAAACCCGAGAGCCGTGCACAATTGGCGGAAATGCCGAACCTGCCCCTCCTCTTTCAGGTCCTATTGACCCTCGACCCCGATCCACGAGTCCGCACCGCCCTGGCTCAAAGCCCTTATCTCAATCAAGACCTGGCCGTATTCATCGCCGCCCGCGGCAAACAGCCCGAGCTCGAAGCGCTCGCAGGCGCGCCCACCACCTCCGATGAGGCCATCAGTGAACTCTGTCGGACACGCTCCAGCCAGATCGCTCAATCCCTTGCCGCCAGCGGGAAGCTCACCCCGGACCAAATGGCGGTCCTGGTCGAGAACCACCCGGACGAACTCATTCTCTATCACCTCGCCCGAACCACCGATGCCCCGATCGACCTGCCGCGGGACCAAATCGAGGCACTCTTCCAACACCCGCTCCCTACTCTCAGATCCCTCGCGGCTAGGGCACCCGGACTCAGAATCCGTGAAGCACATTTCCTGCTCAAAGACCCCTCGCCGCTGGTCCGACAGAGCTTGATTACCAACCCGGTTCTGACCGCCGAGTTCCTGCAATTTCTGGCCCATGACCCCGATCCCGCAATCGCACGTAAGGCCATGAAACAAATGGCATCCAAACCGGATGCTCCGGCACGTGCGGAATCCGCCCCGCATTCGAACCCCATCACACAGCAAGAAGGGAGAGCATGACATGGCAAAGGCACCCAAACCATTGACCCGAATCGATATCATCCTCAACGCCGAAGCCGACGTGATCAAGGAGGCCTACGAAAGCCGCCTCAAAATCGATCAATTGCTCACGGCGCGCGAAGACGCCTACCGCCAAATCGCGGAGATCGAGCAGCAGATCGAAGAGACCGTCGGCGAGGAAGGCCTCTTCCTCTATCCGGAACCGCCACTGCCCATCGCCGGCTCGGCTAAGGGGCCTGCTACCCGCAAACAGCCGGAGGCCAAGGCCGCCAAGCTCGGCTCGGCCGGCGCTAAAGCGTTGCCCAAGATGAAAAAGTCGAGCGCTGCGGAAACCCCGACTCCACAATCCCAACAGGTCTCCGTGGAGTCTTGATGGAGCCGCTCGAGGAGATCCAGATCAGCCGATTGCTGATGCAACGGGAAACGATCCTCGTGCGCATCTTCGAGATCGAGCAGGAACTCGGCACCCTAACCGGCGCGGAAGCGTTGATTCCTGAGCCTCCCCCGCTGCCTTCACTCCAAAAGCGAAAACCCAAGCGCGCGAAACGCACCGCTGCCAAGCCCTCAAAGGGCTCTTCCCCCGGGATCAGGCTCCCCACCCCTGAGCCCCCCGAGGAGAACGCATTCAGGGTCCGCTATCTCTGGCAAGGCCTCGCGCAAGAGGAGATCCACCAAGACCCGCGCCTGCTGGAACAGGTCCTGGATTCCGGACTCGCCGATCTACAGATTCTGGAGATTCAAATCGGGCGTATCTCGCCGGATGGTAACTTCTTGGAGTCTCGCAAAGTCACGCTGCCGACAACTCAACCTTGACGCCCAGGCCCTCGAGCCCTTTATTGGAGCCGATGGCCACGGTCATACACACCCGACCGACCCCAAAGCCTGCTGACACCAAACGGTCGGTTCTAACCGTCCGGAGGGAACCATGGCGACACCCCAAATTCTCTATTGCACATGCGCGCACACCCAATTGGTTCCCCCCGGCGAGCAGACCCAATTGCGGACAATTCTCGGCCAAATCCCCGACCGCGTCACATGCATCTCCGATCTCTGCGGATATGTCGCCCGAAAATCGCCTGAACTCTGGACCTGGGCTGAAACCGACAACCTGCACATCATCGCATGCTACCCCAGGAGCGTCATTCAACTCTTCGCCGCAGCCGGGATCGTGCTCGATCCCACACGCGTGACCTTAATCAACCCACGCACCACCACACCTCAGGCGATCGCTGCACAGCTCGGGCTCGATCCCAACCCCTCCGGCATTCCACCACTCGCTTCCCCGCCGATTGTCGACGCCGCCGCCCCATGGTTCCCTGTCATCGACCGCACCCGCTGCGTCGATTGCAAGCAATGCCTCAATTTCTGCCTCTTCGATACCTACACCGAAACCGCCGACGGCCGGGTCGAGGTCTCGCAACCGCTCAACTGCAAGCTGAACTGCCCCGCCTGCGCTCGCATTTGCCCAGAGGCCGCCATCATCTTTCCCAAATACCCCGAAGCACCGATCAACGGAGAGAATATTTCGGACGAGACCGCCGTTAAAGAACAGATCAAGGTCAACGTCGAAGAGATTCTCGGTAACGACATCTATGCCGCCCTCGCCCGGCGTAAGGCACGATCCAAACGCAAATTGATCCGGACCAACCTCGATCCGGCTCGGGCCGATGCCGAACGAACTCATTACCTCGGCAATCTCAGCGAGCCCGTCGTCTTCCGCCCCACGATCCCGCCTCCCACGACCCATTCCGAAGAGGAGAACTGATCCGATGCTCCCAGGTTTCGCTTGGCGGCTCATGACTGAAACTCACCCGCGGCTGTTGGCGCGTTTTGCCTATCAGATGGGATGGAAGGGCTCCCGCTCCGTCGCACACTTCCAGAAGCAGGCGAAGAACGGGGTCCATATCCCTCCGTTTCTCTTCATTTCCATCACCACCCGCTGCAATCTGCGGTGCCAGGGCTGCTGGGTCGATGTTCAAGGTCCCCCGAGAGACCTCGATCCCGAGGTGCTCGACCGCATTCTCTCCGACGCGGAAGCCGCCGGCTGCGCTTTCTTCGGCATCCTCGGCGGGGAACCGCTGCTCTATCCACGGCTGTTCGAGATCCTCGGACGCCATCGCAGCTCCTATTTCCAACTCTTCACCAACGGCACCGTGATCTCCCGCGAAACCGCCGAAGAGATGCGGCGGCTCGGTAATGTAACCCCTCTGATCAGCCTCGAGGGGAACCCCGTCATCAGCGATGTCCGACGCGGCGGGATCCACGTCTTCGATCGCTCCCTCGAAGGTCTGCACAACTGCAGGCAGGCAGGACTCGTCACCGGCGTGGCAACCTCGCTCTGCCGCAGTAATTTCGATGACTTCGTCCAGGAGGAACACATCGCGCACATGATCGAGCTCGGGGTGCATTACCTCTGGTACTACATCTACCGCCCTGCCGGCCCGCGACCTACACCCGAACTAGCCCTCTCCAAAGACCAAATCCAATACCTTCGATCGTTCCTTGTTCAACAGCGTCCCAAACACCCGATCCTCATTATCGACGCCTACTGGGATCAGGACGGCAACGCCCTCTGCCCCGCTGCATCCGGCATCAGCTACCACATCAATCCCTTCGGCGATATCGAACCATGCCCCCCCATTCAGATGTCCGATGATCACGTCGCCGACGGCCGTGAGGTAATCGCCAAGATCCGCGATTCGAACTTTCTCAGGGATTTCCGAACCATGGCCTCACACAGGACCCGCGGTTGCATCATCATGGAAGATCCGGCCCTGTTACGCGCCTTCGCCGCCGATCACAACGCCCATGACTCCAGCGGCCGCGGAACCTATTTCGGCGAGCTCGAAGGCCTGCGCCCATGCCCGGGGCATCACCAGCCCGGCGAGGCCATTCCAGAGACCCACTGGCTCTATCGAATCGCAAAAAAGAACTGGTTCTTCGGTTTCGGCGCATACGGATGATCCCGTTCCTAATCCACCCCCACCCCATAAGCGGCGCTCACGCCCATGAGAAACACTCAAAGCGAGCCGGACCCCATCCCTCTTCTCCAGGGCCCCCAGGACGTCAAGGTGCCTGTTCGCGCGGAAGATCGCGCCCAATGTCGGACATGCGTCGCCGAGTACGTCGCCGCCAACCTCCTCGTCCCACCACTCACCATCGAGGAACTGGAACGGCACGCCAGGAAACTCGCTATCCAGAATGGATCTCCCCCGGAATGGCACGATTTCCTGACCGTTCTGCTGAGCAACGCGCTCTGGCGCGATACCTTCGCCACCATCCCGTTCGACCGCAGGATCCTCCTGCTGCCTCAATGCCTGCGCGACAAAGACAATTGCCCCGCTGAAATGGACGAACTCGGCCTCCTCTGTGAAGAGTGCGGTCGCTGCCAGATCGGACCACTTCAAGCCAAGGCCGAAGCCCTCGGCTATATCGTGCTCGTCGCTGAAGGCACCACCGTCGTCACCCGACTCATCGAACAGGGCACCATCGATGCCGTCGTCGGCGTCAGCTGCCTCTCGGTCCTCGAACGCGCCTTTCCACACATGGCCGCCGAGGCCATTCCCGGCATCGCTATCCCCCTGCTCCGGGACGGCTGCGTCGATACCGAGGTCGACGCGGCATGGGTCGAGGATACCTTGGCCCTCTCCAGCACGAATGCATACTGGCTCACCCGCATCGACATCGATGCCCTTCGTGCCGAAGTCGATCAGTGGTTCACGCCGCCGGCCATTCGCAGCGTCCTGGGTGAGCCGGGTTCCTCCGCTGAGCTGCTTGCTCAGGAGTGGCTCTGCAAAGGCGGCAAACGCTGGCGGCCCTTCCTTTCCGCCGCTGTCTATCGGGCTCTGACCGGACCAATGCCGCAATTGCCCGATTCCCTCAGGCGCATCGCCATGGCCGTCGAGTGCTTCCACAAGGCATCCCTCATCCATGACGATATCGAAGATAATGACGAGCTCCGCTACGGCGAGCCGACCCTGCACCGGGTCCATGGCGTGCCCAAGTCCATCAATATCGGCGATCTGCTGATCGGCTTCGGGTATCGGCTGATCGGTTCCTCCGGCGCCGAACCTGAACGTGTCCTGGAGATGCTCGCGATCGCGGCCGAAGGCCATTGCGACCTCTGCCTCGGCCAAGGGGAGGAATTGCACGCGATCGAAGGCGAGACGCCCATTCCCGTGCAGGCCACCCTCGACATCTTCCGCCGCAAGACCGCACCCGCCTTCGAGGTCGCCCTGCGGTTGGGCGCCGCTGCCGCGAGCGCCGATCAGGCCTGCCAGGACATGCTCCGCCAATACAGCATGGCCATCGGGACCGCCTACCAAATCAAGGACGACCTCGATGACCTCAGACCCGGAATCGATGCCGATAATGAAAAGTCACTACGCGCTTCCCTGATCATGGCCATCACATACGAGCTCGCGTCTGAACGCGATCAGGCATCGATCCGCGCCTTGTTCAAAACCGATGCCATGATCAACGCCAAGAATACCCAAATCCTGCCCCTGATCGAGAAATACGAAACCCATCAGCGCGCCCGCCAACTCTTTCAGCACTATCGCAACGAGGCGATCCGTACGCTCGCCCCCGCTCGCAACGCCCAACTCAAAAGCATCCTCCGACGCCTCGTCGGCCGGCTGCTCAAAGACGGATGACCCAAACGGTGCCCTTTCCCCGCTCCGCACCCCTCTATCTCGCCGTAACCGCCGCCCGCGCCACGCGGTTTCTCGGTCCTGCCGCCGCCGATGTTCTCAATTTCATCCGTGCCCAGCAGTTGCCCGGCGGCGGCTATCCAGACCGCGGAGGACAGCCCGATATCTATTACACACAGTTCGCGCTGCAATCGCTCGTCGCACTCGATGCCCATCAGCCCCTGCCTGCCCCCTTCGTGGAACAGACCCTCCATGATCTCGCCCAGCTCGACCTGGTCCATTCCGCGAGCCTCGCCATCGCAGCTGCATTGACCGCGCCCGCAACCGCCCCTCAGCGCCAGGCGCTGTTGCGCCATATCGAGTCGTTCAGGGCAGCGGACGGCGCATGGGCAACCCTTCCGGGCGCCGACTTCGGCTCCCCATACGGCACCTTCCTCGCCATTCAAGGACTCGAAGCCCTGGGCCATCCGACTCCAAGCCTGCCCGATTTCACCGGTTTCGCATGCAGCCACGGCGGATACGTCAATCAGCCCGGCTCACCCGAAACCAGCGCCACGGTGACCGCCACCGCAGCCGCCGTCGCCTGCCTCTGGACCGCGCATCGCGAGATTCCCAGCGCGACCGCACCGTGGCTCACCGACCTCTTTGCACTCCACATCGGCGGCTTCCGCGTCGCGCCCAACATCGCCGTGCCCGACCTGCTCTCCACCGCCGTAGCCCTCTTCGCCCTCGATCTGATCGGCGCCGACTTGACCCCCTTCCGCGAGCCAACCCTATCGTTGATTGAGTCACTTTGGGATGACTCCGGCGGGTTCTGCGGCCATCCCGTAGATCCTAAACCTGACCTCGAATACACATGGTACGCCCTCCTCGCCCTGGGCTGCCTGGGTGGGGTGCCTTCAGCCCAATGAGTAGCCAGTCCGCCTCGGTCTGGTAGGCAACAGGCAAAGCAAGCTCAATCACCCACCCAAACCCACCCATTGCTTTTCAACCACGATAGAACACGATCCCCCGAGGGATCTGCAGATGCAGAACGAGTACAATCGGGGTCGGGGTCGGAATCGACGAAAACCACCCTTCGGCCAGGAATATCCGCCAACAAAACGTCCACTCCCCCTCCAACGCCCAAACGCTCGTTCGCTCACACACCCACAGCCAACGACCTCCGACCTCTTCCACAGGGCCTGAGGCCCTGGGGGAGGTGGGCAGACCGTCTCGGCCTGGTGTCCAGCCGCCATACCAAGCTCGAGCATCCACTCAAACCCACCCATTTCTGTCCCCCAATGGAAATCAGGTGCGGAACAACAAGCACACCCGGGTAATCCATATGGAAGGGGGCAGTTTCATCTCTCCTCATCCAATCTGCGGATCCCTGCTCTCCGGTGCATGCATGGTTGAAAAATAACCAACCAATCCACCAGCTTCCGGAGGGGAACCTCACCAAGGCCCCGAAAGGAGGCCGAATCCTTTCCCCTGCCCATCGGCTTCAATCCTTCATGGTGAAACGAAAATGGTGCGCACCCCGGATTCCATGCCCGAACTTCATTCAGGCTGTTCTCCCCGGTGCACCATGGCATACAGCATTGGCAGGACGAAGAGCGTGAGCAGGGTCGAGGTGATCATACCGCCGATGACGACCGTGGCGAGCGGGCGCTGGACCTCGGCTCCTACCCCAGTCGATAACGCCATTGGCAGGAAGCCGACAGCGTCGGTGATGGAAGTCGCCAGCACGGGCATCAGTCTGCGGCAGCCACCGTCGATCACGGCATCGCGAATCGACCGCCCGTTTTCGACAAACCCACGGATCGCCACGACCAGCACCTGGCCGTCCAGGACTGCGAGGCCGGAAAGCGCGATGAAGCCGACCGCCGCGCTGACGCTGAACGGGATATCGCGCAACCAGAGTGCCAGCACCCCACCGATCAGAGAGAACGGGATGCCGGTATAGATCAGGAGCACATCGCGCAGGCGCTGCATGCTGAAAAACAGCAGCAGGAATACGAGCAACAGCGTAGCAGGCACGACCAGCATGAGCCGGTTCTGCGCACGGGCGAGATTCTCGAACTGCCCTCCCCACTCGACGACATACCCATCCGGCATGACCACGTCCCGCGCGATCCGGCGGCGCGCTTCTTCGATGAAGGATGCGACATCGCGGCCTAGGACGTTGCATTGCACGCGGATCAGGCGCCGACCCCATTCGCGGTTGATCGTCGCAAGCCCCTCCACGGTGTTGACCGTTGCCAGCATATCCAAAGGGTAATGCTCCCCGGTCTCGGCGGGGACAATGACATCACCGAGCGCCTCCGCGTCCCGTCGGTAGACATCCGGCAGCCGGGCGACCAGGTCGAACCTGCGCTGGCCCTCAAAGACTTCGCCAACCTTGCGCCCGCCGACCGCCTCGACGAACTCGAGCACATGCCTTGCCGGCACGCCATGCCGTGCCAGGGCCCCCTGGTCGACGCGAACCTGCAATCCCGGCTGGCCGGTCAGCTGATCCACGGCAATGTCGGAGGCGCCCGGAATGCCGAGCAGCACGGTCTGGATATCGTCGCTGATCCGCACCAACTCGTCGAAATCATCGCCGTAGATCTTGATCCCGAGGTCGGTCCGGATCCCGGAGATCATCTCGTTCAGGCGCATCTCGATCGGTTGGGTGAGCACCATGTTCAGTCCCGGCAGATCAGAGAGCTCCGCCTGGATGGCGGCGGCCAGCCCCGCCTGCGTCTCCGCACGGGTCCAGTTTTCGTGCGGCCAGAGCGTGATGAAGATATCCGTCAGCTCTGTACCCATCGGGTCGGTCGCAACCTCCGCCGATCCAATCCGGCTCCAGACATGGCGCACTTCGTCGGTGAACTCCTCCTTGATCAGGCGCTCGATTCGCGTGTTGTATGCCGCGGACTCCTCAATGGAGATGCCGGCAAGTCGGATGGTGTTGAGCACGAGCGCACCTTCACTGAGCCGCGGCAAAAATTCGGCGCCCAGCCGGGTTGCACGCCAGCCGGCGAAGAACAGGATTCCGACGACAACCACCAGCACCCATCGCCGCCCGCGGATCGCGCCGGTCAGGAGCCCCCTGTAGAGCCGTGTAAGAGCACGTTCAACAGTATTCGCTTTCGGTTTCGCCCTGCGCGGTAGGAAGTAATAGCTAAGCACCGGCGAGAGCGTCAGCGCAGCCAGCAGCGCACCCACCAGGGCGAACATGAACGTCCATGCCATCGGCTTGAACATCTTCCCCTCGATGCCTTCCAGTGTCAGCACCGGCAGGAATACGATCAGGATAATGCCGATGCCGAACGCGATCGGCCGCGCAACCTCCCGGCTCGATTCCAAAAGCGTGTGAAGTCGCTCCCCACGCGTCAGCGGGCGACCGAGTTCTCCAGCGCGATCGCGAAGACTGCGCAGGTTCGCGTCCGTCATCACCACGGAACCGTCGATGATGATGCCGAAGTCCATCGCGCCCAGGCTCAGCAGGCTTGCGGCAATCGCGAACTCGTACATGCCAAGCACCGCGAACAACAGCGTCAGCGGAATCACGATCGCAACGAGCAAGCCTGCCCGCAGGTTCCCCAGGAGCACAAACAGCGCTATAATCACCAGCACCGCCCCGAGCAATAGGTTGTGTTGAACGGTGGCCATGACCGCCGCGGTCAGTTCCGTTCGGTCATACACGACCTCGACAACGACATCCTCCGGCAGCGCATCCCGCGCCAGCTCAAGCTGCGCCTTGAGTGCGTGCGTCACCACCTCTGCATTCTCGCCCATGAGCATGAACGCAAGCCCGAGCACGATCTCACCCTTCCCGTTCGCGGTGACCGCGCCGCGCCGGATCTCGTGGTCGATCCTGACCTCCTCGGCCACATCGCGAATGTGCACCGGCGCTCCGTCGTGCGATGCGACCACGATCCCCTCGATCTGCCCGATACCGGTGACCCGGCCGAGTCCGTGAACAAACTGCGAAACGCCGGCCGCAGTGACCAATCCTCCGCCGACATTCGAGTTGTTCGTCTCCAGCGCTTCGAACACGTCATCGAGGGTCAGATCAAATTTAAGGAGAGCCTCGGGCGAAACGACGACGTGATACTGCCGTACCTCGCCACCCCAGGAGTTTACTTCCGCCACGCCGGGAACCTTGCCCAACTCAGGCTTGATGACCCAGTCATGGAGGGTGCGCAGTTGCTCCAGGGTGCGCTGAGGGTTGTCCGAACGTACGATGTAATGGAATACCTCGCCGAGACCGGTGGCGATGGGTCCGAGTTCCGGCCGTTCAATGCCCGCGGGCAGTTCCACAGCGTTGATCCGCTCGGACACGTATTGGCGGGCATCGGCTATGCCGGTGCTGTCGCTGAACGTAGCGACCACCTGGGAGAACCCGAACTTCGATACCGATCGCACATTTTCCAGGCCGGGCAGGCCGCCGATGGATAGCTCAACGGGCAGGGTGATCTGCTGCTCGATTTCCTCTGGGTTCAGCGCGGGCGCGACCGTGTTGATCTGAACCTGGACCGGCGTGGTGTCCGGGAAGGCGTCCACCGGCAGATCAGTCAAACGCCAGAGGCCGAGGGCCGCGGCCAGGGAAAAGAGAATGAGGACGAGTAGCCGGTTCTTCAGAGAAAAGGCAATCAGTCTGGAAAGCATACCTTACACCTCGAACGTGAACAGGATCTGAACCGTCTGCTAATCGTGTACACACCCTGCACCGAGCCGCGATTTCAGAAATTCCGACATCACAATGAAACCGCCCTCGGTGACCACGGGTTCCTCAGGGGCGAGCCCTGCGAAGACATGGACCTGGTCCGCGTCCGCTTTCCCAACCGAGACACGGCGCAGGGAAAACAGGTCCGGCTCGGTCGGCACAAACACGAAGGTTCCGCCCGCGTGTTTCTGCACCGCATCCCGAGGTAACACCGCCACGGTCTGCGGCTCACCCGTGAGGATTCGGGCCTCCCCAAAAAGACCACTCAAAAGGCGTCCCTCGGGATCCGAAACCTCCGCCCGCGCCCGGATCATCCGCGTCCGCTTGTCTATGGCGGCGTCAACCCAGGTGATTCGACCGCGGTAGGTATTTCCTGGGAATTCCGCGAACCGCCCCTCGATATTCTGCCCAGGCCGGATTTCCCCAGCCTGGTTTGCGGGGACAGAAAGGTAGAGCCAATGGCTAGAAAGGTCGGAAAGCGTGAACAAGTCGTGCCCGGCATCGGCGGCTTCGCCGACCACGGCTGAGCGGGCGACCAGGGTCCCGTCAAAGGGCGCCCTGATCGGGAGATCCGCCGAAGCGTCCTGGGTGGTCTCGATCGCCGTGATTTCTTCACCGGTGAAATCGAGGTTCAATAAATTTTGGCGCAGGTTACTCAAGCGGAGACGCGCAGTCCGATAGGCCGCTTCCGCATTGAAGAACTCCCTTTCCGCGGAGATCCGTTCCTCGCGAAGGCTCCGTTGTCGCTCAAGGGTCTGTCTCTGAATATCGTGCTCGACCAGGGCGGTCAGGTAGTCGCTCTTCACCTCCGCAACCGCGATGGAATGCAGGACCACCAGGACATCGCCCTCGGATACGGTCGTCCCGACGTCATGGCGTACCTCGTGAATGATGCCGCCTGCGAGCGGTGTAATCCTGGCTGTCCGGTTCAGGTTGAACTCCACCTCGCAGTAGGCATTGATTCCCGGAGCGGCATCGGCGAGACCGGGACGCTCCGCGCGAACGCCCGCCTTGTCCGCAGCTTCGATGGAGGGGAACCGCACCTGCATGCTCTCACCGGGGGCGAGTGCCGCGGCCAGGTCGGGCTGACAGATCGCGCACTCGATTTCCGGTACGCCATGCTCGTTGCAGAAGAGCGCTGGCGTGGCGCCATGCACCTCCGTCGCAGCTGCCTCCGCGGACTCTCCGGGTTCTGCATCAGGGCCATCAAGCTCAAGCTCCGGATGGCAGATGAAACACTCGTCCTCGTACAGGAAATGCTCCTTGCAATAGAGCCGGGTCTTTTCCTCGAGCTCGGGATGGCAGAGCCAGCAGCGGTCTTCGTACCGTCCATGCTCCCCGCACCAGAGTCGTCCCGCATCCCGCTTGGAGGGGTCGCAGATAAAGCAGGTTTCACCGGCGGCATCATGCGTGTGGGCCGCGCCCTCGATTGCGGACGCCGGCTCGCCGAGGTGATCCGCGTGTTCGTCATTCTTCGTTGTATTCGAATCTCCGCAACCGCTGACCAGCATCGCTGCGGCCGCGAGGCCACAGACGGCAGCCGAAACAGGGTGCCGCGTGATAAGATATCGTATGATCATGGATTCCTCCGATTCCCGCTTCGTTCCCGAAGGCTCGGCACCCAAATATCGCGTGAACGCCTGTGCTCAATGCCCGGAAGTCGCCTGCGCGGTGACGTTAACGGACGAGTTGAACTGCTGAACCACAGTGCGGCCGTGGTCGGTGAGCCTATATATGACCAGCTTCCCTTCCTGGTGATGGTCCAAAAGTCCTTCGGAAAAGAGCAATCGCAGGTGTTGCGACACGGTGGAGACCGGTTTGCCGAGGACCTCGGCAACGTCGCACACGCAGCAGTCTTCGATGCTGAGGACATGCAAGATCGCCAGGCGTGCGGGATGCCCCAGGACCTTCCACCGCCGAGCGGTAACGCGCAGTTCACCAGCGGGCGGCAGCTTTTTTTTGAGTGTAGCGATCTTGTCTGCATTGAAACAGACGACGGAGCAACTCCTCAACGCTTCCAAAATATCGCACCTCGCTCGTTGTGTCGTTTTTAGGAATTACGGAATGATACCCATTTCGCGGGAGGCTGTCAATGCAGTAACGGGAGCCTGTCCGAAAACTCCATTGGGGCACAACGAAGGGTCTCCGGGGCCGGATGGAGAGGACTCCCGCAGAGAACGCTGAGGGCGCTGAGAGGTATTGGGAGGGGGAAAAGCAGCTACATAGGAGCAGTTTTCAGCAACCGCCTTGTTGGGCCCAGTAACGTACGCCTACACGGCGAAGCGGTACACGTTCCCGTACACGAGGATGCGAATGGAACTGGAGCACGAGAAGTTGGGAGAGCTTGGACGAGTAAGAGTAGGAGTAGGAGTACAATTACGTGTTCGGTGAGGCCAACAAGAGGGTGCAGGCGATCGCACATGACCCTTTTAGGGCTGCTGAGACAAATTCCCCCAAAAAGGTAGGGGGCAGAGCATGGAACCTACCCACCCCCTTAGCCAAAGCCCGTCCGAAAAGGTCTTCGGATCCGGACGGGGAGGACTCCCGCAGAGATCGCAGAGGGCGCAGAGGTGTATTGGGAGGGGGGG
>ENA-UOOH01001992-UOOH01001992.1-fermentation-metagenome-genome-assembly--contig:-NODE-1992-length-18641-cov-13.445497_pt1 | contig 18641 bp, 16 predicted proteins | sample MGYA00245778_ERZ724025 | MGnify/ENA primary metagenome ERZ724025 (study PRJEB28704, sample SAMN03018313) | fermentation metagenome | biome: anthropogenic terrestrial biome; feature: soil... | reverse complement strand
ATACACAAAAATGGCCTGGTGGCCATTGTTGTGAAGCATTAATATGCATAAAAGGGGTATTGGGAATATATTTGGTTATCGGGGGGGATAACCAATAATAATTATAGCAAACATAAAACCGTTATGCAAGCTTTTTTTACAAATTTCGCGGTTTGACGAATAATCCCGGTTAATGTTTCGAAATCCTTCGCTACGGCGGATGACGAATTAATTCAGTGTGAACTGTAACCGGTAAAATAAACAGAGAGGTAAATATGCAAGTATATTTGGATAACAGTGCAACAACAAAAGTAAGAGATGAAGTATTGAAAGAAATAATTGATGCAAACGAAAATTTTTACGGAAATCCTTCGTCACTGCATAGAATGGGACTTGTGGTTGAAAAGAAAATTGATGAAGCAAGAAAGACTTCAGCTAAATTAATAGGTGCAAAACCGGAGGAGACATATTTTACCGGAGGAGGAACAGAAAGCAACAATATTGCAATTTTCGGACATCTGACAAACTTAAATAAACACAACAGTGTTATCACCACTAAAATTGAGCATCCTTCAGTATACAATGTTTTTAAACATATTGAAGATAAATGCCAAGTTAAGTATCTTGATACGGATGAAAACGGAAGAATAAACACTCAAGAGCTCTATGATATGGTAGATGAAAACACTCTTCTTGTATCAATAATTCATGTTAATAATGAGATAGGCACAGTACAGCAGCTGAATGAAATTGCATCAACCATAAAAAGAAAAAATGAAAATGCAAGACTGCATGTAGATGCGGTTCAATCCTATGGGAAAATTAAAATTGATGTACATAAAGTTCCGGTTGATACATTGACATTCAGCAGCCATAAAATTCATGGACCTAAGGGCGTTGGGGGATTGTATATACGCTCAGGTTTAAAGATAGCTCCATTAATCTACGGAGGCGGTCAAGAGAGTGGAATACGCTCAGGAACAGAGAACACAACAGGAATTATAGGCTTTGGCAAAGCTTGTGAGTTAGTGTATGATAGCTTTAATGAAGAAACAAATAAACTCTACAGCTTAAAAGATACTTATGTAAAAAAGTTAGAAGAAGAAATTGAAGATATTAAAATAAACAGTCCGGCAGATGGGGCTCCTCATATTATTAACGTTTCCTTTAAAAATGTGCCCGGGGAAGTATTGGTTCACTATTTGGAAGACAAGGATATTTACGTTTCCACCGGCTCTGCATGCTCTTCAAAATCAAGAGATAACAGGATATTAGATGCAATAAATCTTGGCAAGGAATACCGGGAAGGAACCATACGCATTAGTTTGGGTCATTTCAACAATCTTGAAGAAGTAGAATATGTTATTGAAAATATTAAACAATCAGTTAAAGATATAAGAAGCATAACAAAGAGGGGATAATATGTACAATATAGCTGCAGTAAGTTTTGGAGAATTATTTTTAAAAGGAAAAAACAGAGGTTCATTCGAGCATAAGTTAATTGAGCAGATAAAATATGCCCTTAAAGAATTTAACGATGTTTCCGTATACAAAGATTCAGGCAAGGTATATGTTGAAACAAAAAATGAAGCAGATATGGGTGAAATAGTCGGAAAGGCAAGAAAAATTTTCGGCATATCAAATATAAGCCCATCAATTAAAACAACAAAAGCCCCCGATATAATTATTGAAAAAACAATTGAACTGTTTAGATATCTTATAAATAAACAGGATATTAAAACGTTTAAAATCAGGACCAAGAGAACTGACAAGGGATTTCCTTTTAGCTCAATGGATTTCAGTGCTTTAGTAGGAAGCAAAATTTTGGAGAATTTCAGCTCGGTAAAAGTTGATGTACATGCACCTGATGTGGAAGTTTTTATTGATATAAAAAAATGCTGCTACATATCTTCTGAAAAAATAAAAACATTGGGAGGCCTTCCCGTAGGTTCAAACGGAAAGGCACTGCTTTTATTGTCAGGTGGAATTGACAGTCCCGTCGCAGGATATATGATTGCAAAAAGAGGTGTTGAAATAAATGCGCTTTATTTTCATACATATCCTTTTACGTCTGAGAGAGCAAATGAAAAGGTAGTGAAGTTAAAACAAAAGCTTGAAGAGTATTGCGGGAAAATAAAATTATACAACATTAATATGCTTGAAATCCACAAAGCGATAAGAGAATTTTGCAGGGAAGAAGAAACTACCATATTGGCAAGGCGGTTTATGATGCGCATTGCAGAAAAAATTGCTTTAGAAAATAAAATGGATATGCTTATTACGGGAGAAAGTTTAGGCCAGGTTGCAAGCCAAACCATGAAGTCAATGGCTGTTATTGAAAATGCAATTAATATGCCTATTCTTAAACCCTTGGTGGGATTGGACAAATCCGAAATAATAGAAATTGCAAGAGAAATAGGCACCTATGAAACTTCAATTTTACCATATGATGATTGTTGCTCAGTTTTTGCTCCACAGCATCCTTTAATAAATCCTAAGCTTGAGAATATAAAAAGGTCTGAAAGTAAATTAAATGTTGAAGAATTAATTGAGAAGGTATGTTCAACAATAGAAATTTTATAATAAAAAAATCTTGGGTATCACATATTTTTCTATCTGACATATATTGAATTATAAATTAAGAGAGGTGAATTATATGTCAGATGAAGTAAGAGCTGCAAATTATAGATGCTGCGATGACAGCTCTAATAATTGGATTGAATGGCTGATTATATTGGGGATTATATTTTTCCTGTTAGGAGGAAACAGCTTCTTCGGTAGAGGATTCTGCAGATAGTACTTATCAAAAGTGCGGCCAAGGAGGTCGCATTTTTTTATCTCTTGATTTTCTGTTATTTAGGTTGTATACTAATCTTTAATATACTTTAGGAGGACGTGGACAAAATGTACAAAATAGCACTATTTTGTAATATACCTCAGGTAACAAAGAATTTGTTTCCCGAGGATAAATACAGCTTAATAAAGGAAGTTACATCAGAAGCTGACGGAATAATAATTAGAAGCTTGGATATTAATGACATGAAATTTTCTAAGCCGCTAAAGGCAATAGCCCGGGCAGGAGCAGGAGTGAACAATATACCTGTTGATAGATGCTCAGAAGAGGGTATTGTTGTATTTAATGCACCCGGAGCGAATGCCAATGCAGTTTGCGAACTGACATTTTTAGGGCTTTTAATGAGCTCAAGAAGGGCTATAGACGGTATTGATTGGACTAAGAAATTAGAAAGCAACGTTGTTGAAACTGTGGAAAAGGGTAAGTCGCAATTTGTGGGCAGGGAGCTTAAAGGAAAAACTTTAGGTGTTATTGGACTTGGGGATGTGGGACATCTTGTTGCAAACCTCGGTGTGAAATTAGGAATGGAAGTTATCGGACATGACCCCTATATTTCTATAAAAAACGCATTGGCATTATCTTGGGATGTTCAATATACGGTTGATATTAATGATCTTTATAAAAGAAGCGATTATATTACCATTCATGTTCCTTATAATAATGAAACAAAAAATAGAATAAATAAAGATAATATTAAATTGATGAAGGACGGTGTAGTAATTTTGAATTTTGCCCGCCATGGAGTAATCAACGAGGATGATTTAATAGAAGCTTTGGAAAATGGCAAGGTAGGTTATCACGTTTCTGACCTGCCCAATGAAAAGCTTTTAAGAGCAAAAAATACATTATGCATTCCCCATTTAGGAGCCTCTACAATTGAAGCCGAGGAAAACTGTGCAGAAATGGCTGCTACACAACTTACCGAATATTTGGAAAATGGCAACATTACAAATTCCGTTAATTTTCCCGACTGCTCCATGGACAGATATCCGGGAACAGACAGGATTGTTGTATTGAATAAGAATATTCCCAATATGATAGGTAAAATGACAACTGCACTTGCATCTTACAATGTCAACATCATAGGGATGGTCAATAAATCAAAAGGTGACTATGCTTGCAATATAATAGACGTAATTGGTGAGTTCAATGAGGATAAACTTAATGAACTACAAGAGCATTATGGAATACTAAGAGTAATGTTTATTAAAAACAAGGGGTAATAAATGAAAAAAGTCAACATATATTCGGATGGAGCCTGCAGCAAGAATCCGGGCCCTGGAGGATATGGGGTAATATTGGAATACAAGGGACATGAAGTTGAGCTTTCAGGCGGTGAAGAAAATACAACTAACAACCAAATGGAGCTTATGGGAGTTATTACAGGTCTTGAGGCATTAAAGGAGCCCTGCAATGTTACAATTGTAACTGATTCAAAATATGTTACGGATTCCTTCAATAAAGGATGGATTGATTCCTGGCAGAAAAAGGGCTGGAAAAAATCTGACGGTAAAGCAGTTTTAAACAAGGAATTATGGCAAAGACTTTTAAAAGCTTCAGAGGTACACAAGGTAAAATTTGTTCATGTACCCGGGCACAAGGGTCATAGCTACAATGAGAGGTGTGACAAATTAGCCGTTGAAGAAAGAAAAAAGTTTGAAATAAAGTAAAGAAGTATATTATGGAAACATTCACTATCTCATGAATATTATAAACTAACAAATTATAATATGAGGTGATTATAGTGATTTATAGACAAAATCAGCAATTATGCCCTAATATATATTCAATGCCATACGAAGTGCGGCCGGGAGATACATTGAATTCCATCGCAGCAAGATTTGGAACGAATTTAGTGGGGCTGATTGAATTAAATCCTACATTAAGATTAAGGTCATTAACGGAAGGAATGACCATATGTGTTCCAAGGGTTCCTGAAAGACCACCGTGTATTAACGGTGCCTATTATGCAATAAGAGAAGGAGATAGTTTTTATAATATTGCGCAAAGATATGGTATTCCTTTGAATTTGCTATTAGAAGCCAATCCGGAAGCAAATCCCTATGACTTGAAGGTAGGTCAGGAAATATGCATACCTAATGTTCCTGCAGGGTGCCCTTTCGGTACTTTAGTGACTATACAAGAAGGAACAAGATTAAGTGATATACTCATATCTTACAATTTAAGCATAAATGAATTAAGAGATGCAAATGTAAATTTCAATCCTAATATTATTGTGCCCGGAACTGACCTGTGCATACCGCCGGAAGCATTTATGCAGTGCCCTGCAGAAACAACTACAGAATATGTAATTCAAGCAGGAGACAGTCTTTCAACGGTGGCAATAGCTAATAATATTACACCTTCAGAATTACTTATTGCAAATCCTCATTTGAGACCGGCAAACTTTCTAATTGTAGGAACAAGTGTGTGTATCCCTGCAGTATAAGTCGTAACTAATAATTAAAATTTATGTCATTCTAAGGAGGCACAGTTTGAAGATGCCGCGGATGACATACATGGAGAGTCAATAGTCTAAGCAGCAGTAAAACTGCTGTTTTTTTTAATTATCAGAAAATTTAATGAATTTTTCAAAAATACTCACTTCTTTTGTTATGATTCATAAACTATATGGAGGTGATTGCAGTGTATGATGAAAAAATCGTCACAACCGGCATAAGTCAGGGAAGATTATTTTTGTATATAATGGAACTATTAGGGGATAATTACTCTTTTAAGAAGGCTTTACATTTAGGAGCAAGTGACAGCTTTGCCATTCACAGTATTGAAGTTTTTGAAAATGCAGTATACATGGCAGATTCCTTCAATAACAAAATATATAAATTTGACAGCAAAAATGAATTTTTTGAAACAAACGTTGGAAGAGACCCACGTCATATGTGTTTGGACAAAGAAAATATATATGTTGCAAATTTTGAATCTGATAATATTTCAATCATTGAGCTGGATTCCTTCATATTGACAGGCTCTATACCTGCAGGTATAAAATCACACGATGTAATATATTCAGAAAAAAACAACTCACTTTACACAACCTGCTATGAAGAAAATGAAGTGGCGGAATACAGTATTGACAAAGGAATGAAAAGACGATTCAAAACAGATGGGAAGCCTATGCATATATTTGTGTTAAAGGACACAATAATAGTTATGACATATTACGTCAACGGAAATGTTCAAACAAAAATAAATTTTATTAATTTAACAGACAAAACCATTGAAAATACAATCAACATAAATGGGCTTGCTTCTGATTTCTTGTTGGATTATGAAAATAATCTGCTTTACATATTAAATATAGTCGATAAAAGTCTTTATATTGCAGATGCCATATCAAGAAATATTAATAAAAAAATATATTTGGGAGGATATCCGGAATCCATTTCCTGCGGCAGCAAAAATATTTATATTACAAATTCAAAGAAGCAGCAAATTGACATAATAGAAAAAAAAGGGCACAACTTAAGCTCCTTAAAACTTATGTTTACACCTTTTTTAATAAAAGTTATCCGTTAATTTGTTAATGCATTAATAATTTGCCCGAATATTTTCTCAGGAGAGGTTTCCCATTTTTTAATTATATTTTTTGCCGTAATTTCATCGGTCACATTTATGCTGATATTAAAAATAGTTGTGGAGTTTTCCGTGACTTGAAGAGATACAATATATTCATCATCTTTTCTTTTATAATAATGGCCGAATATTTCTCTCTGCTTTTTTACATGTTTTTTTATGCCGGAGAAATTCTTTTCTACCTCATTTATAAAATATTCGGGAAGTTTATCGCTGAACATTTCCAAGGCTGCCTTGCCTGATTTTGAAACAGAGTAATATTCATTTCCGTTATAAGGCTTAAGAAGCGTAAACTTAACATCGCAAAGGTCACTTAACAAAAGCTGCAATGTGAAATAATCCATCATGCCATATTCCAATATATAATTTGTTATTTCAATATTTGTCAAAGGCATTTCAATATAGTCCAATATATACAAAAGCTTAAGCTTATCTTGTGCATTTTTATTATCGCTTTTCAAATCTTACCTCCTAACTTAGACATCCTCAGTCATTATATCAAATATACAGTCAATAATAAACAAAAATATGAAAATACTTCATGTGGACATTTATACTTAAATAATATAGAATAATGATAAAGAAAGAGGAGAGTAAATGAAAAAAACAATTATTTTAATGACGTTATTATTGCTGACAGGATGTGCAGCTCCTACAGCAGAAGCTCCTGAGGAGCCCCCTGTTATTGAGGCTCCGGTTGATGAGCTTCCGGCAGAACAGGAAACAAATACGGATGGGACAAACGAAGAAAACCATGACCTTACTGAAGAAGATATTATTGCATCTATTGATATGTCGTTGAACCCTAATGAGTTAGGTGAAATTATGATATTGATGTATCATGGAATCGGTCCGGAAGAATCGGTATGGCAGAGAACTCCCGATAATTTTCGCAAGGATTTGGAATATATGTACCAAAACGGTTATCGCATGATAAGCTTAAACGATTATGCCAAGGGGGAAATTAAAACAGAAGCAGGCTTTACTCCAATAATACTCACCTTTGATGATGGAAGGCAGAATAATTTTAATTTAATCGAAGAAAACGGAGAAATGGTGTTAGATACTGACTGCGCCATAGGAATTTTGGAAGAATTTAAAAATAAATATCCTGATTTTAATGTAACTGCGAGCTTTTTTTTAGGAACTAATCTATTCGGTCGAAAAGAATATGCAGAAAAAAAGCTTAATTGGCTTATAGACAATGGATATGATTTGGGAAACCACACATACAGCCACAATGAAATGGCAGAATTAAACCCGGATGAAATACAAATCGAAATAGGCTCTGTAAATAATATAATAAAACAATATTTACCTGATTATGCGGTAGAAACACTATCTCTTCCTCTCGGCAGCAATCCAAAGGATGAATTTATTGAATCAATGCTTGAAGGAGAATACGACGGCAATAAATACAATACCATTGCGGTCTTAGACGTAGGCTGGAGGCCGGCTTATTCACCTTTTGACATATTGACAAATTTCAATAGTCTTTACCGTGTGACGGCAAGCGAAATCAATGTAGATAATTGCGGTATATATGATTATTTTAAACAATACGATGAAAACAAAAGAGAAAGATTCATAAGCGACGGTAATCCTGACGTGGTAACCATTCCAAAAAGACATAACGAATACCTGAACATGGATATTGTGGGAGACAGAATAGTAAATGTATATTGATATAATGTGCTGAAGGAGTGATTACATGAACGCTGAATTAAAAGAAATAATTTCGAATAGCGACAATATTGTATTTTTTGGGGGAGCCGGTGTTTCAACTGAAAGCGGGATACCTGATTTTAGAAGTACTGACGGATTGTACAGCACAAAATATAAGTATTCGCCTGAAACGATGGTTTCCCACAGTTTCTTCAGAAACAACACTGAAGAGTTCTTTGACTTTTATATAAATAAAATGATTTTTTTGGAGGCTGAGCCGAATACTGCCCATAAAAAACTTGCTGAGCTTGAAAAAGAAGGAAAAGTAAAAGCAGTTATAACCCAGAATATTGACGGTCTTCATCAAGCTGCCGGAAGCAAAAATGTATTGGAGCTTCATGGCTCCGTACACAGAAATTACTGTATGAAATGCGGAAAATTTTATGATGTCAATTTTATTGTCAGCTCAAAAGGAATTCCAAAATGTCGATGCGGGGGAATCGTTAAGCCGGATGTCGTATTGTATGAAGAAAGTCTTAACAGCAATGTTATAGAAAGCTCAGTTCACTTTATAGAGAAAGCCGATGTTTTAATTGTCGGCGGAACATCTCTTGTGGTTTATCCCGCTGCCGGTCTTATTAATTACTTTGACGGAAGCAAATTGGTACTTGTTAACAAATCATCAACTCCCATGGACAAAAGAGCAGACTTGGTTATTAATGACAGCATCGGCAAGGTCTTCGAAGAATAAAAAAATTAAGGTAGTTTACACTACTTTTAGATTGTGATATAATTAATTTAACTTAATAGCTCCGAGCATAACAGCCTTAGAATGTAAATTTATGGCGTTATGCCGATAGGGTTTGACTGGAAACGGTCAAGCCTCCTGATGGAAAGGAGATATACATAGCATGGGAACAGCATTTCTATCAGAAGTGTTGTTTTTTTGGGTTTTTTATCGTACTTTTATGATTTAAATTTAGTCCTGCTAAATTAAATAATAAAAACTTATGGAGGAAAGTATGAAAAAATTTAAAGTAATTTCATTGGTATTGGTTATTGTGATAATTCTATCGCAATCATTGGTTTTTGCAGAAGAAAATTACGCAGTTGAAATCGGAGGCACTTTGGCTGCAACAGAACTCAAGCTTACTCTTGATGAGCTGAAGGGAATGCCTGAAGAAGCTCAAATAGCACAGGATTATGTTTATAATTCAAAAGGCGGAGAAAAAACAGTCCAGGTTAAAGGCGTAAGCTTAGCTTATTTATTGAAGGAAAAAGCAGGAGTGACTGCTGAAGATGGAAGCGTTGAGTTTTTCGCAGCAGATGGTTATGATATCGACCCTCAACCGCTTCAGGATGTTTTAAATGATGAACTAAAATTTGTATTAGCTTATGAGGTAGACGGTGAGGCTGTAGACAATGATGAAGCTGTAATTGAAGAAATAACTGTTTACAGAAATGTAAAAGCAGAAGGCGAATTTGGCACCGTTTTTAAATTGGTTAATAAAATTACTGTAGGTGAAGCAGAAGTTGTTGAAGAAACACCGGAAGAAGAAGTACCGGATACCGAACCTGCTGAAGAAGAAGTAACAGAAACAGTTACTTTTACAGATATAACAGAAGAATACAAGTTTGCAGAAACAGCAATTTATGACCTTGCAAAAAGAGGAATAATAGATGGTGTGGGCGGCGGACTTTATGCTCCCGGAAATGAGTTTACAAGAGAACAATTTTGCAAAATAATTGTTGTGGCATTGGAATATGAACTTAAAGATTATGAAGGAGCATTCAGCGATATAACTGTTGACAGATGGTCAGCGCCATATGTACAAGCTGCTGTTGATTCAGGGCTGTTCGTAGGATATACAGACGGCACATTTGCACCGGAAAAAGTAATAACAAGACAAGAGATGGCAGTTGTAGCGGCAAGGGCAGCAGTTAAAAAAGGACTTGTTGAACAAGCAAGAGTCGACAAATTTGTAATGGAAAAATCAAATTACACAGACAAAGAAGATGTTGCAGACTGGGCAGGAAATGCTGTAGCATGGCTTGAAGCACAGGATGTATTCGTGGGAGTAGCAGCTGAGAACTTTGAACCTGTGAAGAATGTTAATCGTGCGGAAGCAGCATTGGTTGTGTTTAACACGCTGTTTCCGGAACCGGAAATAGTAACGGAATAATATAAAGAAAATAAATGAGCGATATTTGCTCATTTATTATCAGGAGGTACAAATGGCAAGAAAAGTTACAATATGGCTGTTGATTATATCCCTGATTATTATGAATGCAATGCCTGTTTCAGCAGCTCAGCCTGAACTTGTAATTACAGGCACGGGAATGGAAGAAGAAGTAATAATTTCATCAGGGGACTGGTCAAATTACAGCTTAATTGAGAGAACATATTCCACAAACAACAGCCTTGGATTTCATAAAATCGTAAAAGCAAAAGGATATGATTTATTCGACCTTATTGGAGACGGTTTAAAAACAGACAAAGATTATACAGTTAAATTTACTTGCTCTGACGGCTTTGAATTTACCAAAACCCTCAGCGAGCTTAAAAATGCTTACTATTTCAGTGACTTTACCTTAGGGAGCAAGGAAGAAGTTATGCCTATGGTAGCAAAATACATAACGGTAATGGCTGATTTTCCAAAGAATATTTTTGCTCCCCCGGTTACATGGACAGATATTCCTATAACAGAAGCTGATATAGATAAAGACTTTCCAAAACTTGTATTTGGACAAACAGACATTGATGATATGAATATGTCTAAATGGGGCAAGGAAGTAGTGAAGCTCACAGTGGGGGATGAGTTAATAAAGGTTACTCCCTCATCACCTTACAAACACATCAGTCATGATGGTGAACCTTACAATGTGGATGCAATAACCGGAGCCACATTTACAATTGAAGGTCCCGGAGTTGAAGGATACAGAGCTGTTTCATTGAGGCAGGTAGAAGAGGATACCGGTGGACAGTTATTAAATAAATATTATGAAAAGATTGACGGTAAAGTTGTTGAAAATTTATATGAGGGAATAAATGTAAAATATTTAATCGATAATTATGTGAAAGCAAAGGATAATGCAGGCAATATCATATTTAAGGATAAATCAAGACAGAACATTCTTACGGTTAATATTTCCGAAGCAGATAATTATGTCGTTGCCTACGGCATTAATGAAGTTCCCTTGGTATACTTGGACACAGAAGAAGGTTATATAAAGGAAAAGAATAATGACGACGGTTGTTTTAAGCTAGTATATGAACAAGATAAAAACACAGCCAAGGAATTTACCAATGTAGCATATATTTATATTGAAGAAAAGGATGCTGAAAATATTTACGAGCACAGCTATGCTCCATACAATAATCCAAAATATACTGATTATGAATTGATAATTCACGGAGACGCTTTAGGCAAAGAAACAAGGTACACCGTCAAAGATATTGAAGCAATGACAGACCTTCATACAGTCAAGGAATACAGCCTTTCAAACAGTGAATATTTTTGGTATTACAATTCATACAAAGGTGTTCCTTTGTGGGACTTGCTTCTTGAGGCAGGCTTGGACCCAAATATAGATGAAAATATCAGCGTGCGTTTCATTGCTGCAGATAATTATAATTTTGCACCAATGACCATAAAGCAAATAAAGGATGATTCTTTGTACGGTTATTATGAGAAAAGTGCATTGGACAAAGGTGACGGAGCTTTCCCGGGAGAATATGTTAATCCTGTTTATACAGAGCTTCCGGTATTGGTTGCCTATGGATACAACGGATATCCTTATGTAGCCCGGCCTGCAGACCAAGGTTATAATCCGGGTCTTGGAAATGACGGAGGACCCCTTAGAATAATATTCGGCAAAACAGGTTATAACGATACAAACGGCTCAAACCAGGTGCAGTTTGCAAAAGAAATAATTATCGGTGAAGGGGAGTCAATTGCAACAGATACTCAAGGAACCGGTGAAGGTACAAGTACAGAACAAGAAATTGATGAATCCTGGGGACACAATCAAGGTGTATATAAAGGATACCTGGACATGCCGGTATTACGTGTAACAGGCTCTCAAATTAAAGAACCTATGACATTTACATTAAGGCAGATTGAAGCAATGACAGAGTATGCAAAGAGAGATACTTACACAGGTGACGGCATTCTTGAAATGCAGGGTATTGTTCTTTGGAATTTGATCAATGATGTTGTTGGACTTAAAGATGATGTAGATGCTCCAAACATAAGGGTATTTGCCGGTCAAAATTACAATCAAATATTAAGAAGCAATGAGCAGGTCGTAAATGGAGTTTTAAATTCACAGGGTCAGAATAAGAAAATAATTTTAGCATATGCAGCAGAAGGCTATCCCTTAGTGCCAAACGAATCAAGCTTAGGATATATAAATAACAATGCGTATGGTCCTTTGAGACTCATTATCGAAGAAAGCAAATCCATGTGGGTTAAATGGGTTGACTGCATAGTTTTAGGCACCGGAGATTATGAAGCACCTGAAATGAAGGATGTAAAAACCGATAAGGATATTCTTTTTGCTGATATTGATAACCACTGGGCAAAGGACAGTATTCTGGAAATGGCGGCAATGGGTTATGCAAAAGGCAGCAACGGTTTATTCAGACCAAATAATAATATCAGCAGAGCAGAATTTGTATCATTGTTAATCAGAGTATTAAATATTGCTGATGAAGATGCAGTATCAAACTTTGCTGATGTGAAACCTACAGACTGGTTTGTAAAGGATGTTTTAGCAGCAGCAGAAAAAGGATATGTAAAAGGCTATGAAGATGGAACATTCAAGCCAAATTCTCCCATTACAAGGCAGGAAATAGGAACTGTAATAGGCTCACTTTTGGAAGAAGAAATAACAAACGCTGATGAAGTATTGTCTGTTTTCAATGATGAGGTGTCTCAGTGGGCAAAGGTAAATGTTGCAAAGACAGTTAAAGCTGAGATTATCAAAGGATTGCCCGGCAATATTTTTGGCGGCACACAAAATACAACAAGAGCAGAAGCGACGGTAATGCTTTTAAGATATTTAAATAAATAATTAAGGGGGAGGTTTCCTCCCCTCTTAAGAGGTGTATTATATGAAAAAACTATTAATTATAGTATTTGCGGTAATATTTATATTGGCAGGGTGCTCTGCAGAAAAAACTGATGCTCCGGCAGCAAATGGAGATAGTAATGCTGCAATTGAAGAAAACAATAATGAAATAATCAAAGGGGAAACTGAAGCACCGGATGAACCGGAAGAAGCAGGCAAACCTGAAGAACCTATTGAAAGCGAAATTGAAGAAATTCCCGAAGAAACACCTGAAGCAGAACAACCGGAAGGAGATGCAAAGGTTGATTCTTCTAAAGAATTGCCGGTAACTGCTAAGACGACAGAAGAAGCCCCGCCGGTGGATGAGCAGCCGGTAATTGCAGAAAATGTTTTAAAAGTTAAAGGTCTTGTAGATAATGAGCTTTCTTTATCTTTAGATGAGTTAAAGGGAATGAGTGATATTATTTTTGAAGCTGACTTTTATTGGCTGAACAATTTCGGCACAACAGGCTATACGCATTTTAAGGGTGTTAAGCTGTGGGACTTATTGGAAAGCAAAGCCCTGATAAAGTCTGAAGCTTCAAAGATATCCATTACAGCTCAGGACGGATACATCATGGAATTTACAATTGAGCAGGTTAAAATGGAATATATGGATGAAACAAATCCTGACAATAAATATCCCATGATTATTGCATGGGAAGAGAACGGCGAAGAATATTCCACAAATGAAGGTGCTCCCTATAAACTTGCAGTAGGACAAAAAGAGCCCGGAGATATAAATAAACCCCAGTGGGTATCAAATATAGATGTAATTATCATTGAATAGGTGATAACATGAAAAACAGATACATACTTATTATCATAATTATTTTGGTTGTTGCAGGCACTTTGTTTTTTACGCTAAATGATTCTTCTGAGGAAAAGGAAGCAGTAAAGTTATTTTATCCAACTGCGAAAAAAATAACACTGATAAAAGGCTTTTCTGATGACTTATATGGTTCATTGTATTTTCCCGCAGTAAAAAGAGCATATGAAATTGATGGAAAAACATGTGCATATGTTGTAAGCTGTGTCGGATATAACGGTCCTATAGAAGTTTTGGCTGCTTTAGACCAATATGATGAGTTGTTAATTGGAATTAAAATTTTAAACCACGAGGAATCACCGGACTATGCGGAGCATATGGAATATGATTACTTTTTGGACAGGTTTACAAATTTACCTATTAATAAATATTTAAATTTGGTAGTTCTTGATAAGGAAAACCCCGAAGATATCATCCAGCTGACAGGCGCCACCATAAGCTCTCAGGCTGTGGTAAATGCCGTAAATGCAGCCATTGGACATTATCAGTATTGGAATTATAATATTCAAATGGCAAAAGTTCCTGATGTGGTGCCTCAGGAAATGTGGCAGAAGGATATTAACAGCTTTGCAATAAATTGGGATGGCGGCTCTGTTCGAATAGATACTGATGAAATTAAAAAATATGAACAGTTAGACATGGATGTTACTTTAATTAATACAACGGGAACAGAAACGGATATGCGTGTAAAAGGACCTTCTCTTCGTGATGTTTTGGAAAATGAAGGTATTGACTTAAGCCGGTATGCAGGTATAGGTGTGACCGGGAGGGACGGATACTACACCATGATAGACAAGGAAAAATTAGCTGTAAATGATATAATACTTACCTGGCAGATAAACGGAAAGGATATCAAAGACGAAGAAAAACCGGTAAGAATTTCTGTTCCTTTGGAGCTTGGTCCTTACTGGGTAAAAATGGTTTCAAATATTGATTTATATAAGGAAATATCCCCCAAGGATATTGATAAAGTGCACATGTTCAACCCTTTGACCGAAGATATTGAGCCCTATTATTATGAATACTACGGCTCTAAGGATAGCTCCATAGAAGTAGGGAAAATATTAAGAAAATTTGATGAAGTAGATGAAAAAGGATTCTTTACCATGTCTGCCACAGACGGTCTTGCAAAACATGAAACAATATCATTGGTAAGGCAAAGATATTTTATTAAGGTTGAAGGAGATAATGCTCCGATGAATATTGCTCCTAATTTTAAGCTTGGAATGAATGTAAAACATATGACTCATTTTTCAACCACAAAGGATGCCGTTATTTTCCCCGAGAAAATGATTGAAGTTGTAAGAACAAAATCAATTGGGGGAAGTGAAGGAATGCTTTTGGAAGATGTGCTTTTGGTTGCAGGCATGAGATGGGATGAAGATGACAAATTTACTGCAGTAAATAAAAATGATGAAAAGATTGAGCTTTCTATGGATGATATGCTTAAATGTTATTTGATTTATGAAGATGGACAAGTCAGTCTACATAAGGATAAGAAAATAATGACGGAACTATCAAGGATTGAAAAGAAATGAAGTTGAATATAAGAAGCGTAATACAAATCACTGCAACCATTATAGTGGTATTGTCATGTTTGAGCTACGGCATGTATATAAATGAAATAATTGGGTTTAGAATTCTCTCCATAGGAGATATGAATCCTTACGGCGGATGGAGTGCTCTTAAGTCTTTCTTTATGGATCTATCTTACAGATGGCGTGGAGCTTCAAGAAGCATTGCATTAACAACAGGAATAGCTGTCACCGCATTTTTGATGGGAAGAGCTTTTTGCGGTTATATTTGTCCTATTGGAGCAATGCAGGACTTTTTCAAATATACAGGAAGTAAAATCGGGCTGAAGGAAGTAAAATTTCCTCATAATCCTGAACTTCTTAAATATATTGTTTTAATTGCAATAATGATTTTAAGTATACTTGGCATGGGAAACATAGTTTCTCCGTTTTCTCCCTGGCTTGCATACTTAAATATATTCATAGGAGCAAAATTTCAAACCGGAACAATAGTTTTATTATTGATTATCTTTGTATCACTGATTGGAAGGAGAATATTCTGCAGATATTTTTGTCCTTTGGGAGCATTTCAAAGCTTGCTATATGCAGTGGGACCATTTAAAATTAATAAAGGGAGCTGTAACTGCTCTTATTGTTTAAAAGACTGTCCTGTAGAAGAGCAGCAAACCGAGGCGGAAGAAATATCACCCGAATGCATTAACTGTCTTAAATGTATAAATAAATGCATCAAAAATAATGATGGTTTTTCGCTGACTATTGGAAACAGAAAACTTAAGAATTCAACCTATATATTAATATGTATTTGTATAATTGCAGGTTTATATATATTTTTCCCATTATCAGGTTCAAATACTTCAGTGCAGGCAATAACTTCAATTGACAGCATAAAAGATGGAACCTATGAAGGCTTTGGGATGGGCTTTGGCGGTATAATGAATACGGAAGTTATTATAAACAATAAGAAAATAACAAATATAAAAGTTCTGAGTCACGGTGAAACTACAGGCTATTTCGAAGAAGCATTTAGAGAATTATCCTATGAAATCACTGAAACTCAAAATTTAAACGTGGATTCCATAAGCGGGGCTACTTCAACCTGCAGGGGTTTCTTAAACTCCGTAAAGGATGCAGTGAACAGCTCATTGGACAATTGAGCAGAGGGGAAAATATGTTAAAGAAAATTCTTATTTTTATAATTTTAATATTTATTTTAACAGGCTGCTCTGAAGAGCTGCCCTCATTAACCGTAAATATTGACGGTAAATATGAAACGGTTGATACGAAAATTATTTACACTCATGAAGAAGCAGTTAAATTTCCTGCTGTCGTTAGAAGCAGCGGTTCAAAGCCCGTTGAAACGGAATACAAAGGCATTGAACTTATAAAACTTTTTGAAACGTTGAATATAGATATTTCAAACTATAGCAAGATTACCTTTAATGCATCTGACGGCTACAGAATAATTTTAAGCGTTGAAGAAATCAAAGAGCCTTCAAATGTATATTTGACATTTGAAAGGGACAACGAATTGCTTAAGTCAAAGAAACAGGGAGGAAACGGTCCCTTCCAGCTGATTATAAGAAGAGACCCCTTCAGCCAGCGCTGGATTAAGCATGTGGATGAAATAATACTTGAGTAGAGGTTTTCATGGTAAAAAAATTTCTTAATAAATTTTCAGTCTATAACTTAATTATAATAGCAGTGGTATCAGCCCTTGGAATAGCAACCAAACCAATTGTGGTACCATTGGTTCATGTTATAACGGGCCCCTTGTTTATTCCGGGGGGAGCCATTGCCGGCGGTTTCTATATGTTTTGGATAGTATTGGGTGCAGGAATTGTAAAAAAAACAGGCACAGCTACATTAATAGGCATTGTACAAGGAATACTGGTGATTGCAGCGGGAACTATGGGAACTCACGGTATCATGAGCATTGTTTCCTACACTCTGCCGGGAATAGTTGTTGATATTGTATTCTTATTTTCTAAGAATAAAAAGTACAATATTCTTCATTATGTGTTTGGCTGCTTAGCCGCAAATGTTACTGGCACACTTATTTCCAATTTATTATTTTTCAGGCTTCCCTTTGTTACGGTTATCTTAATATTGTCTGCCGCAGCCCTGTCAGGTACAATAGGCGGGCTCATAGCATATACAATCAACATAAGTTTGGAAAAAATGAATATATTAGAGAATTAAAGATGCTGCTGATTATAATATGCTCACTGAAAGGAATGCCGGTATGAAAAAAATATTATTATTATTAATTTTAATATTCTTAACAAGCTGCAGTGCAAGGGTAAATGAAACAGAATTAAAGGGTATTAGTGTATTCAATAAAGATGAAAATCTAATTGATGACTTTATCCCTGAGGGAAATGTTTATATACATGAATTGTCACAGGAGAATTATTCTCGTGCAGCCATTATCTGTGACACAGGGCTCACAGTTTTATTTTCTTCCGATAATTATATAGGCAGTGACAGCACGGTATATGCGACTGCCGGCCAGACTAAATTTGAAAATATTGAAGGTATTTACTTAACAAATGATTATCAAAGCATCACCAATGCTTATTTTCATATGATAGAATATTTGGGAAACGAAGAAAAGGTTATGGCAGTTTTATTAGATGGTTTTTCATACAATCAGTTTAAAATGGCTGTTAAAGAAGGCAGCATTCCATTTTTAAGCAAATATTTTAAATATCCTGCCTTAAGCGTCTATACTCCTGTTACAAATGCAGGCTTTGCAGCAATAATTACCGGAGAAACTCCAAACGTTAACGGAGTGCATGACAGAAGTGTACGTGAGATGCGTGTGAAAAGCATATTCGCCTATTGTCTCGAGAACAATAAAAATTCTATTTTGCTTGAAGGGGACATAAAAGTATTAAATACAGAAATTGAGCCTGAACTCCATATTGATAATAACAAAAACGGTGAAACAGATGATGAAGTATATGAAAGTGCTTTAAAAGCAGTAAATGAAAATTATGATTTGGTTTTCATTCATTTTCACGGAATTGATGACAGAGGCCACAGCTTCGGACCATATTCTGATGAAACAATG
>ENA-UOOH01001991-UOOH01001991.1-fermentation-metagenome-genome-assembly--contig:-NODE-1991-length-18644-cov-4.938243_pt1 | contig 18644 bp, 18 predicted proteins | sample MGYA00245778_ERZ724025 | MGnify/ENA primary metagenome ERZ724025 (study PRJEB28704, sample SAMN03018313) | fermentation metagenome | biome: anthropogenic terrestrial biome; feature: soil; material... | reverse complement strand
CGTGCTGCGGACCTCCGACCTCGCCTGATGCCCCGCGGGCATCAGGCTTCCGGCCCCCCGGGCCGGAACCCCAGCACCAACCGTTCTCAATCACATTGCTACCGCTCCACTTACCCGGCTACGACCTCACGGCCATGGGGAGACCGGAACCTCGGGGCGCTTCCGGATCAGGGTGTCGACGCAGAGCGCATCTCTGCTCTCAGGGTAGTCCAGGGTGTAGTGTAGTCCCCGGCTCTCTTTTCGGGCCTGGGCGGATCGGATGATCAAATCGCCGACCAGGCAGAGATTGCGAAGTTCCAGGAGATCCCGATTGACCAAGAAGTCCCAGTAGTACTGCTCGACTTCGTCCAGAATGTTGCGTGCACGCCGGTGCGCACGCGCCAACCGCTTGTCCGTGCGGACAATCCCGACGTAGTCCCACATAAAACGTCGGATCTCATCCCAGTTGTGCAGGATCACCACCTGCTCGTCCGAGTCGACCGCAGATCCTGCCCGCCAGGTCGGAAGCCCGACTTCCGGCTCAAACCGCTTGTGGTACAACATTTGCTCGACGTCTTCAGAGACCTGATGCGCCATCACCATCGCCTCGAGCAGTGAATTGCTCGCAAGCCGATTGGCCCCGTGCAATCCCGTGCAGGCCACCTCTCCACAGGCATAGAGCATCGGGATGTCGGAGCGCCCGCGCAGATCGGTCACCACCCCTCCACAGGAGAAGTGTACCGCCGGCACTACCGGGATCGGCTCCTTCGTCATGTCAAACCCAAATTGGAGGCAGGTTTCATAGATATTGGGGAATCGCGCCTTGATGAAGGAGCTCTTGCGATGCGTAATGTCGAGGAAGACACACTCCTCGCCACGCCGCTTCATCTCGTTGTCGATGGCACGTGCAACCACATCCCGCGGGGCGAGGGACTTCATAGGGTGATACTGCTCCATGAAGGAGACCCCCTCCCGGTCGACCAACACCCCTCCCTCGCCGCGAACCGCTTCGGAGATCAGGAAAGACTTTGCGTGCGGGTGAAACAGGCAGGTGGGATGGAACTGTATGAACTCCATGTTCGCAATGGTGGCGTTGGCCCGGTAGGCCATCGCCAAACCATCCCCGGTGGCGACATCGGGATTGCTCGTATAGAGATAGACCTTGCCTAGCCCGCCTGAGGCTAGGACGGTCGCCGAGGCCGAAAAAACCAGCACCCGATTCTCGGCCTCGCTCAGGACATAGGCCCCGAGACATCGATCGGGACCCGGGCGCTTGAGCGTACGCCGTGCCGTGATCAGGTCGACCGCTGTGTGATCCTCAAAACAGCGGATATTGGGGTGTTTCTTGACCTCATCAACCAGAACCCGCTGAATCTGTGCCCCTGTAATATCCCCGGCATGCATCACCCTGCGCTGGGTGTGGCCGCCCTCCCGGCCCAGATCGAAGGACGATTCGCCGTTGTCGGTCAGCCGCGAGGAAAAGGGTACCCCGTAGTCGATCAGCTTCGCAATCCTGCGCGGTCCCTCGTGCACCACCAGACGTACCGCCTCGAGATTGCACAAGCCGGCACCCGCATTCAAGGTGTCCGAAATATGCTCCTCGAAACTGTCGCCCGGGTCCATGACGCAGGCGATCCCGCCCTGGGCATAGTTGGTGTTGGAATCCATCAACGAACGCTTGGTGACCAAATTGACGGTTCCGAGACGAGACAGCTCAAGGGCGGAGGTCAAGCCGGCCAAACCACTCCCGAGGACAAGAAAGTCCGAGTTCTTGACGTCAGTTCGCATGATGCCCTTCCTGAAGGCCCCTCATCGACAGGGGATGGGCGGTCGGTATCCGTAAACCTCATGACGAAAATGACACAGAAGGGGGCAAACCCCTCCCTCCGCCCAATCAATCAATCGTCATCGGGGACGACTTCGAATCGTAGTTCCCAATCTGACATTGAAATTGGTTGGTGAAGCGAAGCTTCGCAAACTCAGAGGAGGATATTGTCGATCAATCGGGTCCGCCCCAGAAATGCCGCGATCGCCACCGCCGTGGATTCCGGCTCCACCCGCTGGAGCGGAACGAGGGTCACCCGATCCACAATCGCGAGGTAGTCCAACTGGATGAGGGCATACCCCTGCAGCAGCTCCCGTACCCCTCGCTCCAATGCCTCGACCTCCAGCCGACCGGCAGCAACCTCGCCTTCCACCCAGAGCAGCGCCTTGCGCAGACCCAACGCCTGCTTGCGCTCCTCTGACGACAAATACCGGTTGCGACTGCTCATCGCCAGACCGTCGGACTCGCGCACCGTCGGACCCATCACCAATTCGATCGAATAGTTCAGGTCCCGTATCATCCGGCGAATCACACAGAGCTGCTGGTAGTCCTTCTGGCCAAACACCGCGACATCCGGTTCGACCAGATTGAAGAGCTTGGCCACCACGGTCGTCACACCCCGGAAATGCGTGGGACGCGCCTCTCCTTCCAGCACCTGAGAGAGACGCTCTTCCACGACGACACACGATGCATCCGGCAGGTAGATATCCGGGGCAGTCGGGGCAAAGACCACGTCTACCTCTTCCGCCTCACAAATCGCGAGGTCCGCCTCCAAATCGCTCGGATATCGCTCGAAATCCTCGTTCGGCGCGAACTGAAGGGGATTGACGAAGATCGACACCACCAGCTCGTCCGCCAGCGTGCGCGCCTGTCGCATCAACATGCGATGGCCCAAATGTAATGCGCCCATCGTCGGGACCAAGGCGATCGTTCGCCCCTTGGCATGAAATCCCTTGGAAACCGAATTCATCTCCTGGGGCAACCGAATCAATTGAGCCATGGGATAGGACCTCCTCCAGGGAATCAATCCTCAACAGACGGCTTGGGATCCGCAGGCGCGCGATGATAGCTGTGCGCCTCATCCGGGAATTGACCGGATCGAACCTCGTCGATGTACCGCGAAACGGCCTCTCGGATCAGCCCGTGCAGCTCAGCATAACGCTTGACAAAGGTGGGCTTAAACCTCGGGAACATCCCCAGCATGTCGTGCCAAACCAACACCTGGCCATCACAGTCGATTCCCGCCCCGATCCCGATCGTCGGGACGGAAACGCGGGCCGTCACCGCCTTGGCCAGATCCGACGGGATGCATTCCAGAACCAACGCAAATGCACCGGCTTCGACCATCGCATCCGCTTCCACCAACAATTGCTGAGCTGCGGGCTCGTTCTTGCCGATGACCCGGAACCCGCCCTGGGCAAGAATCTCCTGGGGGCGAAACCCTATGTGCGCCATCACCGGAATACCTGCCCTTACGATCGCCCGGACCGTTTCGGCAACCTCCAAACCGCCCTCGAGCTTGATCGCACCGGCACCGCCTTCTTTGACGAACCGGAGCGCGTTTCGCACCCCGTCCTCCACGGTGACCTGGTAGGATCCGAGCGGCATGTCCGCCACAACCAAGGCGTTCTTTGCTCCCCGCGCGACCGCCTTGGTGTGGAGAAGCATCTCCTCCATCGTAACGGGGAGAGTGGTCTCATACCCCAGCACCGTCATCCCCAAGGTGTCGCCGACCAAAATCGCGTCGATCCCACACTCGTCCAATACCTGGGCCGCAAAGTGGTCATACCCCGTCAGCATACAGATCCGTTCCCCACGACGCTTCTTCTGGCGGAATGTGGATACGGTTACCGGTTTCGTTCCCTTCGACGGATTCATGAACCCAACCACTCTTTCTGATGTTCGTAGAGCTCCACCCCTTGCTTGCCTGCGAATCGCTGGTACCTCTTGCCCACCGACTCAAACCAACCGGGAGGGGTGAAATCCGGTCTCAGTTCGGCCAGGGGACGCAGTAAAAATTCGCGATCCCCCATCCGCGGATGGGGGATCGTCAGGTACGTTTCATTCATCCGCAGAGAGCCTGCATACAGGATATCCAAGTCGATCGTTCGCGGCTCGTTGAATCCACGCTCCCACGCAGGGAGCCGCCCGCGCTGTCGCTCAATTTCCTGGAGCTTCCAGAGCAGGCATTCCATGCGCAGCGACGTGCGCACAATTACCACCGCGTTTAAAAAGAGCAGGTGCTCGTGCTCCGGCGCGACATGCTGCGGAAGGGTCTCGAAGACCTGCGAACTGGCCTCCAACGACACGCCTTCGATGAGAGCGATCCGCGCCCGTGCCCAGATCATGTGCTCCAGCCTCGGATCGACATTCGAGCCCAAGCTGATGCCGACTTCCACTGCCTCCCTACCTGCAGATTCGTCTGCCATCACCATGAAGACGTCCCCTGTCCCGGCTTGTTAAAAGACCAGATCCAGCTTCGCCAATCGCTGGCCCAGTTCCCCGATCACTCTGCGCTCCTCGACCTCACCGCCGCGCGCCTGGAAGGTCACCGAAAAACGCAGGTACGCGCCCGCGTCATCCCAGGGTACCGTGCTCACCAACGCTTGCTTGATCAGGAATTGCGATGCTGCCTCGGCGCTGTCCAAGGGCAGATCCCCGCCGCGGCAGGCCTTCGGACTGGAGACATACAGGAAGAAAGAGCCCTTCGGCTTCCGCGCACGGAATCCAGCCAGGTTCAACGCATCCACCAGCAAATCCATCCGGCGACTGTACTTCTCTGTGATCCGCTCGGTGATCTCAGGATGCTGTAAACCGACCATCGCCGCTTTCTGAATCGCCGCAAACTGGCCGGAATCACTGTTGTCCTTGATCGAGCCGAATGCATTAACCAACAAAGGGTTGCCTGCTACGAACCCAATGCGCCAGCCGGTCATATTGTACGACTTGGACAGGGAATGGAGCTCCAAACCCACATCCTTCGCGCCCGGAACCGACAGAAAACTGAACGGCTTCCCATCAAACCGCAGGGCCGCATAGGCCGCGTCGTGCAAGACAATGAAGCAGTGTCTCTTCGCCAACTGGATCAAACGCTCGAAGAAGTCCCGCCCGGCAACCGCCCCGGTCGGGTTGTTCGGATAGTTCACCACCATCGCCTTCGTGCGCTTCCAGATCTCCTCGCTGACCGCATCGACATCCGGCAGAAATCCGTTCTCCTCCAGCAGCGGCAGGTTGATGATCTCCGCTCCATACCAGGCCGCGTGCGTGGCGAAGACCGGATATCCGGGCGTCGTCATCAAGACCACATCCCCAGGGTTGATCAGGACCGCCGGCAGCATGCTGAGGGCGCTCTTCGCACCGATGCAATGTAAGACATCCGTCTCGGGCTCAATCCCCTCGACCCCGAAGACACGCGACATATACCCGGCAGCGGCATCCTTGAATTCCACGATCCCGTTGTCGGTGTATCCACGGTTCTCGAGCTGGTCGACCTCAAGCTTCAAACGATCCCGAACCAGGGCATCGGCCATGTCGTCCGGCTCGCCGACACCCATGTCCAAAAGCTCGATCCCAGGGTTCTCCTTCTGCGCCGCCCGCTTTGCACGCTTGATCTTTTCAAATTTATAGATCGCCTTGGATAGCCCAAAGTCCGCACCACCCAGTCGTTCCGCAATGCATTGACGAATCACTGCCTCATGCTCCATCACAAATCCATCTCCCTCTCGCTTGAACGGTCCGCTTCAATCCCCAACTCAACCCAGGCTCACTCCGCATTCAAGCCCAATACGGCCTGCATGTCATACAGTCCTGGAGGACTCGCCACCGCAAACTTGGCCGCGCGCAACGCGCCCTGGGCGAACGTATCCCTACTCGAAGCGCGGTGGGTGAGTTCGAGCTGCTCCCCCATCGTACCGAAATAGACCGTGTGCGTCCCGACACAGTCCCCCGCACGTATCGAGGAAATCCCGATCTCCTCCTGGGATCGCATGCCGGTTTCGCCATGCCGACCATACCTCGCTACATCTTTGAGGTCACGGTCGAGCACGTTGGCGATCACCTCGGCAATCCGTAACGCCGTTCCACTCGGGGCATCGGTCTTGAACCGGTGATGCTGTTCCACAATCTCGATGTCATAGCCCTCACGCAGGACGTCAGCCACCTTTTCAACCAGATAGAACAACAGATTCACGCCCGTGCTGTAGTTGGCCGCCCAAACCAATGGGACCTGGGTTGATAGACTCAACAGCCGCGCACGTTCCTCCACCGTATAGCCGGTCGTTCCGACCACCAAAGCCTTGCCCAAGGCAGCCGCTTGCTCCAAACGCTCGATCGAAGAGGTGTGATGGCTGAAGTCAATCACGCAGTGGGCGTCCTGTACCGCGGTTGCCAGATCCGAAACTACTGTCGCCCCCCCCGCCGCTTGACCGATCAATTCCCCGATCGTCTTGCCGATCGCAGGGCTGTCCGGCCCCTCCAAGGCTCCCACCACGCCAACATTCGGGTCCTGCTGCGCACAGGTGAGGATTCGAATTCCCACGCGGCCGGCCGCGCCGTTGACTGCTAGTTTCAGCATGTTCACATTACCCCCTGAGTCCTAAGGACCATCTCGAGCTCCTGTTTATGCGGTTCGGTCATCGGGCAGAGCGGCATCCTGTACACCTCCTCCATCCGGCCCATCAAGGCCAAGCCCGCCTTGACCGGAATCGGATTGGTCTCCAGGAACATCGCTTTGAACAGCGGATACAATCGCGCATGCTCCTCCATGGCGACCGCCCAGTCGCCCGAAAGGGCTGCATGCACCATGCCCGCCATCCGCGAAGGCGCCAGGTTCGCGGCAACACTGATCACCCCACGGGCGCCGCATACCATCATCGGCAAAGTCAATCCGTCGTCCCCGGACAACACCGTCAGCTGGGTCCCGGATACCAGCGGGGTAACATTGTTGACGTGCCCGGTCGCCTCTTTCACCGCCACGATACCGGGCACCTTCGCCAGGCGCTCCATCGTCCCTAAATCGAGTTCCACCGCGCAGCGCCCCGGAATGTTGTAGAGGACCAATGGCAACTCCGACTCCTCGGCGATCGCCTTGAAATGGCGGTACAACCCCTCCTGCGTCGGCTTGTTGTAGTAGGGCGCCACCTGAAGCGACATCGTCGCCCCCACTTCCTTCGCATACCGGGTCAGCGCAATCGCTTCCTGGGTCGAGTTCGAACCCGTCCCCGCCATCACCGGGACCCGACCGCGGGCGGTCTCCACAACGATCTCGATCACCCGACCATGCTCCCGATGGTCCAGGGTTGGACTCTCGCCGGTGGTGCCCACCGGTACCAGACCGTCCACACCACCCTCCAAAACAAATTCCACATGCTCCCGCAACGCCTGCTCATCGATCTCGCCGCGTCGCGTCATCGGCGTCACAAGGGCGACGTAAACGCCCTGGAGCCCCCCCGATCCTGTCTGGTTCATTTCCGACATCTGCCAAACCTCCCCAAAATCACGCCTTCATTCCCCGCTCCGAACACGCGTGCAGCACGCGTGTCCGCAGGGACTCACCGGTTCGTCCAGGGCAAGACGTCCACACGCTAGCCCAGTGTAACATCGTTGTCCCGGATCCATCGATCTGTTTTCGATGCGAACCAACCCTCGACTCAGAATCCTTCATCCACAACGCCGTCGTATACGAAGACAGCAGGCCCGATCAAATGCACATCCCGAAAGCGAGGCGCCCCATCCGCCCCGTCCGCAATCCGGGTAAACCGAACCTCTAATAGATCGCCGCTACGGGCCTGTACCCGAACCGGAGAACTCAAGGAAAACGCCAACGCTGCCGAAAGCGCAGAGGCGGCGATCCCGGTTCCACATGCCAAGGTCTCCGCCTCGACTCCACGCTCATACGTACGTATCAAAATCCCTCCACCATCCGGGGCCAACTGCACGAAATCGGCGTTCGCTCCGGCAGGTGTGAAGGCCTCATGAAACCGAACAGCCCGTCCCTGGGCCTGTACGTCCACCGCCTCCAGATCGTCGACCAAAAGGACCGCATGGGGTACTCCGGTGTCCACCCAGTCGGCCACGCGGACGTTACCTTCCGCCAATTCCAACGAGATCTTTCGGCGCATCGGCGACGGATCGCTCAGGCGCACATCCACAATCCCATCATCACCCAGCTTCGCTTCCACGATGCCGGCGATCGTCTCCATCTTCATCACCTTGGGAGCCGCCCCGATCCGATTCGCAAACCGTGCCAGACAGCGTGCGCCGTTGCCGCACATCTCCGCTTCACTGCCGTCCGGATTGTAGAAACGCATCCGAAAATCACCCTCCCCCTGCGCCGGTTCCACCAGAATCAGGCCGTCGGATCCGACACCGGTGCGCCGACTGCAAAGGCGGGTGATCAGGGCGGGATCCCTGGGAAATGCACCATCCCGGTTGTCAGCCATCAGGAAGTCGTTCCCCGCCCCGTTCATCTTCGTAAATCGAATCGCAGCCATCTCAAAATCCTTGCCGTTCGTCCTGTTCCTCACAATACGGGCGCTCCAAGGCGATGAGATCCGCCCAGGTCTCACGCCGACGGACCAACCGCGCCCCCCGCTCGTCGACCAGGACCTCCGCCCCGCGGGGACGGGTGTTGTAGTTGCTCGCCATCGTGAACGCATAAGCACCTGCACACATCACCGCCAGGAATGTCCCAGGCTCTACCGCCTCCAAGGGGCGGTCCTCCGCAAAGAAGTCCCCGGTCTCGCAAATCGCCCCGACCACATCCACCGGCGTTCTTTCACCGCCTGTAGCACGAACCGGAACGATCTCGTGATAAGCCTGATACATCATCGGGCGCATCAGGTCGTTCATGGCGGCGTCGCAGACCACAAACCGCTTCGCCCCACCCTGCTTCACGTACTCAACCCGCGTCACTAAAACGCCGCAGTCGCCGACCAGATACCGGCCCGGCTCCAGCATCACCTGCAGATCCAACCCCGCCAACTCCGGCAGGATCGCCTCGGCGAAACGCTCCGGAATCAGCGGCTGATCCTCCGGCCGATAGCGAATGCCCAATCCGCCGCCGATGTCGAGGTACCGGAAATTGGCAAAGCGCTCCTTCAGCTCCTCCACCAGCGGTCGAATCTTGGCAAGCGCCTGGGCATGCGGCTGGTTGGAGAGGATCTGGGAGCCGATATGCATGTGGAGACCAACCACCTCCAAGTGGTCCAACTCGTCCGCATGGTCATACGCGGCTCGAATGCCGCCGAAATCAAACCCGAATTTGTTCTCACGCTTCCCGGTGGAGATGTAGCGATGGGTCTGCGGATCAATGTCGGGGTTGATCCTCAGCGAGACCCGCGCACGCCGGCCCGCCTCCAAAGCGAGTTGGTTGAGCCGATTCAGTTCGCCAACCGATTCGACCGCAAAAAAACGGATCTCCCCCTCCAACGCATATCGAATCTCGGCCGCGGTCTTGCCGACCCCGTCAAACACAATGCGCTCGTCCGGGACCCCCGCCTCACGGGCACGATAGAGCTCGCCGCCGCTCACCACTTCCATCCCTGCGCCTTGCCCGGCCAATAGTTGCAACACGGCCAAGGTCGAGTTGGCTTTCACCGCGAAAAACACCTCTGCGTCCACCGGTGACACCGCGCGCTTGAGTCCCTGAAAGCGATCCTTGATCGCCAACCCGTTGTACACATAGAGCGGCGAACCGAATTCCTGCGCCAACCGCTCCAGCGAGTGGCCCGCACAGTGCAACACACCATCCCTCACCAAGAAAGCTTCCATCATAGAGAAAACGCTCCCGTCCTATTCCTTCTCTCGTTCGGCGCACCGTGGCCGCCTATTGTTGTATGGCTGCAATCAACCCCGCCAGAGCCGTCAGCCGCTGGCCGTTGCGCTCCAAGCACTGCTCGGCCTCGCGTTTGACCGACTCCGGGGCGGGTCCTCCCGGAGCCGCCCGCTGCTCCACCGCCTGCCTTGCACTCAGGTCCTGCATGAACCCCTTCGGCAACAACACAAGCTCCTCCGGCGCCGTCTGCCCCAGTTCCTCGGCCTGGAGCGCCGTCAGCGGCTTGCCCAGTTTCTCGGCCAGCCCGACCCAGCCCCCAACCACCTCATGGGCACGTCGAAACGGGACACCTACCTGAACCAGCATTTCCGCCACATCCGTCGCCAGCATCGAGGGGTCCGCAGCGGCCGCAGCCGTGCGCTCCTCTGAAAACTCCATCGTCCGCACCGCCTCTGTCAAAATACCCAACGCCCCATGCAGCGTGTCGACGGAATCAAACAGCGGTGGCTTGTCCTCCTGAAGATCGCGATTGTACGTCATCGGTTGCGCCTTCAGCAGAACCATCAGGCTGACCAAGTTCCCGACCAGGCGGGCGCTCTTGCCGCGGGTCAATTCCGCCACATCCGGATTCCGTTTCTGCGGCATGAGGCTGGAACCGGTGCAATACGCGTCCGCGAGCCTGCATGTCGCAAACTCGGCACTCGACCAGAGGACCAGATCCTCGCAGAAACGCGAGAGATGCAGGCCGATCAGGGCGGACGCGGACAAGAATTCGATGACGAAGTCGCGGTCACTCACCGCATCCATCGAGTTACGGCTGATCCGGGAAAACCGCAGGAGCGAACAGGTCAGCTCCCGATCGATCGGCAGAGTGGTGCTCGCAAGGGCGGAAGACCCAAGCGGCAAGACGTCCGTCCGCCGGTAACAATCTGCCAATCGCTCGTCGTCACGGTCCAACATCTCGGCGTAGGCCAGGAGATGATGGCCGATCGTCACCGGTTGAGCCCGCTGAAGATGCGTATACCCGGGCATCAGGACATCGGCATACTCCAGCGCCTTTTGCGCCAATGCAGCCCCCAACTCCCCGACCAGGCGCCGTATCTCCAGGATCTGCTCCCGCACGTAGAGCCGGAGATCGGTCGCCACCTGATCATTGCGGCTCCGTCCCGCATGCAATTTCGCACCGGTCGGCCCAATCCGGCGGGTCAATTCCGCCTCAATGTTCATGTGGATGTCTTCCAGGTCGATCCGAAATTCAAACCGGCCTTCGGCGATCTCCCGCTCGATGGCCCGCAGGCCATCCACGATCGCATCACGCTCCTCGCCCGTCAGGATTCCACACGCGGCCAGCATCGTCGCATGCGCGATGCTGCCCCGGACATCCTGGCGGTAAAGTCGCCAGTCGAACGAGATGGATTCTGAATAGCGTACCGTTGAATCCGCCGTCTGGCCCTCGAATCGCCCCTTCCACATAGTCATCCACCCAGGTTGTTCGTTGGATCAGGGGTACTCCCCGCACACCCGCAGCACGGTGCCCCCCCCGAGGGCGTCCCGCCCTTTCGAACCGCGAAAGAACAGGACGCCCCTTCAGGAATTCACGTAACCATCCACAATCAGAGCACACTCCCCTGTGCCTTCGCACGGGTGCGCAGGCGCAAGGCCTGGATCCGAATGAAGCCGGCCGCGTCCTTCTGATCGTAGTCCGCCCCCATCGTGAAGGAGGCGATCGATGGCACATACAGCGAGTGCGGCGCCTTCCGCCCGACCACGATGCAATTGCCCTTGTAGAGCTTCAGCCGCGCGGTCCCGTTGACCACCTTCTGGGAGTCATCAATCGCAGCCTGCAGGAACTCACGCTCCGGGGCATACCAGAACCCGTTGTAAACCAATTCGGCATACTTCGGAATCAGACTGTCCCTCAAATGCACGACCTCACGGTCGAGGGTCAATGACTCGACCGCCTGGTGGGCAAGACGCAGAACCGTGCCGGCCGGAGTCTCGTACACCCCGCGACTCTTCATGCCGACGAAGCGGTTCTCGACGATGTCAATCCGCCCAATGCCGTTGCGCCCGGCGATCTTGTTCAGTTTCGTCATCAACGCGGCGGGACTGAGCGACTCGCCGTTCAGAGCGACCGGATCGCCGGCCGCATACTCGATCTCGATGTACTCCGGCTTGTCGGGCGCCTTCTCCGGGCTGACCGTCAACAGAAACATGTCCTCCGGCGGCTCGTTCCAAGGATCCTCCAGGATGCCGCCCTCGAAACTAATGTGCAGCAGGTTACGGTCCGAGCTGTACGGCTTTTCACGCGTGACAGGCACCGGAACCCCCAGCTTCTCAGCGTAGGCAATCAGGTCTTCCCGGGATTTCATGTCCCACTCCCGCCAAGGTGCAATCACCTTGATCCCAGGCTCCAACGCATACGCCGTCAGTTCGAAACGAACCTGGTCGTTGCCCTTGCCTGTTGCACCGTGGGAAACCGCTTCCGCACCTTCCCGCCGCGCAATCTCGACCATCCGCTTCGCGATCAGGGGACGCGCGATCGAGGTGCCGAGGAGATACTGGTCCTCATAGATCGCGTTGGCCCGCAACATCGGAAAGACAAAATCCTTTGCGAACTCTTCGCGCAGATCCTCGACATAACAGGCCTTCGCACCGGTCCGCAACGCCTTCTGCTCAAGCCCGTCCAACTCCTCTTCCTGTCCGAGATCCGCCGAAAAGGCAATGACCTCGGCGTTGTAGCGGTCGATCAGCCACTGGATGATCACCGATGTATCCAAACCGCCGCTGTACGCCAAAACTACTTTCATTCAACCCTCTCCTTCCGGCGCGACTTCCAAAACCGTGACGCCCTCAAAGGCCGTCCGCCCCCAAGGGCGCCAAAACGGACTCGAGCATCTCCAAACTCTCCGAAATCTGCTCATGACGCAAAACCAGAGCCGGCACCATCCGCAGCACACGCTCGCCCGCTGGCAGGAGCAGCAAACCCCTGCGGCGCAGCTCGGCCAAGATCGGCGCTACCGGTCGATCCAGTTCCACCCCGATCATGAATCCAACTCCGCGTACCTCCCGGATGCAAGCACACCGCGCCTTCAGCGCCGTCAACTGCTCCCGGAACCAGGCGCCTTCCCTCTGCACATGCTCCAGAATCCCTTCCTTCTCAATCGTGCGCAACACACTCAAGGCCACGCTAGAGCATAAAGGATTGCCGCCAAACGTCGTCGCGTGACTGCCGACGGACAGGACATCCCGCAGGGCGGCCTTCACCATCACCGCGCCAATCGGAATCCCACCGCCCAGGCCCTTCGCCAGGGAGAAGGCGTCCGGTTGAACACCCGCCCCCTGCCAGGCAAACCAATGCCCGGTCCGCCCCATGCCGGTCTGAACCTCGTCAAACAGCAGTAAAAGCCCGCGCTCGTCGCACAGCGCCCGGACCGCCCGGAGATACTCGTGGGGCATCGGCCGCACGCCGCCTTCGCCCTGAACGACCTCCAATAGAACGGCAGCCGTGCGATCGCTCACCGCGGCTTTCAACGCCTCGATGCTGCCGGCCTCAACATGGATAAAGCCCGCAGGCAAAGGATCGAAACCGACCTTGACCTTGTCCTGGCCGGTCGCTGTCAGCGTCGCGAGGGTCCGCCCATGAAACGACTGCTTCAGGGTGATAACCTCAAACCGCGTTCCGCCACCCCAACGCCGGGCCAGCTTGATCAGACCCTCGTTCGCCTCAGCCCCGCTGTTGCAGAAAAAGCTGCACCATCCCCCACCGGCTACGCGCGACAGCTCCGCAGCCAATTGCGCCTGAGGCTCGTTGTAAAAGAGATTCGAGACGTGCATCAGGCGACCCGCCTGATTCACAATCGCCTCCTGGATAGCCGGATGCGCATGGCCCAACGTGTTTACCGCGATGCCGCCGACCAGATCAAGATAGCGGTTTCCGTCCGCATCCCAAACATAACATCCATCCCCCCGGACCAAGGTCATCCAAGGGGCGTACGTCGGAAGCATGTGCTCCCGATACAGCTCTTCCGTCGATTGGGAAGTCAACATGGTCTCCTCGTCAACAATGCTCATCCAGTCAGTCCCCGAGTACAATTTCTGTACCGATTCCCTGATTGGTGAAAATTTCCAGTAGCAGTGAGTGCGGCATCCGACCGTCAATGATGTGCACCTTCTTCAGTCCACTCCGAATCGCACGCACGGCGGAGTTCACCTTCGGTAACATCCCACCGACGATCGCACGCTCCCGAATCAGCCCCTCCACCTCGCGGACGCTCAAGGTCGATAAGAACGAATCGGAATCGTTCGTATTGCCTCGAACACCATGCACATCGGACAAAAACACCAGCTTGCGTGCCTTCAGCGCAATCGCCACCTCAGCGGCGGCAATGTCCGCATTGATGTTGTATCGCTGTCCCTCCTTGTCACTCCCCAATGGGGAAAGAACCGGGATCGCGCCCTGGGCCATCACATCCAGAATCGGCCCCGTTTCCACATGCTCAATCTCACCGACAAGCCCCAGATCCAATCGCTCGGTGCCGTCCTCACTCCAGGGGTGATGCTGATGCGCACTGATCACATCCGGTCCGGGAACCGCCTTGGCCTCCGAGCCTTTGGACTGCAGAGTGCGGACGATCCCAGGACTCACCTCACTGGAGAGAACACGCTCCACAATGTCGATCGTATCCTGGCCGGTCACCCGGAGGCCGCCGATAAATTGTGCCTTAAGGCCCGCCTTGGCCATCTCTCGCGAGACCGCACTTCCACCGCCGTGGACAATCACAGGCCGCATCCCGACACATTCCATAAAGGCCACATCCGTCAGGATCCCGTCATAGGCCCGCGGTTCCTCCATCGCCGAACCGCCGAACTTGATCACGACGATTGAATTCCGAAAACGCTGAATGTAGGGCAACGCCTCGATCAACACGTCCGCCTTCGCCATCGATCGCTCCATCATCAGCTCTCCCCTATGTTGATTTGAACATACTCCTTGCTGAGATCGCATCCGTAGATGTACCCCTCGGCATCACCCACACCCAGATCGACATGCAGCGTCCAGCGCGGCTGACGACCCGCTTTGACCAAATCCGCACGCGTCGCGCTCCCGGCACATCCCCGCTCGAAGGCGATCTGGTCGCCGTAACGTACGACCAGCTTGTCGATATTGAACGCGGCACCGCTGTTCCCAACTGCCGCTATGATCCGGCCCCAGTTGGGGTCGCCGGTGTTCCAGCTGCACTTGATGAGAGGCGAATTCGCGATCCGGCGTGCCGCCAGCCGCGCATCGGCAGGCGATTCCGCACCGGTCACCATCACCTTGACCACACTGTGCACACCCTCACCGTCTTCCATAATCGCCAGCGCGAGGTCGGTGCAAACCCGCAACAGCAACATCTGGAAGGCCTCCGCTACGCTGTCCGCCGGCGTCCGATCGCCCTCGGACGGTGGGGCCAGGAGCAAGACCGTGTCGTTCGTGCTCGTGTCGTGGTCGATCGTGATGCAGTTGAAAGACTGATCGACCGCCCACCGCAATTGCGTCTGCATCCATTCGGCCGGCAAGGGTAGATCGGTCGTCAAAAACCCGAGCATGGTGGCCATGTTCGGCTCGATCATCCCCGCGCCCTTGGCCATCCCGCCCAGGGTGAAGGTCACGCCATCCACAGATACCCGGTAGGCTGTTTGCTTGGGCCGCGTATCGGTCGTCATGATCGCGTTGGCGGCACGATCCCCGCCCGGACCCGCCTCCAGGCTCCTGGACGCCTCCTCAATGCCCCGCGCAATGCAGTCCATCGGCAGGAAACGCCCAATCACACCCGTGGAACAGACCAGTACCTGCTCAGGCAACAAACCGAGCGCATCCGCAACCATCCGCGCCGTCGCGGCGGTGTCGGCCTCACCCCGAGCTCCGGTCGCGGCATTCGCCACGCCCGAATTCACCACGATCGCACGGAATCCATCGGCAGGTGGCGCCTGCAGCCGCTGGCGACCATAGCGCACCGGCGCCGCACAGGCGCGGTTGACCGTGAACACTCCGGCGGCATTGCAGCCGCGATCCGTGACCATCAATGCCAGATCGAGGGCTTCAGGGGATGACTTGATCCCGCAATGCACTCCCGTTGCACGATAGCCCCCGGCTGCCGTGACCCCGTGTGGAACTTCCGTTGGCCGCAGTGTACTCATCTCGGTTCCTCGACCTCCCAATGTGACTCCTCACAACAGTGCCCTGTACGGGCCCTCCAACACGCACCCCGCTCGCCCCCGCGCCTCAAAGGCGAAGGTGCGGGAAACAGCAATAACTCAGAGCAAGGGCAATCCCTCGGTCTCCACAAAGCCAAAACGGATGTTGAAAGCCTGCAACGCCTGGCCGGAAGCACCCTTGACCAGGTTGTCGATCGCCGACCCGGCCCAGACCATTCCGACCCGCTCATCAACATGCACCCCGACCTCACATAGGTTCGTGCCGACCACCAGCTTGGTGTCCGGCATCCCACCCATGCCAAGCCAACGAACAAACGGCTCCCGCGCATAGGCCTCAGCATAGACCTCCGGCAGACGCGCCTTCGCTTCGGAGACCGGTACCCGCAGGGGCATCTGAACGTTCGTCACAATCCCACGGTTGACCGGTACCAGGTGAGGCGTAAAACTCGCTCGTACTTCGAGCCCGCAGGCCGCACTTAACTCCTGCTCCATTTCAGGCAGATGCCGGTGAAAGGGCCGACCATAAGCACGCACGCTCTCGTTGCACTCGCAAAAGAGACTCGTCTCGACCGCCTTCCGCCCCGCTCCCGATACGCCGCTCAGGGAGTTGATCAGGATCGGAGCCGGCTCGACAATCCCCGCTGCCAGCGCGGGCGCCGCGGCGAGAATCACACTGGTCGGATAGCAGCCGGGACAGGCCACCAACTGCGCCACCCGCAGGTCGGCGCGATACCGCTCCGGTAACCCGTACACCGCCTCGGCAAGCAGCTCCGGTGCCGGATGCTCCGTCTGGTAGGTCGCTTCATAGAGCGCACGGCTGCGCAGACGGAAATCGGCACTCAGATCGTAGACCACCACACCCCGGGCATGGAATGCAGCCGCAATCTCCGCTGCGGCCTTGTGCGGCAATGCCAGGAAGACCGCCTGCACCTGACCGGAAAGCTGGTCCGGATCCGGCTCCGAGAACAGGAGATCCGTTCTCCCCTCGAACCGAGGGAAGACCTTGGCCACACGCTGTCCGGCATACTGCCGCGAAGTCACAGCGACCAGCTCCGCCCGCGGGTGCCGAAGTAAGAGCGCCACCAGTTCCTGGCCCGCATACCCAGACGCTCCAACGACTCCAACCTTGATCGAAACTCCCGGTTCCAACATCGTTCATGTCCCTTTCACCATGACTACTATCACCGACTCCCAGGCCTATCGCAGTGCCCGAATCCAAAAAAAAGAAGAGGACCCCGGCGAGCGGATCACCAGGGTCCTCTTGGCGTAGTCGTTCCCGCATGCGCGGGAATGGGACGAGCACCAGTCCACGTGGGTCTCCGCCGCCGCTTGGTACCGCAGCGGTATCGACCCATTCCTCCAACGGCTTTGAATTACCGCTTCGAGAACTGGAACCGCTTACGAGCACCAGGACGCCCGTACTTCTTACGCTCCTTCATACGCGGATCACGGGTCAAGAACCCGTTGGATTTCAAGACAGGACGCATCTCGGCGTCCGCCTCAATCAAAGCGCGCGCAATGCCATGGCGCAGTGCGCCGGCTTGACCGGAAATGCCGCCACCATCCATCTTGGCGCGGATATCCCACTTGCCTGTCTGCTCCGTCACCTCCAGCGGACCCACGATCAGCTGACGCAATGTCTCCACCGGAAAGAAATTCTCAAGGGAACGCCCGTTGATCAGAAAACGTCCCGTTCCCGGGCGAATCCGAACCCGCGCGACCGCTGTCTTGCGACGACCTGTAGCGATGAACTCCTGCGTTGCTTCCGCTGCCATAAATCCGCCTATTCCTCAATTTGCAATGAAAGTCACACCCTTAGAACGGGCACCCTCTGCGTCGACACCGACCGTTATGCGAGGCGCCCATGCCAAACCCCTAGATATCCAACGGCTCAGGCTGCTGAGCGGCGTGCGGGTGATCCGGCCCCGCGTAGACCTTCAACTTCCCATAAACACTGCGACCCAAACGATTGTGCGGGATCATCCCCTTCACAGCATGCTCCAAAATACGCTCCGGATGCCGCTCCAGCATCTGGCGGTACGGGATCTCCTTCAGCCCACCCGGATACCCGGAGTAGCGCTGGTAGACCATCTGATCCGCCTTCTTTCCGGTCACACGGATCTTTTCCGCGTTGACCACAACGACAAAATCGCCCGTGTCCACATGCGGCGTGAACGTGGGACGGTGCTTGCCACGTAAAATGTTGGCGATCTGAACCGAAAGTCGGCCCAAGGTCTTGCCGGTGGCATCGACCACGTACCACTTGCGTTCGACCTCACTTGGCTTTGCTGAATATGTCTTCATCGGAGTAAAAATGTGTTTGCGGCCATCCTCGGCGCATGCGCCCTTGTCATAACGAAAGAGCGATTATAGGGGACCCCTACCTCGCTGTCAAGATGAACCAGTTTTCTCAAAAGAAATCGTGACGGTCGTTTTTCAGGAACGTCCGCGCTCAATGGCCTGTGCCATTCCCCCCTGCAATGCTCTCCCTTCACCCACCTTTCGACAAAGATCAAACCACAAATCGCTTTTTTTACGTCCAATGGCGTATGAGCAACGCCTCCGGCCCAGCGGGTAGCCCTGCCCGTCCCCGTCTTGTGAGAATGTAGTATGGCTGGGGGGGCAAAAGCCTGGGCAGGCTTTTGGCCCATTCGGCAGCGGATCGCATTCAGTTCCGGAAATGGGGTATCCTCGGGGTCGGTATCGGGGTCGGTATCGATGGCAAGCGCCATTCAGCGTGGAATTCCTCACACAAAAAGTCCACTACACCACCACCGCCCCACCACAGCGGACCTTCATCTCGCGGCCCAACTTCGTGGACCGCGTAAAACCTGGGAGCGCCGACGTCCCCGTCGGCCACCCATT
>ENA-UOOH01001990-UOOH01001990.1-fermentation-metagenome-genome-assembly--contig:-NODE-1990-length-18645-cov-3.394352_pt1 | contig 18645 bp, 18 predicted proteins | sample MGYA00245778_ERZ724025 | MGnify/ENA primary metagenome ERZ724025 (study PRJEB28704, sample SAMN03018313) | fermentation metagenome | biome: anthropogenic terrestrial biome; feature: soil; material... | reverse complement strand
GGCGCGCCAGGGATTCATCGCCGTGTACACAAATTGTCCTTCCCGTATGCTTCTCCAGTGCCCGTAAGTTGCTACCCCGGGGACCTATCACAAAACCCGCCACTGCCGGATGGCAATAAACCGAGATGGTCTCTGTGTTTTCGAGGGATAGCGAATTGACTTCCTTAGCGATCTGAAAAGCCAACGTCTCATCGGAAAGCACCCGACCCCGTCCTTTGCAGTGGGGACAATCTACCTCGAGAACATGGGAGAGAAGCCTTTCTGTCTTTTTGCGGGTCAATTCCACTAGACCCAAACGGGTAAAGCCCAGGAGATTTGTGCGAGTTTTATCGGCACTGAGACTCATCGCCAATTGCTCCAAAACAGCCTCCCGGTTATTAGGATCAGACATATCAATGAAATCAATAATCACAATACCGCCAGTATTACGCAGGCGAAGTTGGTGGGCGATTTCCTGAGCCGCCTGCAAGTTCGTCTTCAATACAGTGTCCTGGAGGTTTTTACTTCCCACATATTTACCCGTATTAACATCAATGCTCATGAGGGCTTCCGTCTGGTTGAAAACTAAATAACCTCCACAGTCAAGCCAAACCCGATTGTTACCTGCCCGCTCTAGCTCTTTTCTGAACCCGAGATGGGTAAGAAGATCCACTTTACCTTGATACAGCTCTACCGGAGCGATCTCCTTCACCCCAAGATTTGCCAGGTCTTCTTCGACCCGATTCTGTAGTTCTGCACTATCCACCACGACTTTCGTATTTTCCGCTGCATACAAATCACGCAAAATGCGATGCACCAGATCAAAGTCCTGATACAATAGGGGCGATGATGACTTGCCCTTGTACTTTTTCTTGATGCATGACCATTCCTCCAGCAACTCTGTTAAATCCTCTTGGAGCTCGCTCCTTGTACAGCTCTCTGCTACGGTACGCACGATCAGCCCACAGCCTTCGGGGCGAATCTCTTCAGCAATTTCCTTCAGTCTGAGCCGTTCGTCCCCATCGGTAATCTGACGCGAAACGCCAATGTGATCTTGGCAAGGCATCAAGACCAAGTAGCGCCCCGGCAAGGAGATCTTGGTTGTAACCCGCGGTCCCTTAGCACCTACAGCTTCCTTGGAAACCTGCACCATGATGGACTCACCGATCTTTAGGTCAGCTGCTGCATCAGCCAGGAACAAAAAGGCATTCTTCGCCGTACCTATGTCGACAAAGGCGGCCCCCATTCCAGGGAGAACATTCTCCACCTTTCCCTTATAGATATTGCTTTCCAGCCGGTCTTTACAGTCACGCTCCAAATAGTATTCCACTAAGCGACCGTCTTCTACGATACCAACTTGCACTTGGTTAAGCAAAGCAGAAATAATAATGTCTCTTTTCATTTACATCCTCGATTCCCTAAAGGAGGGAAGTAGTGGTTCCCAACTTTTTTGAACTGCCCCGTCCTGGTGATGGTGGCCTCTAGATGATCAAAGCCAAGCAAATCACCGAGTTCTTCCATGCGTAAATTGGCCTCATTGCCTAGACCGCAGAGACAATCAAACACCGTGCCTGTGGAACTTGGTGCGATTTCATAGACGTCAAACAAAAATGGGCGGATATCAATCTCACGACTCCCCTTTTTAGTGTCCCGCTTCACCACAAAGCTATCCACACCTTGAAGCCACTCCCAGCGAGCCTTGATCTGCTCTGGGCCACCACTCGTTTGGGGCAAAAATAGCCTCCAAGAGGCCGCGTTAATTTCACCCATGAGGGTGGGTGTTTTTTCAGGAAGTCGTTCTGCCCAGAGGACTTCAAGACCCTTGGGCAAGTGCTGATTATAGCACCTAACAAACTCCTCAGGATCCAAGTCTACCGCGAACGTAAAGTCACCATACTCAGCCTCACTTAAAATTCCCACAGGCAAAGCATAACCATAACTCATAATGGGTCTTGGTGTGAAACCTTCCGAGTAGGCCATGGGGAGACCAGCCCTACGTATCGCCCTTTCCATCGTTCGCACTAGATCAAGATGGGACAAAAACCGTACCTCAGAACCCCTGCTAAACTGAAAACGAATGACATTACTCAACGGACTTCTCCTTCACTATGGCGTTGGCTACCTGCAAATTGGGGCACACGCCACACTTACTGCAATCATCCCAGCGGCAGTCAAGGGTGGGGATGCCTCCTTGAGCCTGTTTCCACTCCCTGCGTAAAAAATCAAAATCAATGCCGGCACTCAGGTGCCCCCAGGGTAGGGGCTCGAACAAATCCCTTGTTCGCTCAGCATAGACATGGGGATCAATACCGGAATCAGAGAAGGCTTGGACCCACAGGTCAAAACGGAAACACTCCGTCCAACTATCAAACTGACATCCAAGATCCACTGCCCTCTCCAAGACGGCCGCTAGACGGCGATCACCTCTGGCAAAAACTGCCTCCAAAAAGCTCTCTTCTACTTTGGGATAACTAAAGTGTATGGCGGGGTGTCGGAGACGTTCCTTTAAAAAACTCTGTTTGGAACGTAAGACGTCCATGGAGTCTTGGGCCACCCACTGAAAAGGCGTGTGGGCCTTGGGCACAAAGGATGCAACGCTGATTGTGACTTCAGGACGGCGTCTTGCACTACGAAATTCCTTCCCCCAGGCCAAGACCTTGTACGCCAAATCCACAATACCTTCCAGATCCTCTTCGGTTTCGGTCGGCAGACCGATCATAAAGTACAACTTGATTCGAGACCACCCCGCGGCAAAGGCTCCCTGGACGACCTCTTTCAAATCATGGTCTGATACATTCTTATTGATCACATTTCTAAGCCTTTGGGTTCCAGCCTCAGGAGCAAAGGTGAGGCCGGTCTTACGGACCCTTTGAATCTCCTGGGCCAATTCCATGCCAAAGGAGTCCAGCCTCATAGAAGGCAGCGAGATAGACACACCACAGCCTTGATACTCGGCGATTAAGTCTCGAACCAGGGGGCTGATTTGTCCATAGTCCCCACTGGATAAAGACGAAAGGGAAATCTCCTCATATCCCGTACTCTCCACTAAGCGAGAAATTTGCTTTTTGAGGATGTTAGGATCGCGCTCCCGAACTGGGCGATAGATCATGCCAGCCTGGCAATACCGGCAACCCCTAGTACAGCCGCGCATGATCTCGGCCATGACCCGATCGTGGATCACTTCCACATAGGGAACAACAAATTCCTCGGGATAGGGAAGACTGTTAAAGTCTCGAATCACCCGTTTCTCAATTTGCATGGGCACACCCGGTCTGTGCGGCTCTAAAGCTACAAACTTGCCGCCATCATCATAAACGGGTTTATACAGATCAGGGACATAGACCCCATCCATCAGTGCGAGTCTCTCCAGAAGCGTTTCCTTTCTTACGCCTTCCGCTTTACCGTTCTTCACTACGTCGAGGATTTCATGGATGACTTCTTCCCCTTCTCCCAAGACCACAAAATCAATAAAGTCTGCTAAGGGCTCCACATTAAAGGCCGAAGGACCCCCTGCCATGATCAAGGGCTGTGATGCATTGCGCTCAGAGCTCCTACGGGGGATTTGCGCCAAGTCTAGCATTTTCAAAATATTGGAGTAACTGAGCTCATATTGTAAGGTAAATCCCACAAGATCAAAGGCGGTTAAAGCAAGACCTGATTCTAGAGCCGTCAAAGGAATTTCGTTCTCCTCCATACGTGCCTGCAGGTCAACCCAAGGTGCATACACTCGCTCGGCCAGGGCGTCCTTTCTTCCATTAATGAGTGCATAGAGTATTTTAAAACCCAGATGACCCATACCCACATCATAAATATCTGGAAAGGCCAAGGCGACCTTGACGTCCACTTCAGACCAGTCCTTATGCTGGGCATTTACCTCATGATTTGTGTAACGCCCTGGTTTCGTCACCATAGGCAAGAGGGGCAGGAGACGCTTATCCATGGGCCCAACTCCTTTCCAACAACAATGTTAGATTCTGTGCATCTGTACTGCCCCTACTTTATGGGCTAATCCATGCTCGAAGAGGGCTGCAATTAAGTCTATTTCACTTATAAATCCGATTACTTTACCTTCCAGGTCCAAGATCCAGATAAGATGATAGCAGGGTGGTTGAACGTGCTGAAGCACCTCACCTAAGGAAGTCTCCACTGTAGCCACGATCTCCCTAGCCACTAAAACCCGTTTCAGACGCAATTCTTGTTTTTTATGGGTCAAATAGCGCATAAAAATGTAGCTGGCGTTTTTTTGCTCCTGCCTTGCGGCCAAGAAAAGCATTACACCGGCAAAAACGTACATCAAACCCTGCAACTGTCCTAGAAACGCTAGGTAGGCACCAAAGCCTACAAAGACGATACTTAGCACTTGTCCCAATATGGCTGCAACGCGGGTTGCGTCTTTAAACCCGCGACCCTTGGCCAACAAACTCCGCAGAACACGTCCACCATCCAAGGGTAATGCTGGTATGAGATTGAAGGCAGCCATCCCCACGTTCGCCTGAACGAAGAAGTCAAACCACTTGAGATCCACATCAAGATAGGGCATGAGGCCATATGCAAAAAAAACGAGCAGACCATTACTGATGGGGCCCACAATGGCCACCAGCCACTCTAATTCAGGGTTCAACTGTAAGAGTGCCTCGAGCCGAGTCACGCCCCCAAAGGGTAAGAGTTCGATGTCTGTTACATGAAGCCGATAGGCCTTGGCCATCAGAATGTGGAAGCTTTCGTGCCACAGTACAATGGCAAAAAGCAAAAGTGCCTCCCCAAGTCTCCCGTAGACGAAGGCTACTGCCAAGAGCAAAATGAAAAAGGGATTCACTTTAAGGGGAATCCCAAAATAGTTGCCTATCCGCATCGTCTCACCATCCAGGGGTAGCTTCAGACCACCCTTCGAAGAGAGACCCAAAATCCCAGGTACCCCACTCCTCGGCGAATCCTACTTTTTGGAGAATTGGCTGCACGGAAAAATTCGTTGTTACAACAAAGGAAACATATTCTGTTACGGGTTCGGTAATTTCCACATTCGCGTACACCAAGATCAGCACTATCACAAAGATACTTAAAGCCAATACGGAATTCCTAACAAAACTCTTTGCCACGATTACGCACCTCCTTCGCCTACTTCAGTATATTACCGAAGGAGCGTAATCATGATTACTCTCAAGGAGCTTACATCTTACGCTTCACATTTTTCACGGGAATATTCGCAATCAGTGCTACAGAGTCATCGCCTTCATCAAAATTGACCTCGAGGCCTTCCTCGTCGATTTCTAAGTACTTGGAAATCACCTGAATTAACTCTTCTTCCAACGCCTCCACAAGGCCAGGAGAGAGGCTGGCCCGGTCGTGTACTAAAACTAGACGAAGTCTTTCTTTAGCCTTGTTCTTACTACCTTCTGAACCGCCAAAGAGTCTCGTAATAAACTCGAACATGCCTATCCCTCCTTTATTGAGCTTCACCGCTGAGGATTTTTTTAAACCAATGCATGACTTTCCGTTCCTGGAGATTCATAAACGGTACCTCTTCACCTAGAATGCGGCGCACCACATTGCGATAGGCTTGTCCAGGCCGAGATTTCTTGTCGGTAACCACCGTCTCTCCTCGATTCGTAGAGACAATGATATCTTGATCATCAGGAATAACGCCTAAGATGGAAATGGCCAAAATATCGTCAATATCGTCGATGTCCATCATGTCGCCTTTGCGCACCATGTCAGGGCGGACCCGGTTAATGATGAGCTGTGGGTCATAAAGTTCTGCCGCTTCCAAAAGACCTATAATGCGATCCGCATCGCGTACAGCCGATATCTCCGGCGTAGTGACTACAATGGCTGTGTCCGCGCCTGCTATGGCATTCTTAAACCCATGCTCGATGCCTGCAGGGCTGTCTAGGATCACAAAATCGTAGTCTTCCCTCAGCTGCGCCATGAGTTCCCGCATCTGTTCAGGCTTTACGGCATCCTTCTCCCGAGTTTGGGCCGCAGGAAGAAGTACCAGGCTTTCCCCAAAGTGCTTGTCCTTAATCAAAGCCTGGCGCAGTCTGCAATTTCCTTCAACAACGTCTAACAAATCGTATACAATGCGATTCTCCAGACCCATAACAACATCAAGGTTCCTCAGACCAATATCGGTGTCTACTAAACAAACTCTCTGTCCCGTAGCTGCCAAACCAGTTCCTAGATTGGCAGTGGTAGTGGTCTTACCCACTCCGCCTTTTCCACTTGTGATTACAATGACTTTTCCCAAAACTAGTCCTCCCTCAACCCTTAGTGGTTGTAAACTGAAAGCTGGATACTGTTCTCCACAACCCTGGCTATTTCTGGGCCTGAAGGTTGGGGAAGTTTTTCATCGGGTGCCCGCGAAATGACGTGCGCTATGCGCAGCTGCGTCGGCTCTAGACGGAAAGCAAAAACGGTAGCATCAACCTTTCCCTCCACCCCCGCATGGGCTACACCCCTAAGGCTACCTAGGACCAGGATATCTCCTGTACACACGATCTCAGCCCCAGGATTCACATCTCCCATCACAACAACATTACCATCATAATGCAGTCGCTGGCCCGAACGGATGGTACGCCGAACCAAGAGAGTGTTGTCTTCTCCAACCTCACGGGTATCCTCGGTAACTTGTTCAACCTGGGGACGCTGCATCTGCACAGTTAGTGGTTCGCGATTAAGGCGCATCCCGTAATCGGCAATCAACCGCTCAATATCGTCCATTTGGCTATCAGAAAGGGTCCCTTCGTGCAAAAAAAGTTTGGCTGAACTTCCCCTAAAAAAACTCTGGGATGCCAGAAGTTGCCTCTCCAACGACTGAAGTACTTCAGAGAACTGGGCAGCATTGGTTATGGTGATCACTAATCCTTCACGTGTACCCTTTATCGCACATAATTCGGTATTCATGCACGCCACTCCTTACCTAACACCATCTTCTACTTCTGCAAATCACCGAAGACTCCTGCCACATCTTTACTCTGCAGCCACATCGAGACCGAAATAAGCGTCTAGAACCTTTCTGGCAATGGGAGCTGCGGCTGAAGATCCTCCGCCACCCTGTTCGACCACGACGGCAACTAGGACTTCAGGATTTTCTGCTGGAGCGTAACCAACATAAAGACCGTTAGAGACTCTCCCTGGTACCTCCCAGGTTCCTGTCTTACCGGCCATGGAATACGGGAAGCCTGCCATCACTCCACGGGCAGTACCGCGAGCATGCACAATGGGGGCCATCATTACTTGGCTAAGGGCATCCCAGGTGGCTTGGGAGGCCTCCACCTTATGGGACACCTCTGGTCGGGCACGAAATATCACGGTACCATCGGGTGCCTGTATTTCCTTGACAATCTGAGGAGCAAATATAGTCCCCTTATTGGCAATGGCTGCATAGGCCTGTGCCAATTGGATAAGGGTCATCTGATGGAATCCCTGCCCGATAGAAATTTGCTCCGTGTCCGACGGATACCAATTCTGATCCGAAGTCGCTCGATTACTAAAAGCCTCCCTCTTCCATTCCCTACTAGGCACCAATCCACTGGCCTCCCCTGGGAAAAGCTCAAGACCCGTCGGTGCTCCAAAACCGAGGGCCGTCATCCACTTAGAAAGCCGGTCAATCCCCACTTTGGCTCCATTGTCGGCGAAGTAATGGTTGCTAGACATGCCCAAGGCGCCATGCATATCGATCATTCCAAAGGGTGCTAAGCCACTGTTAATTACCCAATCCTTCACTCCATATTGGCTGGTGCCGGTGGCGTTAAACCGGTCGTTTGCGCCCAAAACGCCTTCTTCCAAAATGGCCAAGGCAGTAATGGGCTTAAAGGTAGACCCGGGACCAAAGAGTGCTTGCGTCACCCGGTTGAAAAACGGCCGCCGCTCGTCCTGACTAAGGGCAGAATAATACGAGTTTCGTTGTGACTGGTCAATGAGGTTTTCCGGTTCAAACCCAGGCATACTGGCCATGACCAAAATTTCGCCCGTCTGCGGATTCAAGACCAGGACCGCACCTGTTTGGGTACCGGGATTGTCCTTTAGCGTGAGAATATGCTCATAAAAGGCTTCTTCCGCCACCTTCTGCAGGTGAGCATCGATGGTCAAGGTGATATTATGCCCTGGGATAGGTTCCACTACATTCACCGTTCGGATGGGTCGGTTCAGTGCATTGACTTCCACCGTTAAAGCACCGATTTCACCCCTCAGCAATTCCTCATAGGTTTGCTCAATCCCGCTTTTTCCAACTAGGTCGCTGCCGCGGTAGGTCACCCCGTAACGCTGCAACTCCGTTGCACTGATGATCCCCATGTACCCCACGACGTGGGACGCCAATTCACCTTGGAGGTATTCGCGAACAGGTTCTTCCTCAATAAAGATCCCCGGGAGATTAATGCGGTTTTCTTCAATGGCTATGACGGTTTCAGGTTGAACATCCTGTTTGATGCGGACGGATTCATAGGGAAACCCCTTACCTTTTTCCAGTGCCTCTTCTAACTCTTCCATACTTAGGTCCAACACGTCGCAGAGGATATGAAGACTAGAATCGTCTTCCTGCCTTAAGCCTCCAGGAACGACAGATACTGTAAAGGCTGGCTTACTGCGGACCAAGACCTCACCATGGCGATCGACGATCTCTCCCCGTGGGGGCAATAGGCGTAATTGGCGCATGCGGTTGCCATCGGCCAAGCGTGCATAATGCTCGCCCCTCGAGAGTTGCAGGTACCAGAGCCTACCAACTAAAACCAACGTGCAGACCAAAACAATGACAAAAAGAACGAAAAGACGTTTTTCTGTGCCCTTCTCTTCCACCAACGTCACCCCGTCCTTTTCAACAATTCATCTAAGTAAATCAAGTGTCTATTAATAGCAACTAAAGGTCTATACACAAGCACCCCAATCAATCCGTTGAAAAGGCCTGTGCCCAAAATCGCAGACCAGGTGATCCAAGACCAAGGGCTGGAAAAACCGAAGGATGCAGCGCCCAGTAAGTAGAGCATTTGCCCTAGAGCTGTTCCCACAAAAATCGCGGAAAAGCGCACTAGAAGATTCTCCCTATACAATCGTTTCGTTACAAAGCCCACCAAAATGGCCATTAACAAATAGGTTCCTGCATACAGTCCAATGAACTGGCCCACAATCAAATCTTGCAGCAAACCGCTGACAAAACCAAAGCCTGCGGCGCCACCAGGTTGTTCAAGCATGGCAAAAATCAGGGAGAAAAGCAACAATAACTCTGGGCGAAAACCAAGAATTACAAGTCCCGGTGAGCCAGTCTGGAGGGCCAGTGCCAAGAGTACGATTATTCCGTAGCCTACATGCTTCATCCTAACTCTCCCCTTGCGGCATTACAATAAGAACATACTCCAGGCGGGTAAAGTCAACAAAGGGTTGGACCACAGCAGCAAAAGACAGATCGTATTGGCGGGACTCCACCGCAACTACTTCACCAATGGGCAGATTCTTGGGATAGATTCTACTCAAGCCGGATGTGACGATCACATCCCCTACCTCTACGGACGTATCTCGACTGAGGGGCCTGGCCAACAACGTTCCCTGGTCCATCTGTCCTCCTTCGACAAGAACCAAGTCTCCACTGGACTGCACCAAACCGCCAGTGGCACTTTGGGCATCGACAATCAAAAGAACTGTACTGGTGTAGCTCGAACTGTTGATCACGGTGCCGACGATCCCTGCATTGGTGACAACAGCCATCCCACTTACCACTCCATGGGATTGTCCTTTATTTACAACGATGGTACTCTCCCAGTTACTGGGAGAGCGTCCTATCACTTCGGCAACAAGGAGAGCGTGATTTCCTTCGTCCCTAAAGTCAAGGGCTTCCCGCAACCATTCATTTTCCCGGCGATAATTGCGGAGAGTAAACACTTCAGCCTCAAGCTGAACAACTCGTTCCTCTAATTCATCATTTCGCTCCTTGAGTCCTCGCCACCGATTGATCTCAGCTACCTGGTTCTGGAAAAAACCACCAACCTTGCTGACGGTCCATTGAAAAGGCGATAGCATGTCGCGCCACAACCCTTCCAGTTTGCTAATCTCGCGTCGAGGCACGGACGTGTAATGAATTGTGCCTACTAAAATCAAAACTAAAAGAATGATCAAAGGGACTTTCCAGCGCAGTAGGCGATCCAGCACTTTTCTTCACCACCCTGTCCTCGGCTAGCCTAACACACTAATAACGTCTTGGCCCTAACATAATTCGTTTTAACAATTCAAAATGGCGTAGAGCCTGTCCTGTTCCTTCCACTACCGCGGTTAAGGGGCGCTCAGCTATATGAACAGGCATTCCCGTTTCTCTCATCAACAGCTCATCGAGGCCATTAAGCAGGGAGCCGCCACCGGCCATCATGATTCCCCTATCCATGATATCGGCGGCCAATTCTGGCGGAGTTCTTTCTAAGGTGACCTTAACAGCATCCAAAATGGATTGGATCGGTTCTACTAAGGCTTTATGAATCTCTGTGGAAGACACAGTCACAGTCTTCGGCAAACCAGTTACCAGATCCCTACCGCGAACGTCCATGGACAATTCGTCCTTGCCATCAATGAATGCATAGCCTATTTCTGCCTTAATTCTCTCGGCTGTTCTCTCCCCAATCAGAAGGTTATAACCCCTGCGAATGTACTGAATAATGGAATCATCCATCTCATCACCGGCTACCCGAATGGATCGTTGGGATACTATGCCGCCTAAAGAAATCACGGCTACTTCTGTGGTGCCACCCCCAATATCAACGATCATGGTGCCCGTTGGATCTTGAACGGGCAGTCCGGCCCCGATTGCTGCAGCCATAGGCTCTTCAATCACCCGGGCATCCTTAGCTCCCGCTGACAGGGTAGCATCAATTACCGCCCGCTTCTCAACCTCGGTAACTCCTGAGGGAACAGAAATGATCACCCGAGGCCGTCTGAGCCTGGAGCGCCTGGTCGCTTTATTCAAAAAGTCCCTCAGCAAGCGTTCGGTGATTTCAAAGTCAGCAATCACTCCGTCTTTCAAAGGGCGGATAGCGGTGATATTCCCGGGGGTTCTTCCCACCATCTCCTTGGCCTTATTTCCTACTGCAAAAATCTCATTGGTATCTCGATCAATAGCTACAACGGAGGGCTCATTAATGACAATCCCGCGGCCCTCCACCAAGACGAGTGTATTCGCAGTTCCTAGATCAATGCCTATGTTCTTACCAAACCGCCTGAACATACAGTTACCCCTTCTTTCTTCTATAGCAGTCCTTGTTCACGAAAGCTTAAATAACGATTGTCACCAATGATAATGTGATCCAACACATCAATGCCTAACATATCTCCCACGTCGCGCAGCCTCTCTGTGGTGGCAATATCATCTCGACTCGGTGTCAGATCTCCGCTGGGATGGTTATGAACCAAGATAACAGCAGCACTGCTGCGCCTAATGGCTTCCTTAAACATCTCACGGGGATGGACTAAAGAGGCCTGTAAATGTCCGATGGAAATGACCTTTTTTGCAATCACGCGATGTTTGGTATTCAACATGATAATCATGAAATGTTCTTTGTCTGCAAAACTTAATTCCCTAAGGACCAATTGTGCGGCATCTTGTGGACTATTGACGATGCCTTGAAACTCCATGCGGGACTCTCCGAGGCGCTTAGCTAACTCAAAAGCGGCAAGAATATCTGTGGCTTTCGCTGGCCCAATGCCATTAACTGTGAGCAATTCTTCGTAGCTGGTCGTTGCCAGCTCCGGCAATGAACCGAACCGAGCAAGAAGCCTCTCAGCCAGCATGAGGACTGATTCCCGTTGGTTACCGGTGCGCAACAAGATGGCCAAAAGCTCCTTGTTGGCCAAGCGCTCTGCTCCATGGCGAATCAAACGCTCCCGGGGACGCTCTTCTCTAGGTACATCTTTCATTTTCACTGCTGTTGACAAATCGTACTCCTTCCCCATCTCCCTGGGCGGGTGAGGGAAGCCTATTTGAAGGAAAATACCTCGATACCGAATGACCTTAAGTGCTCGGCCAAACGCGGCATGGGCAACCCTACTACATTATAATAACAACCTTTTATGCTTTTAACAAGTAGTCCGCCAAACCCTTGAATGCCATAAGCTCCAGCCTTGTCAAAAGGCTCTCCTGTGGCTATATAACCTTTGATTTCGTCATCGTCAAGGCGGCGGAACCACACGCTAGTTGTTTCGCTAAAACTTCGGACTACCTGACCGTTAAGGCACAAGACCACGCAGGTTGTTACCTCATGTTCACGTCCACTTAAGAAACGCAGCATATTCTGGGCATCTTGGGCATCTCGAGGTTTACCCAAGATGCGCTCATCTAGAGTCACAATGGTATCAGCAGCAAGCACGAGACAGTCTGGGTGCATTTCGGATACCGGCAATGCCTTGCGGGTGGCATTGCCACGGGCCACATTGATGGGTTCACCATGTTCCTCCTCTGTGCTGGGTAAAACATGCACAGAAAAGGGAATACCGAACTTTTTAAGTAATGCTTTGCGTCGAGGCGACTGCGATGCCAAGATTAGATTCATAGGGACTAATTCCACCTTAATTTAGCTAAATAAGATATTCACCCTTATGTGTCAATTCCCTTCTCAAAAAAAGGGAGTCCGTGCCGGACTCCCGATGCCTAGCGCTGCCAATGGGGTACTGTGGTAGAACCAAGCTCTTTTCCTACTTCTAGCAGATATCTATCTTGACGAATCCTATTCTTGTTAATCTCCCAACCATCGAGATGGCGATAATGTACGTAGGCAAAGTTCCAGGGCTGCAACAATTGGCCTTCAAGGTCAAATCTGCGTCGCTTTAGCTTGTAGTCCACCTCATCCCTCCATTTCCCAGTTAATAAGCCTCTTTCAGCTCAATTCCCTGGTAATAGTATTGGAGAATATCGGCGTAACCATACCCCGCAACCGCCATTCCTTGAGCGCCATATTGGCTCATTCCCACGCCATGGCCATAGCCCCAGACCGAGAACACCATCTCATTTCCTAAAATCTCTGCAGTAAACCACGTAGAGCGTAAAGACAGACGCTGCCTAATTTCCCGTCCACTAAACCACTTTTCATCCACCTCCACCGTCTTCACCCGTCCCGAAGGATAACGTTCCACCACCTTGAAGTTTTTCACGTTCTTTACTTCCAGAACCTGCGCCAAATTACTGAGTTGAATGGTGGCGGTTGAATAATGGCTCGGGGAATTGGTGCCGTAGGGGTCCTCTGCCGAACGTAGGTAGGGTAAGGCCTCGCTCCAATAGTGTTCGGAGTTTTCTGTCCGACCGCCGCTGGTGGAATGGTACACAGCCAAAATGGGCTCGTCATCATAAAAGGCGACTATTCCTTCCGTTTGCTTCACCGCGTTTTTGATTTTCCTCTGCAAACGTGCCCCGAGAGAACCTCCATTGCGTTCTAAGAAGGTATCCCACGAAATCCAGGCCTCACCCGATTGGTAGTCAGAGGAAAGGTGGGCCTCAGGGTGTTCAGAAATACGTTCATCGCGCAAAATACGCCGAAGGGCATAGGTCCTGGCAGCCACAGCCTGCACCTTTAGGGCCTCGATATCAAAACTCGCAGGCATTTCGGCAGCCACAACACCCTGTACATATTCCTCCAATGTCATGAACCGGAGCTCTTTTTGTTCAACATCCCACAGTCCCACCAAGGGGATTTCCCGGGGAGAAAAAAAAGGTACCGAGCAACTGCGGACTAGAAGTGCCGGTAACCCAACCACCATGATAAAGAGAATCATCAGGGGAAGACAAGAGCGACCCCTGGAATATTTGCGTCTTCTTCGTTTTGTCCTCAAAAAAACTCCCTCCCACCCAATTCATTATTATGAGCGGGAGGAGGGTGTTATGCCTACCTAGGCTTCACTTATCGCGCCTTCTGGACAAACATCGGCACAAGCGCCGCAATCAATGCATACATCAGCATCAATAGAATAATGATCAGTTCCTTCGCTAATAGCCTCTACCGCACACTCCGCCATGCATGCACCACAACTGATACAAGCTGTGCTAATCTTAAACGCCACAAACTTCGCCCCCTTTTTCACAAAGTATTCGGAACTGAGTCCGAGGGACTCTTCAGAGTCCCAATTTACAATAGCAAACTGCCCAGACACTGTCAACCAAGGAAATCACTTCCTAAATGGAAGGACTAACGGACAATAATCGCTTCAAAACCCTTCTGTACCAACTCTTCCATAAGCCTCGCCGCATTATCCTGCGAGCTAAAAGCTCCCGTTTGCACCCTATGGGGTGGCCCGGAGATGATGATACCTTCATAGCCCTCTTCTTTCAGCATGGCAACCATACGATCGGCATTAGCACGTTCTGAAAAGACCCCAACCTGTACGCGATAAAGTGCCCCGCTTGGCTGTGACGGCTCAGGGGATGCGGGAGTCACAGAGCTTGTAGGTGGTGAACTAGGGAGACTAGGTGGACTAGGTGCCCTTGCAACCACAGGCGCACTGCCCCCCTCTTGTGCAAGCTGTACGGCTGTTTGGTGCTGCCCCTGTAACACCCCGACAGCATACTTCCCAATTAAGTACCCAAAAAATACAAAAACAACGCTAAGGACAACTAGGGTAGCTACGAAGTTTGCTCCTTGTCCTGGACTTTTCTTCTTTTTCTTCGCGCTCATGGCCAATCCCCCTCCACCATACTTACAGATTAGGACGGAAACACCTTTTTACCGAGCCAATCAAATATAGGGACCCGCAAATACATAAAGGCGGTGTTTTCTTCGCTTCAAGAATCGCATCGGAAAGCTCCTCGTACCCCGACGCGGCTAGTCCACGGCTCCGAACATAATCTACCATGATGCTTGGTTCCATGGCAGGTAGACGTCCACTATCAGCCTTAGCAAACACAAAACGCCTGGCCAGGGGTAGCAAGGGTTCGAGCAGACTCAAACTCTTATTGTGTAGCATACCAAAGAGCAAGGTGAACTTCTCCCCGAGCTCCCCCTGGAGCTGTTGGAGACTTTGGGCCAGGGCATCTATGCCCTCCTCATTATGGGCCCCGTCGAGTAGAATAAAGGGTTCTTTCGATACCACCTCGAGGCGGCCAGGCCACAGAACTCCTTGGCAGCCCTTCCTTATTGATTCTAGTGGTATGTCGTAACCTAAGCCTTGTAGCTCCTGTATAGCCAAAAGAGCGGTTGCTGCATTTTCCAACTGATGTGCACCTAAAAGACCAATATGAATCAGGCCAATCCCAGGAAACGTTAAACTACCGCCCTCTAGCGTCCACCCATGTCCTACCCAGGGAACGTCTTTGGTGCTCCTCCATGGTGCACCCTTTTGTGCGGCAATCTGTTTCAGCGTTCTTTCTGCTTGCGGTGACTGCACGCCGCTGATTATGGGTACCCCACCCTTGATGATGCCTCCCTTTTCTGCCGCGATCTCTTCGAGGGTGGATCCCAAGCGATCTTGGTGATCGAGGGAGATGGTTGTGATCACAGTTAGGATCGGATGCACCACGTTGGTGGCATCTAGGCGACCTCCCAATCCGGTTTCCAACACCACCACATCCACCTGACTCTGGTGGAAATACAGGAAACCTGCAGCCGTAGCCAGCTCAAACTCTGTCACTGCGCCCACATGGGGGTACTCCGCCTCAACTTTTTGGCATGCTGCATCGGCACTAGACACGACGTTCTCGAGAGTCCCAGGGTCGATGGGACTCCCATTAATCTGAAAGCGCTCGCTATAATGTTCAAGGTGGGGGGAAGTAAAAGACCCCACCCTGAACCCACTTCGCTTCAAAACTTCCGTCAAAGTTGCCGAAACCGATCCTTTACCGCTGGTCCCCGCGATGTGAATACACTTCAGGTCCTTTTCTGGATTTCCCAAGGCATCGCAAACGAGTTGAATTCGCTCGAGGCCCAAGTGACTGCCAAAACGTTCTCTCTGACCCATCATCTTCATACTATTCCTGCATCTCCTGGAGTAAACTCTGCAGTCGCACAACGGTGGCTCGGTACGACTCTACCTTTTCGCGTTCCTTTTCCACCACCTGCGATGGCGCCTTCATAATAAATCCTTCGTTGCTCAATTTGTTTTGTGCCCGCCCTAGCTCCCGTTCGGCCTCTTCGAGATCCTTTTTTATCCTCTCAATTTCTGCTTCCATATCCACGAGATCAGCTAGGGGAAGAAAAATGTTGATCCCCTCGACCACAGAACTCAAAGCCTTGGAAGGTTTTTGACCGATATCCTCTAGAATCAAAGTCTCCAGACCCGCTAAATTCAAGATATCCGGCTTCGCTTCGGCCAAAAGCTCTTGTACGTCAGAGCTAGCCTGGCAAATGGCGGTGATCTTACGTCCAGGCGACACATTCTTCTCACTGCGCATGGTGCGAATCTCGGTAATAATGGCCATAATCGTACGCATCGCTTTCTCATCGGCCGGTGCAGCCAAACCTGTAGGCGCGGGCCAGGGTGCTAGCATAATGGTATCACCATCGTGGGGTAGATTCTGCCATATCTCCTCGGTGATGAAGGGCATGTAGGGATGGAGAAGCTCGAGAGTCCCTTTGAGCACATACCATAAGACATACTGGGCCACATAGCGGGAGTCCGCGCCCTGCTTACCGTAGAGCCTGGGCTTCACTAGTTCAATATACCAGTCACAGAGCTCGTTCCAGAGAAACTCATAGAGCACACGAGCCCCTTCCCCGACGTCATAGCGTTCCAGGAAGCGTGTTACTTCCTTGGCTGTAAGTTCGTAGCGACTCAAAATCCAATGGTCGGTTGTAGTCAAATTCAAAGAACCCATATTCTGCTGTCTATGGTTAAAGTCCGTGAGATTCATCAAGGCGAATCTCGAAGCATTCCAGATCTTATTGGCAAAATTGCGATACGCCTCCACCTTCTCTGGAATGTAGCGCAGATCGTTTCCTGGTGCCACTCCAATGACAAGATTAAACCGCAGAGCATCTGCTCCATACTCCGAGATGGCATCTAAGGGGTCCACTCCGTTATTTAATGACTTGCTCATTTTTCTCCCCTGGGCATCTCGAACCAGTCCATGGATTAGGACATCATTAAAGGGCCTATTACCCATAAATTCGTAGCCCATGACAATCATGCGGGCTACCCAGAAAAAGATGATGTCAAATCCTGTAATCAAGACCGCTGTCGGATAGAAATGATCAAGCTCCTCCGTTTTGTCGGGCCATCCCAAAGTAGAAAAGGGCCAGAGAGCCGAAGAAAACCAGGTGTCTAGAACATCAGGATCCTGCTCGATTTGTGCAGAACTACACTTCGGGCACAGGCTCGGCTCTTCAACACTGGCGAAAACCTCTCCACAGTCAGCACAATACCAAACGGGAATGCGATGACCCCACCAAAGTTGCCGCGATATACACCAGTCTCTTAAATTCTCCATCCAGCGGAGATAGTTCTTATTAAAGCGCTCAGGAACAAAACGGATCTCTCCATTTTCAACAGCAGAGATGGCCGGCTTGGCCAGTGGCTCCATTTTTACAAACCACTGCTTGGACACAACTGGCTCTACAACAGTACGGCAACGATAACATTGGCCCACCGCGTGATCATGATCCTCAACCTTGACCAAAAGACCAAGTTCATCCAGGTCGTGCACGACTTTTTTACGGGCATCATAGCGATCGAGACCAGCATATGCTCCCGCTTCCTTTGTCATGACTGCATCGAGACCAATGACCTGAATCTGGGGCAAGTTATGCCTCAAACCTATTTCAAAGTCATTGGGATCATGTGCCGGAGTTATTTTCACCATTCCGGTGCCAAATTCGAGATCGACATAGTCATCGGCCACAATCGGCACCTCACGATTGACCAAGGGCACCGTCACCGTCTTGCCGAGCAAGTGTTCATAGCGTGTATCCTTTGGATTCACGGCTATGGCAGTATCGCCTAGCATCGTCTCGGGACGTGTGGTGGCCACTTGAATAAAGCCGCTGCCATCGCTGAAGGGGTACTTGACGTGATACAGTTTCCCGGTTTCATCTTCATGTTCTACTTCAATATCCGAGAGTGTGGTTGCGCAGTTAGGACACCAATTCACACTGTAATTCCCCTGGTAAATTAGGCCCTTTTCGAACAGGCGGACAAAAACCTCCCGCACAGCCCGGGAGCACCCTTCGTCCATAGTAAAGCGCTCCCTTTCCCAATCCAGGGAAGCTCCCAGCTTCTTGAGTTGGTTGAGAATCTGATTACCATAGTCTTCCTTCCAGGCCCAGGTGCGTTTGAGAAACTCATCCCGTCCCAAGTCGTCCCGGGTCTTGCCTTCGGTGGCGCGAATATGTCCCTCTACTCTGGCTTGGGTGGCAATGCCAGCGTGGTCGGTACCGGGAATCCACACTGTATTAAAGCCCTGCATGCGCTTCCAACGCACGAAAATGTCTTGGTAGGTGTTGTCAAGGGCATGACCCATGTGCAATTGCCCAGTAACGTTTGGCGGCGGAATCACCACACAGAAGGCCTCCTTGGTTTTATCCACATCTTGATGGAAAAAACCATTTTCCTCCCAATAGGTATACCATTTCTGTTCCACCTGTTTTGGATCATAGGTCTTGTTCATTAAATCGTCACTCCCTGCTAAAAGATGAAAAAAGACCTTTCGTCTTGTAAGGACGAAAAGCCAACTTCGCGGTACCACCTTAATTCTCCCTGAATAAGCAGGGAGCCCTC
>ENA-UOOH01001989-UOOH01001989.1-fermentation-metagenome-genome-assembly--contig:-NODE-1989-length-18651-cov-6.457625_pt1 | contig 18651 bp, 19 predicted proteins | sample MGYA00245778_ERZ724025 | MGnify/ENA primary metagenome ERZ724025 (study PRJEB28704, sample SAMN03018313) | fermentation metagenome | biome: anthropogenic terrestrial biome; feature: soil; material... | reverse complement strand
CATCCCAGGTTGTGCCATACGCAGCCTGCTCAACGGCTGGATTACGTCCATGGAGTGGCCGCGATTTCGGGAAGCAGGAAGGCGGATGGCTCTTGACAAGGGTTTGTCTTCCAGCATATACTGAACGTGTTGAATCATCCTGGCTATGCCTGACGAAAGGAGGCCGAACCGATGGGATCGAGGGCGAAGATAATCATCATACGTCCTGACGGTAAACTGTTCGGTGCAGGGGTTACTCTGTCCTTTTTTGCCCATAACGGCTCGGCATGTCGGAGGCTTAGATGATACGCTGATTTGACGCGTATGCCAGGCCGCGGGCGTGAAGGAGCCCGCGGCTTCTTGTATGTACCGCCGGCTGCGGCCGCGCTTGCCCACAATCGCAGGCTGCGCGCTGTCGGGTTTGCGCGGTGAATTCGCCTGGTGGATCCGGAGTGAAGAGGGGGTCTTAGTGTGATTTCGGCAATAGAATGCATCCATGCGAGCAAGTCCTTCCGGGAGCCTGCTGACAGAGGCGACCGTGCGGGGCGCAACGGCCCCGGGGCTCGGGCCCTGCGGGTTCTGCGGGTTCTCGATTTGGTGATACCCAGGCGAGTCCGGGTGGATGCTGTGAAGGATGTCTCGTTTCAGGTCAACAAGGGCGAGATATTCGGCATCCTAGGGCCCAACGGGTCGGGAAAGTCCACCTTGGTCAGGCTCATCGCCACTCTGCTGACCCCCGATTCCGGCACGGTCACGGTCTTCGGACAGGACGTGGCATCGGATAGGCTGGCGGTGCGGCGGTGCATCAACAGAGTGTCTGTGGAGGCGGCTTTCTTCAAGAGGTTGTCGGCTCTGGAGAACTTGGAGTATGCGGCCAGGCTGTACGGGCTGGATGCCCGGGAAGGCAAGCGGCGCGCCGAGGCGATTCTGGAGCGACTTGGGTTTCCGCACAAGAAGGTGACTGTGCCGCTTGAAAACCTCTCCCGTGGTATGCAGCAGAAGGTAGCGATAGCCCGCGCTCTGATGACTGCACCGGTGGCCCTGCTGCTCGATGAGCCCACCACGGGGCTGGATCCGGTGTCCAAGCGAGAGGTGCAGGACTTTGTGCTTGAGGTCCGAAGGACCCATGACACCACGGTGATCCTGACCACCCACGACATGCAGGAAGCGGAGAGGCTATGCGACCGGATAGCTGTGATACACAACGGCGAGTTCGTAGCCATGGATACTCCCGAGAACCTGAAGGCCAGCTTCGGAGATGGCAACGGCCACACGCCTACGCTGGAGGAGGCCTTCTTCAGGCTCACGGGCGGCAACGTGGAGGACTGGCTGAGAGAGCAAGGTGAGTAGGGTGAGTAGGGTGAGTAGGGTGCAAGCCCAGTCTTTGGTTGACAAGATGAGGTCCAGCTATGCCCTGGTGCAGCGCAACTTCAACTTGGTCAGACGTGATGCCGGCTGGGAACTGGTGTTCATCGTGTATGAGGTGGTTAATGTCCTGACCATCGGGTTCATAGGCGTGAATGGCCCAAAGGAGACCATGAACGAGCGCGTGCTCTTCCTGGTGGCAGGCGCTCTGCTCTGGGGATTCCTTTCGGCGCTGTTTCACGAGGTCGCCGAGTCGGTGGCCTGGGAGCGGTGGGAAGGCACAATTGAGTATTCGTTCATGGCCCCTCAGCCCCGGGGAGTCTACATGTTTGGCGTATGCATGTGGGGGATCCTCTACGGGTTTGTAAGGACGGCCATCTGTCTCGCCGCAGTCACTTTGGCGTTCCAGATATCGCTCGCAGGCGCCGACCTCGGGGCGGCCCTGCTGACTCTGGCTGCGTCGAGCCTTGCGTTCATAGGCATGGGGCTGGCCGCCGCCGTGTTGCCGCTGATCTCGCCGGAGAAGGGATCACCGGCTACCCATATTTTCCAGGCGGTGGTGTTACTAGTGTCGGGCGTCTACTATGATGTTTCGGTATTGCCTGCGTGGGTGAGGCCGCTTTCGCGCATCTCTCCGGCTACGTACACGCTTCGGGCCGCAAGGGCCGCATTGCTCGAAGGGGCGAGCGTGAGGGAGCTTGCGCCCGACCTGATCATCCTGCTCATGCTGGGCCTGGTCCTGGTCCCCATCGGGTTCGCGGTCTTCTCCGCCGGTGAGCGATATGCGATGCGAACCGGCAAGCTCAAGAGGAATGGGTAAAGGCCCGGGCGGGGGCGGGCTGGCTGGGTCAAGGCCGGTTCGGGTTGGTTTGCTCCATCCCGTTCCGGCCTTGACATCTCGTCGATGATCATCAGAAGCTCGCGACTACCGTGGCGTGCCTGGACGGAACGTGCAATCCAAGAGTCAACCTGCCGGCAGCCGGGTCGTGGAAGAAGCCCTGTCGGCCTAACTCGTCCGCCGACATGGCCCGGGGCAGCGCCTCGCCGTTCAGCTCGACGCTCTTTGGCGCGGCGGGAACACCCAGCAGATGTAGAACCCCGATGTCCATGGTGCACGGGTAGCATTCGTCGCGCGATGTGATGGTCAGCGCGAGCGTGCCGGGCCGGCGCGCGTTGTAGGAGATGTCGATGAAGCCGAACTTGCCGTCCTTGTAGTCAAGGGTTTCTCCATCGTCCACGTACAGGGTGAATGTGCGCTCAGGGATGGCCCGCGAAGTGAAGATGTCGATGGACTCTATGGCCGGCTTACGCTGGCCCACATAACTCATCTCGCGACCCTGCGGCAGTATGGCGCCCTCTCGGAGATAGACGGGAATGTGCTCAAGCGGACACGGAATGAGAAGGTGCTCGCCTGCGCTCTCCACAATCTGTCCATCGGAGAGGCTCGCCCATCGCCCCCGCGGGAAGTAGACTGGCCTGTTGACTGCGCCCTCCATGTAGACTGGGGCTACCATGATGTCGGGCCCCAGCATGAACTGGTCGTACATGGCGTGAGTCGCCGGGTCGTCCGGAAAGTCGTAAACCATCGGGCGCATGACAGGGGTCCCATCGTGCGAGCACTGGCGCATCAGGGTGTACAAGTAGGGCAGCAGGCGGTAGCGGAGTTTGATGAAGTCGCGGCATATGGACGTGTACGGCTCTCCCAGCGCGTACGGCTCATGGGGTGTGGACCTGATCATGCTGTGGCTTCTGAAAAGGGGCACAAACGAGCCGAATTGGGTCCACCTAGTCACCAGCTCGGGGTGGGCGTTGTCCATGAACCCGCCTACATCGGCGCCGACGAACGACACGCCCGACAGGCTCATGTTGCAGCACATGGGTATCGCCATTAGCAGGTGCTCCCACCAACTGGAGTTGTCGCCCGTCCAAACGCAGGCGTGGCGCTGAATCCCGCCGCAACCGGCGCGGGTGATCACGAACGGGCGTACCCCGGGAAGCAATCGCGCGAAGGCCTCCCCGGTGGCCTGGCTCATCAGATTGCCGTAGGCATTGTGTACGTACGCGTGTTCCACTTCCTCGCCGGGCTCGCCGTGAATCGCGGTTTCGTCGAGCGTTCCCGTCGTGGTGGCGAAGTTGGACGGCTCGTTCATGTCATTCCATATCCCGCGCACGCCCGCGTCGAACAGGACCGCATGGTTGTCGGCCCACCACGTTCGGCTCACAGGCTGGGTGAAGTCGGGATACGCGACGATGCCCGGCCAGACACGACCCTTATACACTCTCCCATCGGGCCGTCTGATGAACACGCGCTTGCGTTGGCCCTGCCGGTAGATTCGGTATCGGCTGTCGGTCTTCACGCCTGGGTCTACGATGGTCACTACTTTGAAACCATCTCTGCTCAGACTGGATATGAGCCTGGCCGGGTCAGGGAAGTGCCGGGGGTTGAATGTGAATACCCTGAAGCCGTCCATGTAGTCTATGTCGAGGTAAATGGCATCGCAAGGTATGTCGGCCTTCCGCATTGCCTGAGCAACTTCGAGGACCTGGCTTTCGGGGCAGTAGCTGAACCGGCATTGGTGGTAGCCCAGGGCCCAGAGAGGCGGCAGCTGCATGCGGCCGGTCAGGTCCGAGTACGCGCGCACAACGTCGGGAATCCCCGGCCCGGCGAAGAAGTAGTAGTCGAGGCATCTGCCGTCTGTGCCGAACCAGTACTCTCCGGGGCTCGTTTCGGGATACGGCAGAGGGCGCAGGTCGAAGTCGGAAGTCCACGGCATGAACTCGGGCTTCCCCATATTGAACGTTGAGCGGGCGGCAGTGTCCATGTATATGCCATATGCCGACTCGCCCGAAAACGAGATGAAGAAAGGTATAGACGCGTAGAGCGAGTCAGTCCCGGAAGTGTGTGGGTTGACATCGGTGTTCCAGAGCGTCATTGCGGCTCCATGCTTGTCCAGCAGGCCCGCGCGCTCACCGAAGCCGTAGAAATGGTCGCTGGGCGCGAACGTCTTGTAGCACCCGGCCCCGCGCTCGGTCCAGCCCATGCCGCGGGCCGGGCTGTCGGCTGCGACCAGCGTGCCGTCTGGGCGGAGGAAGGACACTCTCAGAGGATGCTTATGCACTTCTACTGCGATGTTGGGCGTTGACAGCCGAGCGTAGTCGGGGCTGTCCTCCTGCGCAACGGCGGGTTTGGGCCATCCGGGGTCGACCACGGCGAATGATCGAGGCAACCTGGGGCTTTCTTCGTCCAGTGAGACCATCCTTACGCGGACTACGCTGGCCGATAACGCTTGGATGTCGATTCGGGAAGACGATGTGGTGAACGCGACGCCATTCATACTCCAATCGAAGCTGCTACATGAGCCGAGAGGGGTGAAACTGCGGTGCAATACGACCAACCTCCACAAACACAATAGATACGGCAGACACAGCCATGATTCGAGGCCTGCGCCGGAAACCCTTCTCATAGTAGTCATTGATATGACGACTTCGGCGATTTGGGGCCCATTGAAATGTGCCTGGAGGGTGTGCTATACTACACGAGTCAAGGGCCATGGTGAATGTGTCCCTCGGAGGTGAAGAGGTTGAAGGATAACATCCATCCCAAGTATTACATCACCACAGTGACGTGTGCCTGTGGCGCAAAGTTCGAAACCGGTTCTACCAGCGAGAATCTGAGGGTTGACATTTGCTCCAAGTGTCATCCGTTTTCCACCGGCGTTCAGCGGATAGTCGACACTGGCGGGCGGGTGGAGAAGTTCCGCAGGAAGCACAATCTTTAGAGCAGTTCAACTTGGGGGCGGCTTCATGTGTGGGGCCACCCCCAAGAGGCATTTGTGGTCGGAGCCCGGTGGGGCTCCGGCTTTTTGAGCGACGATGGGCACCGGGAGGGACCAAAGGTGCAGGGAATCATCCTGGGCAGCGGATGGATCGAAGTGATATGCGGATCGATGTTCAGCGGAAAGAGCGAGGAGTTGATCCGTAGGGTAAAGCGCGCTCGGATCGCGCGCCAGAAAGTGATTGCGATCAAGCCTTCGTTGGATGTCCGGTTTTCCACAAGCGATGTCGTGTCGCACGGAGGCGACAAGATCGAGTGTTTGCCTGTGCGCGATTCTCGGGAGGCCCAGGCGGCTATCCCAGATGATGCCCAGGTAGTCGCGGTTGATGAGGCGCAGTTCTTTGACGTGGGGATTGTGGACCTCTGCGTGGAGCTGGCAGATGTGGGTGTTCGCGTCATCGTGGCCGGCCTCGACTGCGATTTCCGGGGAGAGCCTTTCGGTCCTATGCCAGAGCTGCTTGCGCGTGCGGAGTACGTTTCTAAGCTGCAGGCCATATGTGTGAAATGCGGGAATCCTGCGACGAGGACGCAGAGGATCATAGACGGCCATCCGGCCAGTTACCGCGACCCGCAGGTCCTTATTGGCGCCAGCGAAGCGTATGAGGCCCGATGCAGGCGTTGCCATGAGGTGCCGGGCAAACCGCGCCCTCATGCGACTGGAGGTGACTGATGTTGAAGCCCAGGTATCAGTATGGCGGGCAGGCTGTGATCGAAGGGGTCATGATGCGCGGGCGCGACTGTGCGGCCGTAGCAGTGCGCAAGCCTGACGGAGAGATCTCTGTGGACATGCGCGAAATCGACAATTCGCGCCGACCGGCCATATTGAAGGCTCCGTTCATTCGAGGTACAGTAATGCTCGTCGAATCGTTAGTGTTGGGCATGAATGCGCTGATGTACTCGGCTAACGAATCATCCGAGGAAGAGGAGCAGTTGTCAGGCCGCGAGGTGGCACTGAGCCTTGTAGTCGCGCTGGGGCTGTTCGTGCTGCTGTTCATCGTGCTTCCCAATGTCATTGTCGCTTTCATCCAGAAGCGCATTTCCAGCGTGGTTTTGGTCAACCTGATAGAGGGCGCGCTCCGGGTGGGCATATTCGTTGTGTACCTTGTAAGCATATCGCAGATGCGCGATATACAGCGAGTCTTCGCGTATCACGGCGCCGAACACAAGACCATTGCCGCGTGGGAGGCCGGCGAGGCGCTCACTGTGGAAAACGCCCGGCGGCACGGCACTGCCCACGCGCGTTGCGGCACAAGCTTTCTGCTGATAGTGATGGTGGTGAGCATACTCATCTACTCTCTCCTCGGCAAGCAGGCTCTGTGGGAACGCATTGCAACTCGTATCCTGCTGTTGCCGGTTCTTGCAGGCGTATCGTATGAATTGCTCAAGATCGCGGGACGGCCCGATCCATCGCCCATAGTGAAGTGGGCCCGGGCGCCCGGCCTTGCGCTGCAGCGGCTTACGACTCGCGAGCCCGATGATTCCATGCTGGAAGTGGCCATCGTGTCGCTTCAGGCAGTCATCGAAAAAGACGAAGTGGTGAGTTGACCATGTTCGAGAAACTCAGGGAGATCGAAACTAGATACGATGAGCTGGAAGGCGAAATGGCTGACCCCAAGATCATAACCGACCAGCCCAGATACAAGAAGGTCGCCAAGGCCCACGCTGACCTGGAAGATATCGTCGCGCGCTACCGCGAACTCAAGAAGGTAATGGGCGAGATCCAGTCCACGCAGGAGATGCTCCGCGACAGGCTCGACCCGGAGCTCCACGCGCTTGCCCAGGCGGAGTCGGCGTCTCTGGAAGAGGCCAAGGAATCCCTTGAGGAGAAGCTCAAGGTGCTTCTGCTGCCGTCTGACCCTCTGGACGAGAAGAATGTCATCATGGAGATCAGGGCGGGTACCGGCGGCGACGAGGCGGCTTTGTTCGCAGGCGATCTGTTCCGGATGTACTCGCGCTACGCTGAACGCAACGGCTGGCAGATCGAGAGCATGAGTTCAAACCCCACTGAGCTGGGCGGGTTCAAAGAGGCCATCGTAATGATCTCAGGCGACCGAGTGTACAGCCGCCTCAAGTACGAAAGCGGGGTTCACCGTGTGCAGCGAGTGCCCGAAACAGAGGCGTCGGGCAGGATACACACGTCCGCGGCTACAGTGGCAGTGCTCCCGGAGGCGGACGAGGTCGACATCGTTATCGACCCGAACGAACTCCGGATCGATGTGTTCAGGTCGTCGGGCCACGGCGGGCAGAGCGTGAACACAACTGACTCCGCCGTGAGGATCACCCACATTCCCACAGGGATGGTCGTGACGTGCCAGGACGAGAAATCCCAGCACAAGAACAAAGACAAAGCCATGAAGGTGCTGAGGGCCCGGCTCCTCGACCAACTCGCGGAGGAACAGGAAGCCGGCATCGCCAAGACGCGCAAGACGCAGGTGGGCTCGGGCGACCGGAGCGAGCGCATCCGCACCTACAACTTCCCGCAGAGCAGGGTGACGGATCACAGGATCGGACTGACTACGCACCGGCTGACCGAGTTCCTCGACGGCGACTTGGACGACACGATCGAAGCGTTGGTTGTGAGCGAGCAGAGCGAGAGGCTCAAGATGGCGGAATAGGGGCGGGTTGGAGTGAACACGGTAGCAAACGTACCGCAGGCGCCGCAGCTGATAGACATTCTACGGCGCTCCACCGCCTTTCTCACAAAGAACGGAGTCGAGTCCGCCAGGCTTGACGCCGAAGTGCTGCTGGCCGATGTGCTCGAGCTTGACAGGATCCAGCTTTATGTGCAGTACGATCGTCCGCTCGGCGGCGACGAATTGGAGCGATACAGGGAGGCGCTGAAGCGGCGCGCCCGCCGGACGCCTGTGGCGTATGTAACCGGGCGCAAGGAGTTCATGTCGCTGGACTTTGCAGTGGACGAGCGGGTGCTGATACCGCGCCCCGATACTGAAGTCCTTGTAGAGGCGGTATGCAGTCGCCTGGCCGCACTGGGCATCGCCGAACCCATGGTGGTGGACATAGGTACTGGCAGCGGCGCCATAGCCTGTGCCATATCTAGCGAGGTTCTGGGCGCTCGGGTGCTGGGCACTGACGTCTCCGGCGATGCTCTCCGAGTGGCGGCGTCAAATGTCGCGCGACTGGGCTTGGAGGGCCGTGTCTTTCTGGCGCCCGGCGACCTTTTCGAGGCTGTAGACGGCACAGAGTGGGAGCTTGCGGATGTGCTGGTCTCCAATCCCCCGTACGTGCCGTCTCGCGAGATCGATTTGTTGGCTCCCGAGATATCTCGACACGAACCCCGTCTGGCACTGGACGGAGGGGTGGACGGCCTGGATTTCTACCGACGAATAGCCGAGGGCGCGCCGAGGCGCCTCGCGGGGCACGGGTTTGTCGCGCTCGAAGTGGGCGATGGCCAGGCGGAGCCGGTGGCCCAGATCCTGTGCCAGGCTGGGCTGGCCGACTTGTGCACGGTTGTCGACTATTCGGGGGCGACTCGCGCCGTGATCGGCGCGATGCCGTGGAACGGGGGCGAGGTCGATGAGCCGTGATGGCTTCCCGGGCGGACTGACCCCCGTCGAGACTGTACGCGTGCGAGTTGATCCCAAGGGCCCGCCTGCGGATCTCGAGGCGCAGCTGTCTTCAGCAGCTGCTATCCTGCGACGCGGCGGGCTTGTTGCGTTTCCCACTGAGACCGTGTACGGCCTGGGCGCCAATGCCCTAGATGGGCAGGCGGTGGCCCGGATTTTCCGGGCCAAGGGCCGACCGCAGGATAATCCGCTCATCGTCCACATCGCCTGCCTCGAAGACCTGCAAGCCTGCGCCGCCGGTGTTCCGGACGAGGCTTGGGCTCTTGCGCGCGCCTTTTGGCCTGGACCTCTCACCATCGTCCTCCCTGTGTCGGGCGGCATACCCTGTGAGGTCACCGCGGGGGGCGACACGGTCGCGGTTCGAATGCCGTCTCACCCTGTGGCTATGGCGCTGATCCGTGCCGCGGGGCTTCCCATCGCCGCGCCGTCTGCCAACATATCGGGAAGACCCAGCCCCACCAGTGCCGATCATGTATGGACAGATCTGGCGGGCCGGATTGAGATGCTTGTGGACGGCGGACCGGCCGGCATCGGGGTGGAGTCTACGGTGCTCGACATGACCTCATCTCCTCCGTTGGTGCTGCGGCCGGGCGGTGTACCGGTGGAGGCGATCCGTGGTATCGTGCCCGGCGCCTGCGTGCTGCCTCAGTATGGCGCGGGGCGCGGCGGAGGGGGCGAGGGCCCTGCACGCTCTCCCGGACTGCGCTACAAGCACTATGCCCCACGGGCCCAGTTGTGGCTGTTCATAGGGGAATGGGAATCTCAGGTGCGCGCGATCTGCAGCCGGGCCTGGGCCGAGGCGGCGGCAGGCAGGCGCGTGGGGCTCTTGGTCAGTGCGGACACAGCTCACGCTGCGGCGAGAGCGGGGTTCCCGGACACTGTGGTCACTGCAGAGCTGGGATTCCGCGGCGATATGTCGTCGGTGGCTTCAGGTCTGTTTGACGGCATGCGGCGTCTGGATTCCCAGGGTGTGCAGGTCATTCTGGCCGAATCGTACGACACTGCCGGCGTGGGTCTTGCCGTGATGAACCGGCTGGTCAGGGCGGCAGGAGGCAGGCTCGTTCAACTTGGCGAATGAGGCAGGAGATGATCGTTTTCCAGCGAAGTTCATTGTCTGGGCGGTGAGGGCTGTGAGTGCTGTGAGTGAGATGCCTCGAAGAGTCCTGCTGGTATGCGGCGGAAACACCTGCCGAAGCGCCATGGCCGAGGCCATGATGAGGAACCTCGCGTCCGATTGGACTATTGAGTCTGCGGGCGTCGCCGCGGTAGATGGCGAGCCGGCCGCCGACAACGCCGTGGCTGTCCTGGCCGAGCTGGGGCTGGACCTGTCGGCCCACCGCGCCCGCCTGCTTACGCCGGATATGGTCTCGCAGGCCGATACGATTCTGGCCATGGAGCGCAGGCACCTTCAGCGCGTCCTGGAGCTGGATCCCTCGGCCGCGCCGCGCGCGCGAACTCTCGCCGAATCCGATATCGCCGACCCGTTCGGCGGTTCGCTTCAGGTGTATCGGCGCGCCAGGGATGAAATACGGCAGGCAATCGCAGCCAACTTGGCATCATTTGATCGAGGTGGGGGCTAATTGGTGATCGCTGTTGGGTCGGACCATGCGGGTTACGATGCGAAGCAGGAAGTAACACGGATGCTAAGGGAGCACGGGCACGAAGTCCGCGACTTGGGCGCACATTCGCGCGAAAGTGTCGACTACCCCGATATTGCGGTGGCGGTGTCGGAGTGTGTAGCGCGAGGTGAAGCTGATCGCGGCATTCTTGTATGCGGCACCGGCATCGGCATGTCGATAACGGCCAATAAGGTCCGGGGCATCAGGGCCGCGCTGTGCCACGACGAGTTCACCGCCCATGCCGCGCGCGAGCATAACGATGCCAACGTCTTGGCTGTGGGCGCCCGCACGACCGCGGTCCATGCAATACTTCGGATTGTCGACATGTTTCTGACAACCGAGTTCGCCGGCGGCCGGCACGCCGCAAGAGTCCAGAAGATCGCAGACGCTGAAAGCAACTACCGGGGGTGTTAGCCATGGGACGGGTCCACGTAATAGACCATCCGTTGATCCAGCATAAGATAACGCTCATAAGGGACAAGAACACCGGGCCCAAAGACTTCCGCGATCTGGTGGGAGAGGTAGCCATGCTCATGGCGTACGAAGTCACGCGCAACCTTCCCCTGGAAACGGTGGAGGTTGAGACGCCCATCGGCCGGGCATCGGGCAAGCAGCTTGCCGGCAAGAAAGTCGGAGTGATTGCCATTCTCCGGGCTGGCCTCGGCATGGTGGACGCTGTACTGAAGTTGATTCCTGCCGCTAAGGTGGGGCATATTGGGCTCTACCGCGACCCCGACACGCTCCGTCCGGTGGAATACTACTGTAAGCTTCCGCCCGATGTGTCTGAACGGGAGTTGATCCTGCTGGATCCGATGCTTGCCACAGGGGGATCGGCCTGCGCCGCAATTGGGTTCGCCAAAGACAGGGGCGCCAACAGCATTAGGCTGGTTAATCTGATAGCCGCGCCCGAGGGCATAAGCCTTGTTCAGCAGACGCATCCGGATGTCGAAATCTACGTGGCCGCGATCGACCAGTGCCTGAATTCGCACGGGTACATCGTTCCTGGCCTGGGTGATGCCGGAGACAGACTGTTCGGGACTAAGTAGACAAGGGTTGAACTGAAGTGGACGGTGTACGCGATTTCCAACGTCCTCCCTGGGACGACTATTTCCTGGAGATAGCGCGCGTGGTGGCGAGCAGGTCCACATGCCTTCGCCGGCAGGTGGGAGCTGTTGCTGTACGAGACAGGCAGATTCTGGCCACGGGCTACAATGGGGCGCCCGCCGGCCTCAGGCACTGCGCTGAGGTCGGGTGCGTCCGCGAGTCGATCGGCGTGCCGTCTGGGGAGCGTCATGAACTCTGCCGCGGCCTTCACGCTGAGCAGAACGTGATTATCCAGGCGGCCCTGCACGGAGCGGCCTTGTCGGGAGCTACCGTGTACTGCACTCACCAGCCGTGCGTAGTCTGCTCCAAGATGATGATCAATGCAGGAGTGACGAGGATAGTGTACTCCGGCGGCTATCCAGACAAGCTGTCGCGGGAAATGCTGACCGAAGCAGGCGTCCAGCTGGTTCAGACGCTCGGGAGTGCTTCAAGTTGACCAGGTATCTGGGAGCGCTTATTCTGGCTACTGCATGCTCATGGCTTGTAACCCCTCATATGGGAAGGATTGCGCTGTCGCGAGGCATAGTGGACCGCCCTAGGGGCCGGCACATCCACGCGGAGCCGATTCCGTTTCTCGGGGGCGTTGCCATGTACGTGGCCTTTTTCCTCGCCACAGTCGTGTTCGGGCGGCCCGATAGGAACACCATTGGGCTTCTCGCCGGCGGGGCGTTTGCGGTCGCGCTGGGCGTTGCCGACGACAAGTGGGAGCTCAGGCCGCGGAAGAAGCTGATGGGGCAGATCGTTGCGGCTGTGATCGTAATGCTGTTCGGAGTCAAGATCGAGTTCGTCACAAATCCGCTCGGGGGCATGATCTACCTTGGCGCCCTATCGATACCCATCACCTTAGTGTGGGTTGTAGCCTTCATGAACGTGGTGAACTTCATCGATGGGCTAGACGGCCTTGCGGCCGGCGTGTCGGCCATAGGTTCGATTGCGATGGCTCTGGCGGCGCTGGAGGGCGGCCAGTCCAGGCTGGTTGTGCTGTCCATGGCCCTGGCCGGCAGCGCCCTCGGTTTTCTGCGACACAACTTCCACCCTGCCCGGATATTCATGGGCGACGCGGGCGCGATGTTCCTGGGGTTCACAATCGCTGGGATCTCTGCCATAGGCGCGCTCAAGACCCCGGCTACACTGGTTCTGGCGGTGCCGGTTATCGTCATGGGGGTTCCCGTCCTCGACACCGCATTCGCCATATTCCGCCGCGTCCGGCGCGGAGTTCCTGTGTCGAGCTCCGACCGCGATCACGTGCACCATCGGTTGCTGGCCATGGGAATGACCCAGCGACAGGCGGTGCTTACACTTTACACCGTCAGCGCGCTGCTTGCAGCCACTGCGTGCGGTGTTGCCGCCGTTAATCCGCTCCTCGGCATAGGCGGAACTGTCACCGCGTTTTGCGCTTTGATCATTGTCGGGGGCAAGTCAGGAATCCTGAAGTCTGACATTCGCCGGCGAGACAGAGACTAGCGCGAATGCCCAAAACGTGCCTGGAGGTCATCAAATGGAACGCGTCAAGGTCCTCTCAGTTTTCGGAACTAGGCCAGACACAATCAAGCTGGCTCCTGTCGTCAATGAGCTGTCGCGGTATCCCGAGTTGATCGATTCCGTAACGGTGGGAACTGCTCAGCACAGAGAGATGATGGATCAGGTGCTCGGAGTTTTCGGCATAGTTCCCGACTACGATCTGGGCGTCATGCGCGATGACCAGACGCTTTTCGACATCGCGGAGCGCGGGCTTCGGGGGTTGCAGGAAGTGCTGGAGCGCGAACGCCCGGACATGACACTAGTCCACGGAGACACGTCCACTGCGTTTGTGGGCGCTCTGGCGTCATTCTACTGCAAGATCACGGTCGGCCATGTCGAGGCAGGGCTGCGGACCAATGAGAAATACGATCCGTTTCCGGAGGAGATGAATCGGAGGCTGGTGGGGTGCCTTTCGGATCTGCATTTCGCGCCGACGCACGAGCATCTAGGCAACCTGATGCGGGAGAATTTCCCCCGGGAGAACATATACGTCACGGGGAACACTGTGGTCGATGCAGTGCTGGCTGTTGCGGCTTCCCGAGGGGGCTTCGCCGACAAGCGGCTTGCATCCATCGACCTGGCCGGAAGGCGCCTTGTTCTGGTCACGGCGCACCGCCGTGAGAACATCGGAGAACCGCTGCGAAACATATGCGGCGCCGTGCGTGATGTGCTGAGCGACTACCCCGATACGGTGGCCATAATGCCGGTGCATCCCAACCCGCGGGTGCGCGGCGCTGTTCTCCAGGAGCTTTCAGGGGTCGAGCGGTGTCACCTGGTTGACCCCATTAGCTATCCTGACATGGTCGGACTAATGCAGGCGTGCTTCATGGTGATGACGGATTCAGGGGGCTTGCAGGAAGAGGCACCTGCGCTGGGCAAGCCCGTGCTGGTACTTCGGCGGACTACCGAGCGACCAGAGGGGCTGCGCGCAGGCACTCTGAAACTGGCTGGCGTATCCAGAGAGGGCATACGCAAAGAGGCAGGTATTCTGCTGTCGAATGCAGAAAAGTATCGCCGGATGGCCGAATCACCCAATCCTTACGGGGATGGCAAGGCATCGGAGCGGGTCGTCCATGGAATATTGCATCATTTCGGCATGATTGACGACCGCCCGATGGAGTTTGCCTGATCGAACACGGACTGACATATCTTACTGGTTGTGCGGCAAGGCGCGGTGGTGCTACACTACGCGGGGGCATTGGCCCTGCTTTCAGGCGATTGGATCGTGATTGGGGGCAGTCAGGTGGAGGCTCTGGTCATCAGGGGCGGAGTTCCCTTGGGTGGAGAGGTGCGCGTGGGTGGAGCGAAGAACGCATCGCTTCCGATAATCGCTGCTTCACTCCTGGCGGCTGGACCATCGAAAGTTGAAGATGTGCCGCACCTGAAGGATGTCGACACTATGTGCGGGGTGCTCTCGTCAGTGGGCGCCACGGTGTCGCGCTCTCCGAATGTCATTGTGGTAGACGCGTCCGAGATATCCTCGGTTGAGCCGCCATATGAACTGGTCAGAGCCATGCGGGCTTCGTTCCTGGTCATAGGGCCCTTGCTTGCGCGGATGGGGCGAGTGCGAGTCTCCCTTCCTGGGGGATGCGCTATAGGGTCGCGCCCTATCGATCTGCATCTGAAGGGCCTGGCCGCTCTGGGGGCGGAGATCGACATGGGTTACGGCCAGATAGAGGCCAAAGCCGCCCGGCTGACCGGCGCCCGGGTATACATGGACTTTCCCAGTGTTGGGGCGACTGAGAACATCATGATGGCGGCTGTGTTGGCTTCCGGCATGACGCTGATCGAAAACGCCGCACAGGAACCCGAGGTGGTGGACCTGGCCAACTTCCTCAACTCCATGGGCGCGCGTGTGAGAGGAGCGGGCACCAATGCTTTGCGAATCGAAGGCGTGTCTGAGCTTTCGCCAGCGTGCCACACGGTCATTCCCGACCGTATCGAAGCCGGCACGTTGATGGTGGCTGCCGCCATGACCCGCGGCTCTCTGGTCGTCGACAACGTGGTGACCGAGCACCTGAAGCCGATCACAGCCAAGCTGCGCGAGGCAGGCGTTTCGGTGGAGGAGCGCGACGATGGATCGGTGTACGTGGAAATGCACCAGCGCCCCGCAGGCGTTGACATCAAGACCATGCCGTATCCGGGTTTTCCCACCGACCTTCAGGCGCAGTTCATGGCGATGATGTCGATCAGCTCAGGCTCGTCAGTGATCACCGAGACGGTTTTCGAGAACAGGTTCATGCACGTGTCGGAGCTTGCCCGGATGGGCGCATCGATCAAGATCGACGGCCGGGCCGCAATGATAGAAGGGCAGGCCGATCTGTCGGGCGCCCAGGTGAGGTGCACGGATCTTCGGGCCGGCGCGGCCCTGGTGCTGGCAGGCTTGGTCGCATCGGGCGAGACTGTTGTGTCGGACGTGTACCACGTGGACCGCGGCTACGAAAGGCTCGAGGAGAAACTGGCGCGAGCGGGGGCCTACATCCGGCGCGTGACTGAGTCCGAAGCCGAGAAGGCGGTCTAGTCGTGTAACCTGTCTGCCTTTCCTTATCTGTCTTCTTCAGCCTGTCTTCTTCAGTCCGTCTTCTGTATTGGCCCTCTGCCTTCACCCTGTGGCCCTCGGTTCTACCTTCTCTGCCTGCGAATAGACTGTACGGCCCTCTGCATGGGCGGGGGAGGTACAGCTGTGGCAAGAAGCGTTGGTATCCTCATCGCTTTGTGTGTGGTGATAATGGTTCTGGTTCCCGCCGCCATCGCTCTCCTGGTACGGCCTCCTGGCCTGGTACGTCCCGACGATACGTGGATATCAGTGTGGGACCACTCGGCGCGCGTCGTGCGGCGCCTGGCTCTCCAAGACTATCTGGTGGGAGTGGCGGCGGCCGAGATGCCGGCGTCGTTTGGCCTGGAGGCGCTGAAGGCTCAGGTCGTGGCGGCGAGGACCTACACGCTGCGCAAGATAGCGAAGGATGCGGGCCGCACGGCTGCCGAACACCCAAGTGGGGCTCAGATTTGCACAGACCCATCTCATTGCCAGGCATGGAATTCCCGCGAGCAGCTCGTCCGCAAGTGGGGCGCGGGAGTGTATCTGCCGAACATCAGGAAGGTCATTGCGGCCGTAGAGTCTACGTATGGGCTCGTCATGACCTACAATGGCCAGCTCATCGATGCAGTATACCACTCATGTTGCGGAGGGATGACCGAGGACGCTGCGGAGGTCTGGGGGCGCAGCGTACCGTATCTTGTTCCGGTCGGTTGCGGGTGTGGGCATCGGGCGTTGGAACTGGGAGAGAGTCGCGCAGTGGACAGCGCGCACCTGCTTTCGGCGTTGGGCATCGGCGCGCGCGATGTGCCGGCTCTGGCCTCGGGAGTGCGCGTGGCGGCGCGCACAGGGACTGATCGAGCCAGCATCGTATCGGTATACGGCGTTTCGATATCCGCGGCACAGCTTCGACGGGCTCTGGCCCTGAAATCCACTCGCATCGCCGTTAGCTCTGAAGCCGGCAAGACCGTCTTTCGGACGACGGGCTACGGGCACGGGGTGGGGATGTGCCAGTGGGGCGCAGCGATCATGGCGGAGCGGGGAGATACGTTCGACGCAATACTGCAGCACTACTACACTGGAATTAGAATACAGCGAATCGCCTCGGGGAAGAAATAGACCCTGAGGTGATTTCATGAGCAAGAGAGCGTTCGCCGCAGTGGTGGCGGTCTGCTTTGCCCTGGGCTTTGCGGCGGGGATGCTGACAGACCCGCGCACCCCTGCACCTGATCGTCCTGCTGCTGACGATGAAGCTGCAACGGCCGTAGCGACCGCGCCAACGGCAGCAGAAGCGGCGCCGGCCAGAGAGCCCGAGACCATGATAGTGCCCGCGAAAGGCAGGACGGTGGGCGAATACGGGTGGCACAGGGATCTTGTCATGGACGACTGGAGGTTCAGGGACGGAATTGACATCCTGTGTACTCCAGGAACGGAGGTGCTGGCTGCACTGTCGGGGGTTGTGACCGAGGCGTCGCGCGCAGCCAGCGGCGGCTACTTGGTGAGCCTGAAGCACGTGGGGGATCTCGAAACCCGATACGGCAACATCAGAGCGGCGTGGGTCGATGTGGGGCAGCAAGTGGCGGCGGGCACGTCTCTTGGAGACATGGGCGCCGCCTCGTCCGCGCCAGGAGGTGTACTTCGCTTCGCGGTGAGATGTGGCGGGGAGTTCATAGATCCGGCTGTATGCCTGGGACGACGCTTCTAGCTGTAGCATAATCCACCCCTGTACGAATATAGATCTAGCAAATGACAGGGGGGGAGGCCGGACGCCAGATGAGGGAGTATATCCGCCGGCGCGTCCTCGAGATAACCGACCACATGCTGGAGACCAGGGCGACTGTGCGTCAGACGGCGCATCTGTTCAACGTGAGCAAGAGTACAGTCCACAAGGACGTGACCGAGAGGCTTCCCTCGATTAGCAAGCAGTTGGCGAGAAAAGTAAAGAAAATTCTGGATCAGAATAAGGCTGAGAGGCACATAAGGGGCGGTGAGGCCACGCGGAGAAAGTACCGTGCGAGCAGCAAAGGCTGATTCCCGGATTGTGCGGGTCTGGGATGTATGGAGGCGGGGTGCGACATGGTCTGGTCCTATGCTGATGTCGGAATCGACCTGGGCACAGAGAACGTGCGGGTTGTAGTGCGCGGCAGGGGCGTTGTGATCGATGAACCCTCTGCCGTTGCTGTTGATAGACAAAGCGGGCTGTTTGCGGCAGCCGGCGGGCAGGCGGAGGAGCTCTTGGCGACAGATCCGTACAAGTTCATCCGGCTCAGGCCCCTGTCGAACGGGGCTATTGCCAGGTACGATTGCGCGCTCATGCTCCTGCGGAATATCATCACTCGCGTCTCGGGGGGAAGGGGCATTGCCAGGCCCAGGGTTGCTCTGTCAGTGGCGGCTCGCCCATCGCAAGTGGAGAAGCGTACGTGGCTGCAGGTCGCGATGGAGTCGGGCGCGCGGGCGACGGCCCTGGTAGAGGCGCCCATGGCAGCGGCGATCGGTGCCGGAGTCGACGTTCTGGCTCCGGGCGGCAACATGGTTGCGGATATCGGGGCTGGCGTCACGGATATCGGAGTAGTGTCGGCCGGCGGCATCGTCGTGTCGGACAGGCTTAAGGTGGGTGGGGCGTCGATCGACAGGGGGCTTCAGGCGTACGCGCGCGACTCCCACAGGCTTGCTTTGGGGCGACGGTCGGCTGAGGAAATCAAGGTGAAACTGGGAGCTCAGGGGTGGACTACACAGGAGGCGTCGCTCACGGTGCACGGCCGCGATCTCGCTGACGGGCTGCCCAAGGCGGCGACGTTCAGCGCGAAAGAGATGTCGCCTGCAATTGAACGCCAAGTACAGCCGGTAATTGACGCTGTTCGGTGCTTGTTCGGCTGCACCCCTCCTGAGCTTGCATCGGATATCGCTGCGACCGCCATAGTGCTGACAGGGGGAGGATCGCGCCTGGCTGGGTTGGCCGGGCTCATGAGCGAGAAGATGGGAGTGCTCTTCAGGGTCGCTCCTGACCCGGATACCTGCGTGATACGGGGGATCGGGGAGCTTCTCACAGGCATGATAGCGTAATCTTAGTGTAGGCTGCTGGGGAGGGAGAAGCGGAGTACAGCAAGA
>ENA-UOOH01001983-UOOH01001983.1-fermentation-metagenome-genome-assembly--contig:-NODE-1983-length-18681-cov-3.562225_pt1 | contig 18681 bp, 19 predicted proteins | sample MGYA00245778_ERZ724025 | MGnify/ENA primary metagenome ERZ724025 (study PRJEB28704, sample SAMN03018313) | fermentation metagenome | biome: anthropogenic terrestrial biome; feature: soil; material... | reverse complement strand
CCCGCGCACAAAAGCGCAATTCCGCCCAGGTATTGGGCGCCCCTGGGATGCGTTCCGCCTCGGATGGTCTGTTTGGGGCTAAAATCCCCGCCGCCAGAGGGCCATGGCGCTGATTGAGATATGCACTGGGGCTGGCTTCATCCATCGGAGCCTTAAACCATGTACCCATGGGGGCAAACTTCCGCCCCAAGCGTACCGCGATCGCTTTCATCGTATCCTCGGCCATGATCCGGAAGATGGTCAGCTTTCCGCCAGTGATCGTCAGCAGTCCGCTCTCGTCCCAGAGCACATGCGCCCGCGATTCGGCACTGGGGTTGGCAGCGTCCCCGCGGATGATCGGGCGTACACCGGCAAAACTGGAGCTCACTTGCTCCAGGTTCAAGCCCAGGCCGGGGAAGAGCGCCTGGCCGGCCTGCAGGATGTATTCGCTCTCTTCAGCGCTGCAATAGGGCTCGCCGCTTTGGGCCTGCCAATCGTGGTCCAGGTCGGTGGTGCCCAGCAGGGTGCTGCCTTCCCAGGGAATCGCGAACATAGCCCGCTTATCTTTGGGGTGCTGTAAAGTGACCGCGTAAGGCACAGGCAGGACCTGGTGCGGGAAGATGAGGTGCGCGCCGCGCAGGGGCCGGATGCGGGCCGGCAAGCCTAAATTGCCGCGCAATTCGTCGCTACAGGGGCCGCAGGCATTCACCACGATCTTGGCCCGCAGCTCGGTCCGGCCGAGTTTTTCAGGCCCCCTGTCCTCGGCCAGCACGCCAACCACATTACCGGTTGCATCGCGCAGCAGGGCTTTGGCCTGGCAATAATTCATCGCTGTGCCGCCGTCTTGCACGGTTTCAAAGATCAACCTCAGCACCAGGCGGCTATCATCCAGCACTGAGTCATAATACAAGAAAGACCCGGCCAGCCAATCGGCCTGCAGGACGGGCAGTTTCTGCAAAGTGGCGGCACGACTCATCTGGATGTGCTTCCACTTGGGGGCCATCAGGTCGTAAACAGCAAGACCGTAGGCATATTGGGCAGCCATGTTTTTCCGCTGGGCGTAAGGCAGGATAAAGCCCATGGGCTGCACTAAACCCTGGCTGGCCTTGAGCAGCCACTCGCGCTCACGGACAGATTCACGGGTGACTTCCCATTGTTTGGAGAGCAGATAACGCAGCCCGCCATGCGCCAGTTTGGAGGAACGGCTGCTGGTGCCGTAGGAATAATCCCGGGCTTCGATGAGCAAGGTTCGTAGGCCAGCGCTAACTGCCCTCCGAAAGAGGCCTGCGCCGGTAACGCCGCCGCCGATGATCAGCAGGTCCCATTCCTCGTTCAAGCCCTTCCACTTTGCCGCGCGCGTTTCAGGCATTTCCGCCTCCTTTGGGCCTTGCCGCCTGCCAGTTGCGTATGCTCTCAAGCATCACTTTCTGGGTCAGGGCCTCCAGAGCAGCGGTATCTTCTGCCTCCGCGAGTTTGAGCAGGCCCGTGTAAAAGGCCTTGGAATGGGCCCGGTTGGCTGCCAGTTCAAAGTAAGGGCGGCCAAAGCGCGCCAGGAAGTCTTTGAACCCGTTCAGGATCAAGGGAAAGACCGGGTTGCCGGAGAGCGCTGCCAGCCGCAGGTGCAGCGCCTGGTCCGCCATCGCGTATGCCTCGGGCTTGTCCGCCAGGTCCTGCAATCCATCCAGGGCAAACCGTGCCTGCTTGGGTTGGGCTTCAAAAGCGCGCCGAAAGTAGCGCGGCGCCAGCAAGGCCCGTACTTCCAGCAGCTGCAGGATAAAGTCCGGCGGGACTTCGTTGGGGTGGCGTGCCAGGGCATTCAAAATCAGCAGGTTGCCCTCCAGCAGAAAATCCTTCACGATGGTGGGCTTGCCCTGGCGGATCTCCACCCAGCCATCGCGGGAAAGGCGCTGCAAGGCCTCCCGCAAGGTGGGGCGGGTGACCCCCAGCAGTTTGGCTAATTCGCGTTCCGCGGGCAGATTGCTTCCGGGAGGGTATTCTCCGCGCAAGATGGCATCGATCAGGTTGGATTCGGCCGCGTCGGCTGGCCGTAGAGGGAGGAATTCAGCATGCATGGCGATCTCCTTACTGGTAAGTGGTCTGACCAGTTAGGAGTATTCTACAGCCTTAATCCCGCAGTGCCAAGGGGTTATTCCAGAAATTCCGGTTCAGTTCTGGCCTCGGGAAAACTAAATCAACCGCTCTTTACTCAACCACTGAAGTTTAAAGACTTCCTCGCGTTCCTGCTCTTCCAGGCTGGCTTCCATGAACTTAATGGTTTCGGTATAGTTGGGGATAAAGATGCGCTGCAAGGCATTTACCCGCCTTTGAGTGCGTTTAAGTTCCCGTGCCAGGCGCCTCACGCCAATTTCAAGTTCCGCCAGGACCGGCAGCTCCAGCAGCACAGCGCTGAAGGCCATTCTGGCGCCATCCAGGGGGACCGTGGTTGCGCTCAGGCTATGGGTCATCTGTTTAATCTGGCCGTTGGCCCTGATACGCGGCAAGGGCACGCCCATCATGCCGTACTGCAATACAGATATCTCGAACTGTTGGGGGGTGGATTCAGCCGCCCATTCCACCCGCTCTTCACCCATGGTCATCCGCGCCAGCTCCAACTTACGGTAGGCATCCTCCATGAGCGCAACAACTTTTGCCTGTTGGGCTTCCGCCTCGCGGCTCATCCGCAGGAGCTCAATAGTTATCACTTCCCGCTTTTTGTCCAGGATCTCATAACCTTCCTGGGCAAAATTGAGCTGGGATTTCAGCGCGAGCAAGTTGGAGCGGGTCGGCGCGAGATTAAGCAGGGTCATGGTTTTCCTGGTAGTAGCGGTCCAGCTCTTCAGGGCTCAGGCGAATCAGTTCCTCCCGCGGCAGGTAACCCAATAGTTCCCAGCCGATTTGCATGCTCCGCTCCAGGCTGCGTTCCTCGTTGTAAGCCTGGTTTAGAAACCTCCGCTCAAATGCCTGCCCGAACTTAAGGTAGCGTTGATCCAGGACGGCTAATTCATCTTCGCCGATTACTGCCGCCAGGGAGCGCAAATCCTGCACGTGAGCATAAGCCGCGTAAAGCTGCGATGCCAGATGAGGGTGGTCTGCCCGTGTTTTCTCATTTCCGATCCCGTCTTTCATTAAACGGCTGAGCGAAGGCAGAACAGAGATCGGCGGGTAAACATCCTGTTGAAACAGGCTGCGCCCCAATACGATCTGGCCTTCCGTAATGTAGCCGGTCAGGTCCGGTACTGGGTGGGTGATATCGTCGTTGGGCATGGTGAGTGCCGGAAGCTGAGTGATGGAGCCCCTGCTCCCCTTGGTGCGTCCGGTGCGCTCGTACAACGAGGCCAGATCACTGTACATATACCCGGGGAAGCCTTTTCGGGCAGGTACCTCGCCGCGCTTGTTGCTGATCTGGCGCAGGGCTTCGCAATAATTGGTCATATCCAGCAGCACCACCAGAACATCATGGCCTTTTTCAAAAGCCAGAAATTCAGCCAGGGTTAACGCCGCCCTCGGGGTGAGCAGGCGTTCAATAGCCGGGTCATCGGCCATATTCAGGAACATGGCAACCCGGCCCAAAGCACCGCTGCGGCTGAACTCCTCCCGGAAAAAGGCTGCCACATCATGCTTCACACCCATGCTGGCAAAAATAATGCTGAATTTCTCCGGCCGCTCTGCAATAACATTGCCGTCCCCATTGAATGGCCTGCCGATCTTCGCCTGGCGTACAATCTGGGCAACAAGACGGTCATGCGGCAAACCCGCACCGCTGAACACGGGCAATTTTTGGCCTACAACCAAGGTGTTCATCACATCGATGGCGCTGATGCCGGTCTGTAAATATTCCTCCGGGTAAACCCTGGCAGTGGGGTTGATCACCTGACCATTGATATCCGCGTACTTTTCCGCGATTGGTTGCGGCAGACCATCGATGGGCTCGGCCAGGCTATTGAACACCCGCCCCAGCATCTCTTCCGAAACCGGGATCTCCATTGTTTTTCCAGTAAAACGTACCGTAGTAGCATCTACTGAGAGTCCGCTCGTGCCGGAGAAAACCTCTACCACAGCAGTTTCTTCGGACACTTCCAGCACCTTGCCCAGCCGTACCTGGCCGTCGCTGCCGCGCACTTCTACAATTTCATCGTAAGCGGCCAGGCCTACCCCTTCCACGACCAACAGCGGACCTTCCAGCCGATTGATTCCCAAAACCTCTTTGCCGCCTAGCAATTTGTTCCCCATCATGTGTACCTCGCCTCCAGTTCATCCATCTGCTGGTTCAGGTCTGTTTCCAACACGGCAAACTGGTCCAATCCTGCGTTACTTATCTCGTTTTTCATCACCAACAAGCGGCGCACGATGGGCAAATTTTGGATCGCAGCGCTGATCGCACCCAGCTTGATGATGTTCATTGCCCGGTCGTGAAACTTTAAGATCAGGTCCAGCATGCCAATTTGCTTGGCAGGCGAGGCGTAAGTATCCACATCGTCAAGGGCGCTTTGCTGCAAAAAACCCTGGGTAAGAAGCGACGCCGTCAGAAGAGTCAAACGCTGCTCATCTGGCAGGGCGTCCGGCCCCACCAGGTGCACAATTTGGTTCAGATGGTCCTGCTCCGTCAGCAGATCCATGGCCTTGGCACGCAAACTGCGCCAATGAATGCCGGTTTGAGCCTGCCACCAGGCGGCCACCGCGTCAATGTATTCGCTGTATGAATTAAGCCAGTTAATTGAAGGAAAATGCCGTGCCGAGGCCAAATTCTTGTCCAGGGCCCAGAACACGCTGGTGAACTGCTTGGTCAGCTGGGTGACTGGCTCGGAAAAATCCCCGCCTGGGGGCGAAACCGCCCCAATCACGGTCACAGAACCTTCCTGCCCGCTCAAGCTTCTGGCCCGGCCGGCACGCTCATAAAATTCCGCCAGGCGCGAGGACAGATAAGCCGGGTATCCCTCCTGGGCCGGCATCTCGTTCAGGCGTCCGCTGATCTCACGCATGGCTTCCGCCCAACGTGATGTACTGTCTGCCATCAGAGCTACATCCAACCCCATATCGCGGTAATATTCGGCGATCGTAATACCGGTATAAATGCTGGCATCGCGGGCTGCCACCTGCATGTTGGAGGTGTTCGCGATGATCACGGTCCGTTCCATCAGCGGCCTTCCATTCCGCGGGTCAATCAAGTTTGGAAACTCCTGCAGAACTTCGGTAATCTCGTTCCCGCGCTCCCCACAGCCAATGTAAACAACCAGGTCGGCATTAGCCCACTTGGCGATTTGGTGCTGGGTCACGGTTTTGCCGGTGCCAAAACCACCTGGGATGGCCGCCGTCCCGCCTTTCACGATGGGAAAGAAGGAATCCAGGATGCGTTGACCTGTGATCAGCGGATCATTTTTACCCAATAATTCGCGGACAGCATTCTCACAACAGCCTCGCCATCAGTGCCTTGCAACCGGGCAATGGGTTCATCAATCGTGTATTGGCCACTGCCTCCCAGCCAGGTCAGCCTGCCTTTGCTGCCTGGGCCCAGCATGATCTGATGCCTGATCAGCGGTGTCTCTTGCACCCAACCTAGAACGTCTCCGCCGTCAAGTTCGTCGCCTAAGCTCGCAGTTGGGTTGAACTCCCAGAGCCGTGAATGGTCCAGCGCCTGCACTTGAACGCCCCGGCCAATATAATCGCCCTGCAATGCCTCGATTAAGGTCAGCGGCCGTTGGATGCCGTCAAAAATGCTGGTCAGCAAGCCTGGCGCCAGTTCAACGGATAATGGTGCACCGCTGCCATATACGGGCATTCCCGGCGTAAGACCGGAGCTTTCTTCATATACCTGCAATGTGATCAAATCCCCATCGAGGCCGATCACCTCGCCTACTAGCTGCGCCTCACCCACACCCACCAATTCGCCCATGCTTACCAGGCGCGAACCCCGAGCCTGCACAACCGGGCCATTGATCCGTGTTACTCTGGCAACTGCTTCACGCATCCTGCCCTCCTGTCAGTATTTGCAGAGCCCGTGCACGCATAGCGGGTTTTAGCTGCTCCAGGCGAGATTCCAGAGTGCATTCAAAGCGCCTGCGCCCGTTCGTGCTGCTCAAAATAAAACCGTGCCGTTTTCCCTCCGGCCAATCCTCTCCCCAGATAAACCGGGTCATCCCTTCTGCTTCCAGCGAGGTCAATGCTGCCCCTTCCAGGATCTCGCGGCTAGACGAATCTGCCTCCAGGATCAGTTCATCTTCCTTTAACGCCGCTGCTGCTTCCTTAAGCCATTGAGGCAAGGCCCTGGCATAAGCATTGGACTGGCTCAATGCCTGCAGGCTATCTTCCAGTTTTGCGAAAAGCTCGTTCAGCATCGCTTCCCGGGCCAATAGCCAGTCGTGACGCGCTGCCAGGTCTTCCTCGGCATGCTTTTCCATCAGATAAGCATCAGCGTTAGCCTGAGCCAGATTAAGAATCGGATCTTGGATCTCAGCTACCCGGCCGTTCAGTTGCTCTAAAACTGCCGCGGCTGCCGCCTCGGCATCGGCATTCAGACGGCTGACATCTGCCGCGGATTCTTCTTGTATTAGCTTACACAAGGCTTCCATATGGAAGCCGGTATCGGTACTTGCATTTTGTGCTTCACTCATCATGCCCTTGCTTTCACCTGGCCCACGCCAATGGCATCGTTCACCAGATCCTTTATGTTCACCATCCCGCTCTCTGCCTGGCCAGGCCCCGGCAGAGTGATCAATACTGGCGGCTCCACCCGCGCGATCAGCGCCTTTAACCGCTTTCCCAGGAGCGCGGCAGCGTCCTCGCTCACCAGAATCAAGCCCAGGTTGGGCTCCTTGAGGGCTGAATCCATCGCGGCATGGACCTGGTCTGCAGTTTGAGCCGCGCTGCCCGAAACACCATTCAACGCGAAACCCTGCACAAACTCAGGATTCCCAATCACCTTTATTTTCATTGCTAGCGGTTCAGCAGGAGGAAGGAGATCAAGAGACCATAGATGGCAATGCCTTCCGAAAGCCCCACAAAGATCAGCGCCTGGCCGAACATCTCAGGTTTCTCCGCAATAGCGCCCAGCGCCGCGGCCCCGGTATTGCCCACAGCGATGCCGGCCCCAATCGCAGCCATGCCAGTAGAGAGCGCCGCACCAAGCGAGGCCATGCTATCCGTACTGGTAGCGGCTTGGGCGGCACCGGCAGCTTGTACACCATGCGGCGTAAAGAACCAAACAATGCCCAGGGCCAGCGCCATCAGACCGATAATCACGTTCATCGAGCCCAGGCCAACCATCAGGCCTTTTGTGGCAGTCCGCAAATCCTCTTTACGACGCCGTACAAAGAAAATCACAGCCGGCACCAACGGGATCAGGGCAATCGGGAGAAGGAAAAGGTAAGTCAGAGAAGAGATCATTTTAAGCTCCTTGCTTGGGTGTGTTCATCGCGCGCATGGGTCTGAACATTCGCCCACCGCCGCGGAAAAATTTGCTGAAAAACTCGTAATACTCCAGCCTGAGGGTCTGAATGCTCACGATCATGCCTTCAAAGCCAAGAATAAAAATATTGCCGATCACGATCACAATCCAATATCCGGCACCGGTAGCCGGGTCAACCATCTCGGCAAGCATCATAAAGACCCGTGAAAGGCCGGCATGAGCAACCGCGAATGCACCTACACGCACATAGGAAAGTGAGTTGGAGATGAAGCCTATCATCACTTCAAAAAACTCAAAAAAGGCCTGAATGATGTAGATCAGCAGCCCGGATTCGAAAAGCGGGCGTTTCCGTTCAAGTAGCCGCTCCAAAACACCCGAGAACAAAACCAGGGTCCCGGTTATCAGGGCCGTTAACGTAAATAGCCTGGTCGGCAATCCCAGATGGGGTACGGCCATGCCGACGATCAGCCCTAAAAAGGACCAATACAAGAGCAAACCTGCCAGGCCCTTGCCGTTGAACAAAAAGTAGCCCCAGCGGCCTTGTTTCGCCGCGTTAATCAGGGACAAAATGTTAGCCAGGGAAAGCAGTACTGCCCCGGCGGCGAAGGTGACCAGCAGAATACTCGTGATATTGTCGATCGGCCTCTCCCATAAGGGTTTAATCGTTTCCTCAAAGCCAAAGATCGAGCCATATAAAAAGCCGAAAACCACCGCGCTGATCCCGCAAAGCACGATGATCGCGCCCATTTTCTGGTACCGTTTCAGGGCCTTACCGCGATTTAGATGTAAAAACACACCGGCCAACGCCAGCAAGGCCCCCTGCCCCACATCCCCGAACATAGCGCCGAAGAGCAGGGGGAAGGTGATGAACATCAGCACAGTCGGGTCGATTTCGTTGTATCCAGGAACGGAATAAGTCGTGACCAATTTCTGAAAGCTGGCAATTGGCCCCTGATGATTAAGCTTCACCGGGGGGCTTTCATTTGCCCCCAGTTCGGTATCAGGTACAAAGGTGACAAATACATTGGGGGAGATCGCCCGCAGGCGCTCACCAAATGCTTCCTGACGTGAACGGGGGATCCATCCCACCACCAGGTAATCATTTTTCAGCTTGCCATATCGGGTGATCACTTCCACCAGCATCCGGCTTAACCGCACCTGCCAATAAACCTGCTGCAGTTGTGCCCCATGCCGCTGGCGGATATCATCCAAGCGCTGATGAAGCGTGGTTAATTTCTTCTGCTGATCCTCAGTTTCACTGCGGATGGATACCAAAATCTCAGCAGGTGTGCCTTTAAGATCATCCGGCAATTCCACACTATCCAGATAGGCGGAACGGGCAACACGCAGCATGTATTCGCTTTGGCTGCGAGGGCCAAGCATCAGCACTGAACTGCGCTGTGCCTTTTTGTCCAGTTCAAGGATCACGAAAGGCGAGCGGGCTACGCTCTCGCGGAAGCGCTCCAAGCGGTCGGCTGGCATGGTTCCGAGCACGGAGAAAAGATAGCGCCGGTTGCGAATGCTTTCAAAAGCAATATCCAAACCTTGAAACGGTGTCAACAAGCCCTGCAGCTGCTTTAAATCCACCAGATGTTTTTCGGTCTCCTGAATCGCATTCAGGACTTGGCTGATTTCAGCACGCAGCCCCGCAGTGTTTTCGGCGATCTGTTCAACTTGGGTCACCTGGATATCCTCTGCTTCGTTGGAAACCCCGGTACCCAAGCCGATCTGGTCTAATAACTGGCGTATTTCAGATTCCAGGCTGCTAAATCCTGCCGACTGACTAAGGGCTTCTGCGGCGAATTCCGCGCCCTGCCGCTTATTCAGGGAACTCATATCCTCGATCTGGAAATCTGCCGATCGGGCAACAGCAAATGTGACCTGTTTCAAGAGGCTTTGCGGAAACTCGATGGTCACCTGGGTCATTGGTTCGGGACGTAAAAAGGCCATTTTGGTCAACTTTCAGCCGCAGCTTGTGCAGCAGGTATGGAAATAAGGTAAGGCTGGTAGGAGCTGCGGGACAGGCCCAAGCTCACAGCCTCCAAAATCATTGTCAGGTCCCTAACCTCGTCCTCCAGCAGGAAGAGATAGGCCAACGCGCCGCCGATACTGAACGGATAGGCACTCAGTTTGTTGCGTAACAAACTTTGTTCCCGCCGCTGCAAGGCCACTTCCAGGCCGTTGAGGCGGTAGGTCATGTCATCCACGCGGGGCTCAAGTTGGATATCCGGGTAAATCCGCGGCAGTAGGTCATACAGAGAGCTGCCGTTGGCTATATCAATCAGGAGCGAATCGGGCACTTTAGGGCTAAACCCCAGGGTGTAGTTGATGATTTCTGCTTCATTCAGGTGATGAAAACGCGCGTAGCGGACCGCCCAGATAAGGTCGTTGCGTTCGATGATTACGGCGATCAATTCCCGGGCAAGACTGCGGTCGCTGCCCTTCAGTGCGTTGGTCAGGGACCATACCCTGGTCCAATAATTCAGGTCCAGGGCTACTTCCAGGGAAAATAAAGTGCCTTCCTGCGCCACCCGCGGTAAGGCGGCCCGCATGGGTTCGTAATATTCCGAGCCCGCCGTCAGCGCGATCGCGGAGCCCAGATCAGCCGTTTCCACCATCGCCTGAAAGGGCAGGGACTTAAACTCCCCCATCGGAAAAAGCAAGTAGAGCACTTTTTGCCACTTATCGCCCAGGTTGATGCCCCGTAATACAACCTTCAGATTATCCAGCTCATACAATCGGAAAAGCACATCAATCAGGCGGCCAGCTGCCTGCGGCGCGTAATCGCGGAAGAGTTTAAATTTCTCCGGGATTCTTTTACGCATCTGATAGCCCAGGCGGCGGGAACTGATTTCCTGCAAATCGCTGCCCACAAGATACTCTCCGTACGCGGTGGCAGCCAGCGCGTTCGCGAATGCAGTGGAGCTCTCAGCGCGCATCAGGCGTGCAAAATCCGCGCTGGTCAAAAGCTGCGCCAGTGCCGCACGAACGCGTACATTCAGCACTCCAAAGCTGCCCGCACCGCTCAAGTGAACTAACCCTCCAGCAGGATATGCTGCAGTTCGCCCAAGGCGTCGCCAAAGCGCTGCCGCATTGCCTCAAGCTTTTCAGCATCAAGCCTTTTTCGGTTCTCATGCACCGTCTGGGCATCAAATTCAGCCCTGGCTTCCGTTTCAATTCTGTTGGCCTCGGTCTGTGCTGAGCTTAAAGCCTCCGATAGGATTTTGTCCATTTTTTCTTTTGCGTCAGCTGCTGCCCGCTTTGACTTCCGCTCAGCTTCTTCGTAAGCCTGTGTGGCATTAGCATCACAAATCAAGATTCTCTTCAAGACTTCTTCGGTATCCATCTATCCCAGCTTTTTAATCAAAAAAAGAGAGCAGCGGGGGACGCGGCTCTCGTTGCAAGACGGATTTTACACCTTTTTTATTTTAAGCGCATAAGATTTGATACACCTCTATAAAACCCTAGTTCCCGGTCTCTTCTTCCGTCAAGCCGTAAGCCTGGTCCAACTCCGGAACCAGTTTGTATTCCCGTATGCGCTCGATATCATGCTCCAGGAAATAGTTGAGCAGGATGCGCAGGAGGATGATGGCAAAAAGCACCAGCAGATCCGAGGCCGTAGGCGAAATTGCCAAACGCAGGATGTCTGCCGCCACGGCAAACTCCAGCGCCAGGCTCAGCTTATGGCCCATGCGCAGGCGGATGCTCTCGCTGCTTTTGATCTGGGCTGTGAGGCTTTTATCCAGCAGCCCCCTCAGGTACGAGAAAACCGCGTGCAGTCCCGCCGTTGCCACCACAAAGGCAGCAGCCAGTTCCGCCCCCAGAACAATGTACCCGATCACTATCTCGAGCAAGTGCTCGTTGGGAATGAAATCGCTGTTCATGCGCGGCGGATTGCTTTGGGTCATCCACAGGATGAGGATCAGCGCCACAATAAGCAACGTGGGCAGGTAATAGCGTTGGAAACGCTGGCCGAAAGAGTGATTGTTCTTATCCATTAAACGGACCTTCTTCAAAGTTAGATTTTTCGGCTAAGTCCGTTTTTTCGGGCTTAGGGAATTCTTCGGTAAAGTTTGCCTGAACTTCAGAGGCCGGAGGCGTTGGCTGGGGCATCTGCAGCCGCTGCCCGGCCTGCTCCGCTGAGGCAAACAGGGCATCCAGAACAGCCATATTCGCGATGGCATCCTCGAGCGGGTAAAGACGTGCTTCGTTCTCGGTGATGGCGTAGTACAAATGCTCCACGATGTTGCGGGGGCCATTGCTGCCGCGGGTGCTCACGCTGTGCTCGTCCTGGCTTAGCCGGGCCTTGGCGCCTTCGTTCACAAAGGGCGTTTCCAGGCTTAGGCTGCCCTGATCACCCACCACCCTGAAACTGTTGCTGGGCACCGCGTTCATCGCGCACACAAAGCTTCCGATGAGCTGTTCGCCAAAGTCCAGCAGGCCGCTGAATTGCAGGTCGATGCCGGTATTGCCATCGTGCCTGACGCCCTGCACGCTCACCGGCTCCCGGCCGGCCACCAGGCGCATCAGATTGACGCAATACGTGCCGATATCATAGAGCGCGCCGCCTCCCAGTTCAGGCACCAGGCGAAAATCGTTGGGGTTTGTGAGCGTGAAGCTAAACAGCACCTGCATCATCCGCGGGCTGCCGATCGCCCCGCTGCGCACACGCTCCAGCAGCTTATCGATGTGATCGTTATAGCGGTACTGGAAGGCCTCCATGAGTACCAGATTGCGCGCCTGGGCCAGGTCCACCATTTCCCGCGCTTCCCTGGCATTCAGCGCAAAGGGCTTCTCCACCAGCACGTGCTTGCCCACTTGCAGCGCTTTGAGCGTCCAGGGCGCGTGTTCGTTGTTGGGCAGCGGGATGTAAACCACCTGCACTTCAGGGTCTGCCAGCAGCTCATCATAGCTGCCATAGGCCCTGGGAATCTCCAGCCGGCCGGCGTAGGCCTGGGCCTTATCCAGGCTGCGGCTGCCAACCGCCAGAACCTTTTGGTTCTTGCCCGCTTTTACGGCGGGGATGATCGTTTTTTCAGCGATCCGGGAAGTGCCTAAAATCCCCCAGTTCAGGACGGCAGACTTTTTGAAGAGATTGCCCGGGTTCTGTAAAGATGATAAGATATCCATCCAGCCTCCATGCTCTCACCAGAACATAATTAATGGAGTAATTATATCAATTTGGAACTCATAAAAATCCCCAGATAATCAAATAAGGAGAATCATGCTGAACGAGACCAGCCTAAATGCAGTTGAGCAAAAAATTGAAGCCCAGAAGGACCAGATCGTCCAATTCCTGCGCGAAATCTGTGCCATTCCCAGCATGGAATCGCAGATTGGCCCGGTTGGCGAACGCATCGCGGAAGAAATGCGCAAGCTGAACTTTGATGAGGTGCGCTTTGACAAGATGGGCAACATCATGGGGCGCATTGGCAATGGTGAGCGTGTGATCGTTTTTGATTCGCACATTGATACCGTTGGCATCGGCGATCCGCACGAATGGGAATGGGACCCCTTTGAGGGCAAGATCGAGGATGGCATGCTGTATGCCCGCGGCGCCTGCGATGAAAAAGGCAGCACCCCCGGGATGATCTACGGCATGGCCGCCGCCCGAGATTTGGGCTTGCTGGATGGCTGGACTGCCTGGTATTTTGGCAATATGGAAGAGTGGTGCGATGGCATCGCCCCCAACACCTTTGTGGAGGTAGACCCCGCCGTACGGCCGGATTTTGTGGTGATCGGCGAGCCCACCAAGATGAACGTCTATCGCGGGCACAAGGGCCGCATTGAACTGAAGGTGACCGCCAAGGGCGTCAGCGCGCATGCCGCCAGCAACCACGTGGGTATCAATGCCATCTACCTGCTGCTGCCAGTGATCGAGGGCATCAGCAAGCTGGAACCCCAGCTTGGCGACGACCCCTTCCTGGGCAACGGCAAGATCACCGTGAGCGATATGCACGTCAAAACACCTTCCATCAACGCCGTTCCGGATGAAGCCGTGATCTACATTGACCGGCGCATGACCTTCGGCGAAACGCAGGAAGAGGCCATCCGCCAGGTGGAGGCGCTGATCCCTGAGGAAAGCAAGGACCGGGTGAAAGTGGAAGCCCTGTTCTACGATGAGCCCAGCTACACCGGTTTTGTCTTCCCGGTGGATAAGTACTTCCCGGCCTGGGCCCTGGATGAGGGGCACGAACTGGTGCAGGCAGGCCTGAAGGCCCGTGAGATGGTTGGTTTTGAGCCAGCCGCGGCTGGAAAATGGGCCTTTAGCACCAATGGAATCTACTGGGCCGGAAAGGCCGGCATTCCCTCCATCGGCTTTGGGCCTGGCGATGAAGTAACTGCCCACACCGTCCGCGATTCGGTCTCCCTGGCCGATGTTGTCAAGGCCGGCGAGTTCTACGCCATCTTGCCTGCGTTGCTTTCGTAAGCGACCACGTTCGAGGTTTCAGGGCGGCCTATCGGCCGCCCTTTTCGTTTAGATTTCGGAGCGATGTGCTTTTTGCAATTGCGGGAGGGGCAACCTTGCCCCCAATCGAGATCTAAAGGGCAGTCCCTTTGCCAGGAATGAACAGCCCTTGCATATCCACCCCTTCCATAACCAGGAGCCAGGCTTTGCGTTCGATGCCCCCACCGTAACCGGTGAGGCTGCCTTTATAACCTACCACCCTGTGGCAGGGGATGATCAGCGAGATGGGGTTGTGAGCAACGGCATTGCCCACGGCGCGGGCAGAAACCCGCTTTATGCCCATTTGCCGGGCAATCCGCTCCGCGATCTGGGTGTAAGTTATGGTTTTACCAAAAGGGATCGTTAGCAATACATCCCAAACCGCCCGCCTGAATGGACTGCCTTCGAGACCAAGCGGAGGTGTAAAACCTGGGTCTTCACCGCTGAAATAGGCATCCAGCCATCTTTTGGCTGCCTCGAATACCTGAAAGGTCTTCGCTTGCGGTTCTGGTACAAAACAAGGTAAGTATTTCTGCCGATCAAAATAGAGCCCGGTCAGCAGTCCGGCATCGCTGATCAGCAGCATCCGGCCCAAAGGCGATTGATAATACTGGGAATAGCGATTGCTCAGTTCAGGCATCAGTTGCCCATCCTTTCGGTGAATTTAAGTATAGCTGGAGTGGGAAACCCTTGCCCGCAAGCCCACCTGGGGCCTGCCAGACCCGCCATTTTTGCGCAAGCCTGAATAGGGCCAAGGCAGTATAATCAAGCCAATAAATCATCCCGAGGAGAGAACATGCAAACTTTCTTACATGGACGAGACCTGATCGGCGACCTGGACTTCTCGAAAGAGGAAGTGGAAACCGTTCTGGACCTGGCCTGGGACCTCAAGCGCAAACGTGCGCTGAATGAGCCCCATCCCTACCTCCGCGATAAAGTGCTGGCGATGCTCTTTTTCTTCAGCAGCACACGCACCCGCGGCAGTTTTGAAGCCGGCATGGCCCAAATGGGCGGCCACGGTGCCTTCATTGAAAGCAGCACCACCCAAATTTCCCACGGCGATACAGCTAAAGAGATCGGCCAGATTTACGGCCGTTATTTCGATGGCATCGCCATCCGCCACTGCGACTGGAAAGTGGGCAATACCTATTTGAACGAAGTAGCCCAAGCCTCCCGCGTGCCCGTTTTGAATATGCAATGCGATATCTACCACCCCTTCCAATGCCTGGCCGACCTGATGACCATCATGGAGAAAAAAGGCCGCGACCTGCGCAAGAAGCGCATCGTTGTCAGCTGGGCCTATGCGGAGAGCTACCTCAAGCCCATCAGCGTGCCGCAAAGCCTGATCATCCAGATGCCGCGCTTTGGCATGGATGTTACGCTCGCCTACCCCAAGGATTTCGAGCTGATGCCCGATATCGTTCAGCAGGCCAAAGATGAGGCCAAGCGCTGGGGGACCTCCTTTGATATCACCAACGATATGGACGAAGGCATGAAGGACGCGGATGTGGTTTACGCCAAGAGCTGGGGGCCATTGATGACCACCGACGACGGCGCCAAAGGCAAGGTGCTCCAGGATAGCCACAAAGATTGGATCATGGACCAGCGCCGCCTGGAATTGGCCAACCGGGACGCGATCTACATGCATCCCCTCCCTGCTGACCGTGATGTAGAGGTGACCAACGAGGTCATCGACGGCCCGCAATCCGTGGTTTACGATGAAGCTGAGAACCGCCTGCACGCCCAAAAGGCCGTGATGGCGCTCACCATGAGCTAAAATCTGCCGAAAGATAAGAGGCTGGAGAATTTCCAGCCTCTTCTTCTTATATTCACCGAGTTATTCTGTTTGGGTTAGGGGCTTTCTGAAAAGGAATCATAATCGATGGTTTTAATCTCATAAACTGTCTTTGTAGTCAGGCCGACACCGTAATCGATCATCAATTCCGTAAGCTGCTCACCATCTATCAGAACTACCTTTTGCCCTATCCCCTCCACGTACTTTCTTGCGGGAGCCGCGAATTTCGCAGTTGTAATAAATACACCTTTTTGAGCATGCCTTCCCAGTAGCGCACCGGCAAATTTTTGTATCTCAGGTGATCCAATTTTGACTTCCGGGTTCCATTTTTTGGCCTGGATATAGATGCGGTCCAAGCCAAGACGGTCTTCGTCGATGACCCCATCAATACCTCCATCCCCAGACTGCCCAACCACCCGGGCGAGTTCCCTCAGCGATCTCCCATAACCGAGTTTTGAGAGCAGTTCAACCACCAGCGCCTCAAAAAAGCCTGGAGATGTGTTGTAAACCACCTGAAGCAATTCCTCTGCTAATCCATTTCGGATTTCCTGATATGCAGCCTCCAGAACTTCTTCTGGGGTGAGATCTGTTCGATCTTCTTTTTGATCCTTCTTTTGTGTCGCACGGGCAAACTTTTGAAACTCGACAAAAGATGGATATCTTCTTAAAAAGGCATTGTCAATCTTCTCTGGGTTTTCTGCCAGAAGTTGTTTGCCGGCTTCTGTAATCCTAAAATATCCTTTTGTTGGATCTTCGAGCAACCCCGCCTTTTTTAAATATGTCCGCGCCCATCCAACTCTGTTATAAAACAGCGGCTGAGTTCCGCTTTCAATAAGCACAGACAAATCATCCCTGCTTAAATCGAATTGAGAACCCAATGCTTCAACTGCCTTAGAAAATTGGTGTGTCTTGCCATCCCCAGCCAATTTTAGTAGAGGTAGCATGATTCTCTGATAGCCCGGAATTTCCATATATCCCTCTCTTACGTTGATTGGCCTAATAATAATATACTTAGGGCTAAGGCAAGATTATCCTAACTTAGTCATATATACAGGAACAAACCAAGATGGCGACCGATAAAGAATTTGCAACCTACGTCCAGGATCAGCTTGGGCAGCTAGGCGAGTTAAGCCTGCGGCCGATGTTTGGCGAGTACGGGCTCTACCTAAACGGCAAAATCATGGGCTTCGTATGCGATAACACCGTCTTCCTCAAGATCACTGAGGCAGGGCGGGCTATTCTGGGCCCGGATGCCCCCAGCGGACCCTGTTACCCCGGCTCGAAACCCTATTTCATCCTGGATAGCATCGAAGACACCGATGCTATGCAAGCGCTCTTCAATGCCACATGGCAGGCATTACCCCTGCCGAAACCCAAAGGCAATAAAACGCAAAAGTATTAAAAAAGCCGCAATCGCGGCAAAGTAAATCTTGACTAAACCCCCGAGGAACTAAAACAGCCGGGCGCCTGAAGCGGGCTCTGCCATAAAAACACTCTGTACGAAGGGCATGCCTGTAAACTCTTTAAGCAGCCAATCTGCTTCTGCTTCCAGGCAGATCACATGCACATTCGGCCCGGCGTCTACAGTGCCGCATACAGCCCGGCCCTGGGACCGCCAATGGCGCAGGGTCCAAAGCAGGATCTCGGTTTCCTTGGTCCAATAACGCAGAGCAGGGTCGCTGGTGCGCATCACGGCGTGCATCCACTCCGAATCCGCCTCCACAACGGGGGCCAGGCGCTCAAAATCGCGCGCCAGGATCGCATCTCGGCATTCGCACAGGCGTTCATTCACGCCAGCCAAACGCAGGGTGTTCAGCGGCGAAGAGTGCGCCAGGGCATGCCCCTCTGTGCTGCCGGTCTGCTTATGCCCCGCTTCCAAAACCAGGATCAGATCCCGCAGATCCCAATGGTCAGCCGGCGCGATGCTCACAGCGTAGCTGCTGGCATCATCCGCTCCGGGAAGCCATTCCACGAAACCATCTGGGATCGACCGGCATGCCGAGCCAGACCCGCGGCGCGCTAATGCTGAGAGTTCCGGCTCGCTGAGTTCGAGGCCTGCCGCTTTAGAAGCGGCGAGGGCCAGGGCAGCAAAAGCGGAGGCACTGCTGGCAATGCCCGCGCCGGCGGGGAAATTGTTGCTGCTTTCTACGCGGGCGGGCAGGTCCATGCCTGCTAAACCGCGGACGATATCCAGGAAGGCGCTTACCCGGTCCCTTACAGGCCCAGTCTGGCGCTTTTCATCAAGGAGAAATTCATCCTGCCCCAGGTCTGTATCAAACCGGACGCTCGTCCGGGTTTCCAAGCCGCTGAGGTTGAAAGAGAGCGACCCACTAAGCGGCAGGCGCAAGGCATCGTTCCGATTGCCCCAGTACTTGATCAGGGCAATGTTGGGGTGGGCAATGGCGCTGGCTTGCATGCCCAAAGTTTATCACGCCTGCCCCTTAAAACGATCCAGCCGCCCGGGGAGGCGGCTGGGTCTGGGAGGCAAACAGTTCTACCTATTGATAATTGGGAGGTAAAGCTGGATTTGCTTGGTCAGGTTTACCGTAGCCGGGAAGCTAATGATTCCCTTGGCGTCTGTAACGGTAAAACCAAAACTGTCTACATAGCCGTAGCTAGATCCTTTCAAGGCATAAAAGTACTGGATCGCCGGCTCGTATAACGCGATTCCTTTGATAGGATCCAAAATAGTGACTTTTCCGAGGATTGGCATCTGATCGGGATCCAACTCGAAAGTCAGACCCTGTTCCAGATAATCGATGCCCTCAAGCTGGATCTGTATCGGGTCAATACTTATTGCGACTACGGTTTTATCCAATGCCACAGGGCGGCCGATGATCTGGATAACAAAATCCCTGCATGTCGTGGAAACGGAATCGCTTACGCAAATGTTTACTGTAAACGGCCCGCTGGACACAGGCATCCATGTGAAGAGCCCGGTTGGGGTAATGTTCATCCCACCGTCTGCTCCAGTACCTAAGGAGAAAACAAGATCCTCCACCGGAGTGTCAATGTCGTCCGCAGTAAATTGGATTGTCAAAGATTTGGTCTCATTAC
>ENA-UOOH01001981-UOOH01001981.1-fermentation-metagenome-genome-assembly--contig:-NODE-1981-length-18696-cov-16.970602_pt1 | contig 18696 bp, 16 predicted proteins | sample MGYA00245778_ERZ724025 | MGnify/ENA primary metagenome ERZ724025 (study PRJEB28704, sample SAMN03018313) | fermentation metagenome | biome: anthropogenic terrestrial biome; feature: soil... | reverse complement strand
TCATTAGGTGTGGGCGTTGACGGATTCGAACCGCCGACCCTCTGCTTGTAAGGCAGAAAGTTATCTGTTTCTTTTGTTTTTATTGTTTTTTAAATATTTATAAAGTCTTGATAAATAGCAGTTAAAGTAAATTACTGCTGTTTTTATTTGTATTCATTTTAATAAGTTTGTTATCTTTGTGGGCAAATTGTGGGCAAATTTTAAATACAATAATATGCTGAAATACGAGTTTACAAACGGTAGTGTCTCCTTGTTTATTGACAAGCGTCGGGCAAATAAAGAAAATGCTTATCCTTTGAAATGGCGAGTTTATTATAAACGCAAAAGAACAGATTATCCAATCCGTGTTTTTCTAACGGACGAAGAATGGGAAGTGTTACCTACCTCAAAACTCAAAAAGTTGGCAGATCTGCGTAAAGAGCTAATCCCTTACTTCAACAACGTGTTGGTCAAAAATATTAATGAACTTTTGCGTAATAATAATTTCTCTATTGAGCAATTCAATCATAATTTAGGCAAATCCGACATTCTTACCGTCAATGATGCTTTCAATGCAAAAATCAAAGCGTTGCAAGAAAACGATAAAATCTCAAACTCCATCATTTATCAATGTTCGCTGAATAGTTTGGAGAAGTTTGCAGGAGAAAAAATCTCATTTTCAAAAATTACGCCTAAGTTTCTGAAAGAATATCAGCAAGATATGGAAAAGAATGAAATCCGAAAAAGTACCATTGGGATGTATGTTAGGTGTTTGAGAGCAATAATCAACAATAACGGAGAGCCTTATCTAACGGATGCCAATTATCCTTTCGGCAAAGGAAAGTACATTGTCCCTACAGGTTCCGGTAGGGAAATGGCTTTGCAACTGTCCGATATTCATTTGCTTGAAGCTTATGAATGTGAAGATGTTGTAGCCGAACAATGTCGTGATATGTGGCTGTTCTCGTTCTATTGCAGTGGAGCGAATTTTAATGATATTTGCAAGTTTAAGTACAAAAATATTATGAACGGCGAAATCTATTTTATCCGGCAAAAAACGAAAAGCACCACTCAAGACCAAAAGGATATTGTAGTGCCAATTTTAGAGCCGATGCAGAGGATTATTGATAAACACGGAAATGAAAATACCAACAAGGAAAATTACATATTTCCCTTTCTTAATGATACTTACACGGAACAAGAACGATTTCTCAAAACTCAAAATCTGATACGTCTAACGAATAAAAAAATCAAACTTATTGCAAAAAAGATTGGTTTGATGGACGGCATTAGCACCTACACGGCACGCCACTCTTACGCTACCATTTTGGCTAAACTCAGAGTACCGGAAAGTTTTATTGCGGAACAATTGGGACACTCAAAACGTACAGTAACGCAAAACTATTTTGATAGTTACACCAAAGAGGAACGGGTGAGTTTCAATAGCTTGCTACTTCCATCCAATTCAGGAAAAATGGAGGGTGGCGTGTGATGAAATGTCCAGTTTATTGCATTAAAAACTGGACAAAGTTTCTATTTAAATTCGAAGTCGATTTTTACAAAATAAATAATTGTCAAGTAAACCGAGCAAAATACTTGACAGTCTAAAAATAATCATTATCTTTGTGTCATGAATTTATCCACGCAAATACAAAAACAAATAGGGTTGTTTCCCGAAGGTAAGATATTCGGTTATTCCGATTTGGATATTTATAGAGAAGATTATCAGTCAGTTACTAAGATAATGGAGCGTCTGCAAAACAAAGGTCTAATCAAAAAAATGTCCAACGGGGTATTTTATAAGCCAATAAAAACTGCTTTTGGCGAGCTGAAACCCGATTATAACGAGCAACTGCGCCCGTTTTTGTTTGAAAACGGAAAGCGGATTGCCTACGTTACAGGAACTTATTTGTATAATCAATTGGGATTGACCACACAATTGGCTGTTCGCGTAAAAATTGCATCCCGAAGCAAGCGGATAAGCATAAACCGAGAAGCGTTGAAAGCCGATGCCGTAAAGAGTTACGCGGAAGTAACGCAAAGCAATTATACTGTTTTGGGCTTTTTAGATGCACTCAAAGACATTCGGAAAATACCGGATACAACCGTTCAAAATTCGGTAAGAATTCTTTCGGCAAAAATCGCTGAAATGGATGAAAAAGAGATAGCTCGAATGATTAAATACGCTCTTATGTATCCGCCAAGAGTACGTGCACTGCTGGGAGCAATTCTCGATAATTTGGGCAAACCCGAAAACATTACCACGCCATTATTAAATAGCATAAACCCGTTGACAAAAATAGATTTAGGCTTAAATGAAGAAGATTTACCAACAGTTGAAAAATGGAATATTGTATGAAACTTCACACGGATAAAAAACTGTTTCGAGATGCTGTCAGCATCACCGCACAACAAATGAATATCCCCACAATCTATGTAGAAAAGGACTATTGGGTTACGTTTGCATTAAAAGAAATTTTCAGTAACGAAATCGGAAGAGATACCATTTTCAAGGGCGGAACTTCGTTGGCTAAATGTTTTAAAATGATTAATCGGTTTTCTGAAGATATAGATCTGGTAGTGATTCGGCGAGAAGACGAAACCGATAATAAGCTGAAACGCAAATTAAAAGATGTTGAAAATGCAATAAATGATACGCTTCCGGAAATCGAAATTCAAGGCTTGACACATAAAGTGGGGATGAGTCGAAAAACAGCTCACAGTTATAGCAAAGAATTTTCGGGTGCTTATGGACAAATACGAGATGTAATTGTAATAGAAGCAACTTGGTTAGGGTATTACGAGCCATTTACAAATCAAAACATTAATTCTTTTGTTGGAGAAATGATGCTCAATGTTGGGCAAACGGAACTTGTTGAAAAGTATGACATGCAGGCATTTACTATTCAAGTTCTCGAACCGGTTAGAACAATTTGTGAAAAGATAATGAGTTTAGTGCGGTTTTCGTATGGCGAAAGGCCCATTGAGGATTTGAGAAATAAAATTCGTCATACCTACGACTTACACCAACTTTTACAACAAAAAGAATTTTTCAACTTTCTCAATTCATCCGATTTTGATGCCATGTTACTAAAAGTTGCTAACGATGATGTGAAAAGTTTTAGAAACAACAATGAATGGTTGGTTCATCATCCCAATCAATCACTGATGTTCAAAGATTTATCGAATGTTTGGTCGCAATTAGAAGCAACCTACAACGGTAGTTTCAGAGATTTGGTTTATGGCGATTTTCCGAGTAGCGATGTTGTCCTATACACCTTGGAGAGTATCCGTGAAAGAATGTCCACCGTAAGTTGGAATGTAAAACTGTAAAATAAAGATTATCCATGGCACGCCCCCGCAAAAAAACTCTTCCCCTTTCAGACTTAAAATGCTTTGACACTATTGTGTTAGAACTGAAATCTATGCCCGAGTTTGAAGATTTTGATATTGAAAATGCCATTGTCGGTATAAAACAACGCAAGCCCAAATATACCGCCAAGTCCGAAAATATAGAGACTGCCATCAAAAATTTGAAAAAACACATTGAAAAACAGGGTACCAACAAATTTACAGAGCTAACCAAACAAGAAATGAGCGCACTTTTAGGTATTTCCCGCCCTACATTAGACCGGTGGATTGAGGCGGAAATCATAGACAGAGCTACCATTGGCTTTTGTCATGATATTGAAATCAAAACTTTCACGGCAACATCGGTTTTGAACAGCTTGGAAAAATTAAGACAAAATTAAGCTCGTTATACCCTTTTATACAGTATTTTATCGATTAGTTTTGGCTTATATCCCACCATGTTTTTTGAATTATTAACGAAAAAACTTTACTGCTTTACGTTTGGCGTCGATTGGCTGTGATTGGCGTCCAAAAGTGTTAAAGCGTAAAGTGATTTTGGTCTTTATTAGTTTACATTTATTCCTCAAACTTCCTTATAATTCCCTGTAATTCCTTTAAGTGGATTTGTGTAAACCATTTATACGATTTGATATTCAGTTATTTATGATTTTACTTTGTGACATCAAATTGAATGTTTCACAAATTAAAACCAACTAATGATGAATAAAATTATCGTAACTACTCCCGATGAACTTCGCCTTATCGTGAAAGAAGCCGTCGTTGGACTGACCAGTCAGTGCGAAGAACAAAAGCCTGAATTTGACACCGTAAATCTTGAAACTGCCTTGCAGGTTTTAACCGAAAACGGCTATCCAACGTCCAAAGGAAAAATGTACAAACTCACTTCCGAAGGAAAAATTCCCCACAAAATGTATAACAACAAGCTCGTTTTTTCTCGAAAAGAGATACTGGAATGGGCTGAAAGTCAAGCCAAACCCAAACACGACGCCACAGAAACCATTCGCACCGTAGCACAAAGCGCACGTCGAAAAATGCGTTGATGCCATGAAAACCGAATCTTACATCCGAGTGGGCACCACCTATTATAAAATAGTGGAAAAACCCATTCTTTCGGGAGAAACGGCAAAAGTACGTGTGGCGTGGAGCATCGAAACCATCCGTCAAGACCACGGAAAGGATTTCATCAGCCAAATTCCTAAATACGACGATTTCTGTATCGTGCCCTCTCACACCCGGTACCGGGAGAGAGTGGGCAACTGTTTCAACCTGTACGAACCGTTTGAGCATTCGCCTAAGCCGGGCGAATGCCAAACCGTTCTGTCTGTCATTCGACACGTTTTTGGCGAACAGTACGAAATGGGATTGGACTACATTCAGCTACTGTACTTGCATCCGGTTGAAAAACTTCCTATCATCCTGCTTTTATCCAAAGAACGAAACACCGGAAAATCTACTTTTCTGAATTTGCTGAAAGATATTTTTGGAAAAAATATGACCTTCAACACCAACGAAGATTTTCGGAGCCAGTTCAATTCCGACTGGGCTAACAAACTGCTAATCGGCATCGAAGAAGTGTTATTTGACAAACAGCAAGACAGCGAACGATTAAAGAATTTGAGTACCGCCTTTCAGTTCAAGAGCGAAGCCAAAGGAAAAGACCGTGTAGAAACTGTGTTTTTCGGCAAATTCTTGCTTTGCTCCAATAATGAGCTCAATCCGATCATGATTCAACCCGGCGAAACGCGTTATTGGGTACGAAAACTACCTGTTTTGGACAAAACCGACACGGAAATCAGGCACAAATTACGAGAAGAAATTCCGGCATTTCTGCACTTCCTTTCCAATCGGAAACTTTCTACCGAAAAGAAATCGCGAATGTGGTTTGAGCATTCGCTTTTACACACCGATGCCCTGCAACGCATCATCGACTACAATCGCAATTCTTTGGAAGTGGAGATGAAAGAGCTGTTTTTGGAAATAATGGATGTTCAGCAAGTTGAGGGCGTAAGTTTCTGCCTGACAGATTTGCGGTCGTTGTTGATTTTTCAAGGTATCGATACCGATATTTCCCGTTTGCGGAAAATCGTGAAAAACCATTGGGAATTATCTCCCAGTCCGAACACGCTCACGTACACCACTTACAATCCGGTGGGCGACCTTTCTCGAAATATTTCATTTTGCGAAACCAAAAAGACCGGAAGGTTTTATACCGTGTCGCGGGAGTTTTTGAACGCTTATTTTTTGATGAATTGATGAATTTGCTATTTATCTATTTAATAATAAAGAATATATGTACTCATCAAACCTTCATCAAATACTCATCAAACAAAAGGACGATGAAAGAAAAAAGCGATTGTTTCTCTTTCATCGGGATATACCCGGGTGATAAAATGATGAGCACTTGATGAACAAAAACAATGTTGATAATTAGATGATTACTCATGTTTTCATCAATTCATCAAATTCATCATTTATTTTCGGTTTGGGAGCAACTATTAATCAAACCGTTTGTTGCAATGTTTTTCGGCAAAAAAGATTTTTGCTGACGAAAAGAAAAAATAATCACTTAAAAAATCGTTACAATTATGAATTCTGAACAAGCTAAACAAATACTCATTGAAAATTATCTGCTGAGTATCGGAATTACTCCGGTGAAACAAAGCGGACATAACCTTTGGTATAAATCGCCTTTCAGAAACGAAAATAATCCTTCCTTCAAAGTGAACCGCAGTATCAACCAATGGCACGATTTTGGGAGCGGAGAAAAAGGCAACATCATTGACCTAGTAATGAAACTAACCCATACCGACAGCGTTGCGGAAGCATTGAGAGCCATCGAACAAGCCGTTTCCTTTCCGCAACTTCACTCTTTTTCTTTTCGTCAGCAGGAGTTTTCGGATGGAATAACCGACCTGGAAATAAAACCCTTAAATCATCCGGCATTACTGGAATTGCTCATAAAAAGGAAAATTCCCATCAGCATTGCATCCAAGTATTGTAAAGAGATTCATTACAGGTTGAACGGTAAATTCTATTTTGCTATCGCTTTTCCCAACGATAACGGTGGATACGAAACCTTAAATCCCTATTTTAAAGGATGCGTTCCACCGAAAGAGATAACCACATTTGACCGCAATACATCATCCGTAAATCTTTTCGAAGGATTTATGGATTATCTCAGTTTGCTCACCATGCAGGCACGGCAAGCCGATATTTCAGCCGTCGTATTGAACTCTGTTACCAACCTCGAAAAAGCTGTTCCGTTTCTCTCGGAACACACTCTAATCAACGTATTTTTCGACAACGATGAAGCGGGACAACAGGCGTTGAAAAAACTACAAAATTTGAATTTACCCGTCGCGGATATTTCCAAAAGATACGCCGGATTCAAAGACGTGAACGATTATTTGTGCGGAAAAAAGATGGAAATCCCGCAAACAAAACTAAAACCTAAACGACTAAAATTTTAAGAACATGGCTACAAAAAAAATAACAAACATTACAAGAGCCGATTTAGCATCATTAATAGAAGGATATAGTGCATCTCAAAACAAAGTTGGAGTTTTATCCAAATCGGACGTAAACACACAATCAAAAGAGCCGGCTGCAGACAGCCAGTCCGCCGAGCCAAGCCAGCCATCTCAACCGGCTGAAAAACCAACGGAGCCGTTACCCATTTCCGCCAAACGCATCAGCCAAAAACAACGCAAGGCATCACTCGAAGAATACAAAAATAGTTTCCTTGTCCCACCGAAAATCACCGACCGGAAAACGGTTTATCTCTCAGCCGAAACCCGCGACCGATTAGACGAAATTGTCCGACGATTGGGTGAGCGCGGAAGCAGCGTTTCGGGATTTATCGAGAATATGGCAAAGGAGCATTTGGAAACTTACCGTGATGAAATTGAACAATGGAAAAGGTTGTAAATCAGTATTCGGAGCTGACAAAGACAAGCGAGCCAATCGAGCAAGCAGAAATTTTGGTACACGGCAGACTGTTCAAATTAGCGTGCAAGACGTCAGTTTGTTCCCACAAACTGAATCTTGTCCCCGCTTCGGGCGGGGAGGATTTGGCTGCAATCACTGCGTTCTCGTCAGCCGAAAAACACTGTTTTTCAACTTAAATTTCAACTAAATGACAAACAATAAAGACAGCGAATTGAAAATCCGCTGCACGCCGGAAGAGAAAAACCGCATCTCGAAACGAGCCAAATCGGCAGGAAAAAACCTGTCGGAATTTACGCGCGAAATGCTCCTGAAAGGAAAAGTTGTGGCAGCTCCGCAGTTCTCGGAAATGCAGCAAATCGGGATTAAACTACTCTACCAATACGCCAACCGATTTACCTATATCGGTAACTTTATGAAAAGTAGAGACGGCAGATTGTACGCCGAAACGCAATCGCTTGTAAAAGATATCAGGCAGGTTATCGAGCAATTTTTTAAGGCTTAATTCAGGCAAAAATGATAGCAAAAGGTAAAGCCGTTTCGCATGGGCAAACGGTAATTGAATACGTGTTGCGAGAGAAAAAATTAGACCGTTTTGTAGAGAAAAATCTGCTGACAAGCGAAACTGCCGGTGATATTTTGCAGGAAATGAAATGGGCACAGCAGTACAATTCACGCTGTAAAAACAAGTTCCTCCGTTTCGAAATCGGCATTGCCCCCGGCGATAAGGATAAACTGACAAAACTTCAATTACGAGCTATAGCAAAGGATTTTGCCAATAGAATGGGCTTGGAAAAGCATCAGTGGTTTGCCGTTACACACAAAGACTCGAAGAATCTGCACATCCACTTAATCGCTAACCGCATCGGGATAAACGGTAAGGTGTATCAGACCGATTTTGTGAGTAACCGGGCATCACGTACCGCCGAAGAAATCAGCCGGGAAATGGGATTGACCATTGCCAACAAAGTAGTAGCGAAAAAGCGATACCAACATCCGAAAACCGATAAAACCCGTGAGGCAAAGAAAAACGAAGTGCGGAAAATTGCGTACAAGCTTTTGGGTGAAAAAGTCGGCACCGGAAAAGACGGATTCCTTTCTTTTATGAAAGAACTTGACAAACACGGCATAATCGTTGAAACCATGCGAAACAAGCAAGACAAAGCCTACGGTTTCCGCTTTCTGTACGAAAGAGAAACGTTCAAAGCATCGGAAATCGGACGTGAGTTTGGTTACCGCTCGCTTTTCCGCCAGTTCGGACTGGAAGACGTCAAACCGCAAATAGGACAGACCGTTGTGCCGATTTATCAACCGCAAGAACAAAACGTCGATTTATCTACCGCAAACACTCTTTCCAATATCTCTGATGAATTATTGTCCGCCAATCTGTTAAACGTTCACGGTGAAGATTATGCCGAAACAGCTTTCCAACGAAAAATAAGGACGCAACAGAAAAAGAAGAGGGGGAGGAGGTGGTGATGAAGCCGTTCTTTGTTGTAGAATAAGAAAAATATGTTTAGATTATTTAATATGCAGAAATACAGATTGTTATTACGTTTATTTTGATGCTTTTTTATACAGGAATCTCAAAATAAATTTTTACCTTTGTAATTTGGAATTATTATACTTTTTTATTATGAACGGAAAATCCTTATCCCCTCATATTGAAAAACTTAATCAGTTAAAACAAATTCTTCCCGAAGCTTTTACCGAAGATAAAATTGATTGGGAGAAATTACGGATAGCCCTTGGCGAAAACATCAATTTCGCCAACGAGCGTTATGTGCTCAATTGGGCAGGCAAGAGCGATGCGTTCAGGGTGATGCAGCGACCGAGCACACGGACGCTTGTTCCGATGGAAGAGGAGTCGGTGAATTTTAATGACACACAAAATATCTTCATCGAGGGCGAAAATCTTGAAGTGCTCAAAGTGTTGCAAAAGAGCTACTTCGGCAAGGTGAAAATGATCTATATCGACCCGCCTTACAATACCGGAAACGACAGCTTTATTTATCCCGACCGATTTGCAGAAACGAAAGAAGAATACCAAAAACGGGTTGGTGACAAGGACGAAGAAGGTTATATGACCGGCGAAGGAATGTTTCGAAAAAACTCACGCGAAAACGGACAATATCATAGCAACTGGCTCAATATGATGATGCCGAGGCTTTATCTGGCGAGAACATTGTTGAGAGATGACGGGGTAATTTTCGTGTCCATTGATGATAACGAAGTGCATAACTTGCGTTTGTTAATGAATGAGATTTTTGGGGAGGAGAATTTTGTGGCAGAATTTCCAAGAATTACCAAGAAAGCAGGTAAAACCACTGAATTAGTTGCAAAAAATAATGATTATATTTTGTGTTTCAGAAAAAGTGAAATTACCGAATTTTATCAAGAAAAGCATACTGACGACGGTTATAGACATTCTGATGAGTATGAGGATGATAGAGGTAAATTTAAATTAAGTCAGACATTAGATTATGGTTCAATTCAATATTCACCTTCGTTAGATTACGAAATTTTCATTGATGGTAAACTGTTTATACCAGGTAATGTTTCAAAAGAAGAAATGCTTGATAGACAGAAACGAAATCCTTCAAGTGATTTTTGTTGGAGATGGTCGAGGGATTTGTTTGACTTTGGATTGGAAAATGGATTTGTTGTAGTTAAAGGTAACAGAATTTATACTAAAACGTATCAAAATGCTCAAATTGGTAAAGATAAAAATGGATATATCGTTGAAATAAAAGAAAGGACAAAATCTCTTTCATCAATAGAATTTATTGAGAATAAATATTCAAATGATAATTCGCGAAAAGATATTGGGCGAATCTTCGATGAAAAAATATTTGAATACTCAAAACCGATTAATTTAATAAAGACAATAGCAAAAGCAACTACAAAAGACAACGACATTATCCTTGACTTTTTTGCCGGTAGTGCCACCACCGCTCACGCCGTGATGCAACTCAATAAAGAAGACGGCGGAAATCGCAAATACATTCTTGTTCAAATGCCAGAGCTGTGCGACGAAAAGTCGGAAGCCTATAAAGCCGGCTACCGCACCATTGCCGATATTGCCAAAGAACGCATCCGGCGAGCTGGAAAGAAAATTCAAGATGAAATAGCTGAAGAAAACAAAAAGAAAAAAGAAAAGTTGGATTTTGAGGAGAATGCTGAAAACTCAAAATTAGATACCGGTTTCAAAGTATTCAAACTGTCCGAAAGTAATTTCAAACAGTGGCAACAACCGGAAAATTACTCTGCCGAAGCCTTAGCCGAGCAGTTGAAACTTTTTATCGACCCCGTGGCCGAAAACGCCGACCTGCATAATATGGTCTATGAACTGCTGTTGAAGAGCGGTAAGGATTTGAATGCAGAAATCGCAAATCACAACGGCTACTACCTGATTGACGGTAATGACCTGGCGCTTGTTCTCGAAAAAGTGGACGAACAAATCATCGCTGATGTGCTTGCCAAACAGCCTAAAAAAGTCATCGCCCTTGACAGGATTTTCAAGAATAATGATCAATTAAAAACCAACACCGCCCTGCAAATGAAAGATGCGGGAGTGGAGTTTAAAACGATATAGGGATTATGCAACGAGCAGATTTTTATAATTATATTGCAGAAAGATTGATGACCCTCAGTTGGCGGATAGAAAGCAGAGGAAGATTAAATATCCTAGATTATCATTTGCATTCAGAGAATTTTTATCGGGATTTTTTCAATTTGTTATTTGAGTGGGAATTAGAGAATTTAAATGATAGTAAGCAGAATGCGGAAGGCATTGATTTAATCGATCGTAACAATAAAATCATAATCCAAGTTTCGGCAACAGCTACAAAAGCTAAAATTGATGCTTCCTTAGATAAGCCCTTATTAAAGGATTATGACGATTACACCTTTAAGTTTATCTCAATCGCAAGAAGTGCAGAAAATTTAAAAGGCAAGAAGTATTCTATTCAGGATAATCTTAGATTTAATCCACAAGATGATATTTACGATGTGGATACGGTACTAAAAGTAATTAACAACTTAAGTATCGAAAAACTCACGGATGTGTGTGAGTTTATAAGAAAAGAGTTAGGTTATTCAAGTGAAAGCCCCAAACTAAAATCAGATCTTACGACTATTATTGTCATTTTAGCAAAAGAAAATTTAAGCAAGATTGATGCAGAATACAGTCTAAATAGTTTCGACATTGAAAGAAAAATTGAGTTTAATAATTTAGAAGCATCCAGACTGCTAATAGAAGATTATAAAATCCATTATCAAACTGTTGATAGCATTTATTCTACCTATGACAAGATGGGGCAAAATAAGAGTCTTGCTGTTTTAAATGTTTTCAGAAGGGAATATGTTGACAATTTTACAAATTGCAATGGAGATGAATTGTACAAGATAATAACAAATAACATCATTGGCAAAATAAAAGATACTCACGATTTTGGTAATTTATCGAACGAAGAATTGATTTTATGTGTTGATATTTTGATGGTTGATGCTTTTATTCGCTGTAAAATTTTTGAAAATCCAAACAATTACGATTATGCTTTTACCCGATAATATACATCCCGAAAACAGTATATACTATAATGGTGCACTGGTCTTAGATATTATTCAACAGCACAAGCGGTTAAGTATCTTTGATTTATACCTTAAATTAAGAGAGGAAACTGATGTTTCTTTTCCAATTCTAGTGTTGTGTCTTGACTGGCTATATCTAATTGATGCCGTAAACGTAAATAAAAAAGGAGAAGTAAAACTATGTTCATAAAATCATTAGAAATAACAACGCCTACAAAAGTGATTAGAGAATTGACCTTTCATAAGGGGTTAAATCTAATTATTGATGAAACAGCCAATACGTTGACCGATACGGGAAATAATGTTGGTAAAACTACGGTACTTCGTCTTATTGATTTTTGTTTTGGCAACGAGGCAAAAAGTATTTATACTGACCCTGAAAATAAACGTACCGATGATATATTAGTTAAAAATTTCTTAATTGACAATGAAGTTGTAATTACGCTGACCTTGACCAATAATTTTGAACAAGATGATATTGTTATAAGGCGTAATTTTCTGCAACGTAATAGAGCAATACGAGAAATAAACGGAACTCACTATAATAACAATAATGATTTTGAGGATGGGTTGATGACTCATATTTTTCCGGAATTGAATCTTGATAAGCCAACTTTTCGTCAAATTATTTCTCACAATATAAGATATGAAGAACAGCGCTTAACAAATACTTTAAAGATTCTAAATAGCTACACGACTGATGCCGAATATGAAACTCTTTATTTATTTATGTTTGGTTGTCGCTTTGAACAAGGAGATACAAGACAAGAGTTGTTGTTGAATATTCAAAATGAAGATAAGTTCAAATCTAGATTAGAACGGATCGAAACTAAAAACACATACGAATCTGTACTTGCTGTTATCGATGATGATATTGCAAAATTAAATAAAAAGAAATCTCAACTAAATCTTAATCCCGATTTTGAAACTGATTTAAATAGCTTGAATCAAATAAAATTTCATATAAACTCATTAAGCACAGACTTAACTGCATTAAATATTCGTAAAGATATTATCAACGAAACGTTAAGGGAGTTTGAAACTCAAAAAACTGATATAGATTTATCTCAACTAAATCTTATATATCAGCAAGCAAGTGCATTAATTCCTGCACTTCAAAAAAGATTTGAGGATTTAGTTGCTTACCACAATCAGATGCTTGAGCAGAAAGCAAAATTTTTAAAGGAGGATTTACCTAATTTAGAAACACAGATTAAAAATAAGAATAACGAGCTTAGCAGACTATCTTATCAAGAACAAGAACTTTCTAATAAATTGGTAAAATCAGATACTTTTGAAGATTTAGAATTTATAATCAATAAATTGAATGATTTATATCGAAAAAAAGGTGAGTATGAAAGTATCGTTTCGCAGATTGCAGAGGTTGAGTTGAATCTCAAGCAATATTCAGATGAGTTAAAAGCCATTGACGAGCAATTATTTTCAGACGATTTTGAAGAGTGCATAAAAAGACAGCTCAATAAATTTAATAAGATATTTGCTAAAATTTCTGAACAGTTATACAGCGAAAGGTACATTATCACCCATGAAATCGTAACGAATAGGCGTGGGCAAAAAGTTTATAAATTTAAATCGCACAATGTAAATTTTAGTTCCGGCAAGAAACAGGGAGAAATTACTTGTTTTGATATTGCATATACAATTTTTGCAGATGAAAATAATATTCCTTGCTTACACTTTCTACTTAACGACAAAAAGGAGTTAATGCACGACAATCAGTTAGTTAAGATAGCAGAAATAGTAAATAAACACAACATTCAATTTGTGGCATCTATTTTAAAAGATAAAATTCCGGAAGAATGGAATGTTGAAGATTATTTTGTTGTAAAACTTTCTCAGAACGATAAACTTTTCAGAATCGAAAACTAATGATCCTCCACTTCGAACCCAATCTCCAATTCCAGCTCGATGCCATTAACTCGGTCGTTCGTCTTTTTGACGGACAGCCAAACGATGACGGCGATACCGATTTTTCTGTACCGGAAGAAGGAACGTTGAACTTTATCGACGGAATTGCCAACCAGCTGATTATCTCGGAAGACCAAGTGTTGCGAAACCTGCAAAACGTACAGCGGGATAATGAAATAGAAGCTTCCAACTCATTGCTCGGCATGAACTTTTCGGTAGAAATGGAAACCGGAACAGGGAAAACATACGTTTATCTGCGAACCATTTACGAGCTTTATAAGCAATATGGATTCAAAAAATATGTAATTGTGGTGCCGTCGGTAGCCATTCGTGAAGGCGTGTTGAAAAATTTGGAGATTACACACGCACATTTTCAAAATCTCTACGACAATATCCCGGTGCATTATATGGTTTACGATAGCAACAAAATATCGTCGTTGCGAGGTTTCGCTACCGGAAATAATATCGAAATTTTGGTAATCAATATCGACTCGTTTGCCAAAGACGAAAATATCATCAATAAACCCAATGACCGGCTGAGCGGACAACTTCCGGTGGAGTTTATCCGTTCGTCAAATCCGATAGTGATTGTGGACGAACCGCAAAACATGGAAACCGAAAAACGCAAAAAAGCTGTTCTAAATCTCAATCCGCTTTTCACACTCCGTTATTCTGCCACACACCGAAATTTGTATAACCTAATTTACAGCCTCAATCCCGTAAAAGCATACGATTTAGGTTTGGTAAAGCAGATTGAAGTGGATTCTGTTATCGAAGAAAACGCAACGAACGATGCTTTTATTTCTGTTGATTCTATCACAGCCACAAAAACCAAAGTTTCCGCAAAACTGTCCATCATGGCAAACGAACGTAATGGAGTGAGCAAGAAAAGTGTTACCGTTCGTGCTGGCGATGATTTATACAAACTTTCAAACGAACGAGAAATTTATAGAAACGGGTATATTGTGGAGGAAATTGACGTTTCGAATGCCTGTATAACGCTTTCCAACGGCAGTGTACTTTATAAAGGCACTACTCAAGGAGCTTTGACCGATGAAGTAATGAAATTTCAGATGCGAAAAACCATTGAAGAACATCTGAAAAAAGAACTGAGACTTCACTCGAAAGGCGTGAAAGTGCTGTCGCTGTTTTTTATTGACCGTGTTGTTAATTATCGCCAATATGATAGTAACGGAAATCCGCAACAAGGAAAATTTGCCCGCTGGTTTGAAGAAATTTATTCGGAATTAATCCAAAATAACCGATTTAAAACACTCGACAAACACAACATTCAGGAAATTCATAACGGATATTTTTCGCAAGATAAAAAAGGCGTATTCAAAGATACTTCGGGCGAAACGCTTGCCGATGACGACACGTACAGCTTGATAATGAAAGATAAAGAAAAACTGTTGAATATCCACAATCCGCTTCGATTTATTTTTTCGCACTCGGCATTACGTGAAGGATGGGACAATCCCAATGTTTTTCAGATTTGCACGCTCAACGAAACCAAATCTGAAATGAAAAAACGTCAGGAAATCGGTCGCGGGCTTCGTTTGGCTGTTGATGCAGAGGGAAAACGTATATACGACCGAAATATTAATCGTCTGACTGTTATAGCCAATGAATCGTACGGCGATTTTGCAAAGGCATTGCAACAAGAAATTGAGGAAGATTGTGGGGTGGCTTTTGAAGGACGTTTGAAAAATAAACGTGAAAGAGTAAGCGTAAAATATCGCAAAGGCTTTGAGGTTGACCCCAAGTTTTTGGATATTTGGGAACGTATAAACAAAAAAACAAGCTATCGGGTTTATTATGATACGGAAAAGCTGATTAAAAATGCATCAAAAGCTGTAGAAGAGATAGCACCAATTAACCCGCCGTCTATCCGCTCAACAAAGGTTAATATACAAATGACAAGCGAAGGAGTTGAAACGTCGTATGTCGGCGACAGAATTGAGCGTTATGGCAATCACGAATGGCTCATCCCCGACGTGTTGGGATATATTCAAAACAGCACGGAACTTACCCGCCACACCATAGCAAAAATTATTGAACAGTCGGGACGAATTAACGATATCCTTATTAATCCACAATTGTTTATCGATTTGTGTTCGCAAGCCATTTTACGCACCTTGAACGATTTAATGATTGACGGGATCAAATACAAGAAGGTCGGCAATTCCGAGTACGAAATGCGTCTTTTTGAAGAACAGGAGTTGGAAACCTATCTGAATGATTTTTCGTTTACGGTTTCCGACGCTTCCAAAACGGTTTATGAAGAATATATTCCGTTAGATTCGGCAGTTGAAAATCAGTTTGCCCGAGATTGCGAAACCAGCGAGCAGGTAAAATTCTATTTTAAACTCCCCAATTGGTTTACAATACCCACGCCTATCGGAAGTTATAATCCGGATTGGGCGATTGTTTTTGAAGACGATGCAAAAGTTTACTTTGTAGCCGAAACAAAAACCACCGGTTCATCTGATGTTGATTTGGATAAGTTGCGCAAACAAGAACAGCAAAAGATTAAGTGTGGAATAGCTCATTTTGAACAATTTGAGGATGTAGAGTACAAGGTTGTGAGTAGAGTCGGGGAATTGGTGTAAATAATACATAAACAAAGAATTGAAATATGAAAGGTGACGCAAAACCATTGGTGAAATTTTTAGAAGGGGCAGATAATCGATTTATTATACCTGTTTATCAGCGCAATTACGACTGGAAACAAAACAATTGCAAACAGCTCTACAATGATTTAATAAAAATCATCAAAGATAACCGAGAATCTCATTTCTTTGGAAGTATTGTTTCTACCTTGTATGATGGAGCCGGTTCATCTGATTATCTGATTATTGACGGGCAACAACGTATCACTACTATTTCGCTTCTTTTATTGGCAATTGTTAATCTGACAAAAGAAGGAATTACATCATTTGAAAATGTTAGATTGTTAGATAAAATCTGGGAAACTTATCTTGTTGATAAATTTGTGGATGAAAATAAAGTGAGACTGAAACACGTAAAACACGATTCCGAAGCGTTTGAAAAATTGTTGTTTGCCGAAAAAGAAGAGTATGATGCAACATCGAATGTCACTCAAAACTATCTTTATTTTTATAATAGAATTAAAGAAAAAAAAGAGTTGTCAGTGGATGAAATCTATTTGGCAATAACAAAACTATTGATAATTGACATCTTTCTACATAAAGAAGATAATGCTCAACTCATTTTTGAAAGTCTTAATTCCACCGGATTGGAACTTGAAGAGGGTGATAAAATTCGGAATTTTGCTTTAATGGCTTTAGAACCAAAGACTCAAGAAAATTTTTATAAAAAATATTGGCATAAAATAGAGCAAAATACAGACTATAAGGTGAGCGTTTTTGTTCGTGATTATCTGACTTTGAAACAAAACAGAATATCTTCTTTTAAGAATATTTATACAGATTTCAAAGAATATGTAGAGGCAAACAATCTGATTGTAGAAGATGTGCTTAAAGACCTTTTGGAGTATTCGGTAATTTATCAGAATATCATAAATAATTCTGTCGGGAACAGAGGGGTTAATACAGTGCTATTTCGTATCAATCAGTTGGAGATGAGCGTTACTTATCCGTTTTTATTGTCGTTATTCCAATACTCCAAAACAAATTCAATGGATGATACGGAAATAAAAAACATACTTGAAGTTATAGAAATATACCTATTCCGTCGTTTTATTTCCGGTATTCCCACCAATGCACTAAATAAAATCTTTATGACCTTGCATAAAGATACGTTAAAACTAAAAGGAGATAATCATACATATAGCGCAGTATTGACCTATCTCCTTACATCCAAGACAGGTAGTGGTCAATTTCCAAATGATGATGAATTTTTACACTCATTTTCAACAAAAAACTTATACCATATCATTCCTAAAAACAGGGAGTATTTGTTTGAAAGATTAGAAACCGGGAATAACCTTGAGACATCCAATGTCATTGAAAAAATGAGAGATGGTGTATATTCTGTTGAGCATATCTTGCCACAAGTTATGACCGCACAATGGAAAAAGGAGTTGGGTGAAAAAGCTGAGGAAATTCATCAAAAGTGGCTTCATCGGATAGCTAATCTAACATTAACAGCGTATAACGGCAAATATAGCAATCGTAGTTTTATAGAAAAAAGAGATCTAGCTGATGAAGGATTTAAAGAAAGTGGAATAAAGCTAAATCAGTATATAGCCAATTTTGATAATTGGACGGAAAAGGAGTTAGAAGCAAGACAAGACTATCTCAACGAAAAGGCTTTGAAATTATGGCCATATCCCAAAAACACCTTTGTCCCTGTTGAAAAACCTGCTGATATTCATGGTTTGGATGAAGATTTTGATTTTACCGGATACTACTTGAAATCTTATTCTTTTGATGGTTCAGTCCAAACCGTAGACTCTTGGAGGGAAATGTATGTTTTAATTGTAGAATTGATATATGAAAAACATTCAGCAGTTGTAAATCGGTTAGCAGACAGAGAAGATTTTTTACACATTATACGAACACCTAATAATGGATATGTGCAAATTGCCGAAACAATATATTTGTACAAAGACAACTCCACTATGGCTAAAATCAATGCTTTGAAGAAATTATTTACAGAATGTGGTTTAAATGAAGACTTGTTACAGTTTGAAATATACTTGCAAAATGCAGTGGATTAGAATTTGTGCATAACGGAATTATTTTTGGGCAAAAAACACAAACAAATACACTCCTGTAGGCAAATTGTGGGCAAATAAAAAATCAGGAACTTTGGATTTAACCTTAAGTTCCTGATTTTCAAGTGGGCGTTGACGGATTCGAACCGCCGACCCTCTGCTTGTAAGGCAGATGC
>ENA-UOOH01001980-UOOH01001980.1-fermentation-metagenome-genome-assembly--contig:-NODE-1980-length-18719-cov-365.777968_pt1 | contig 18719 bp, 15 predicted proteins | sample MGYA00245778_ERZ724025 | MGnify/ENA primary metagenome ERZ724025 (study PRJEB28704, sample SAMN03018313) | fermentation metagenome | biome: anthropogenic terrestrial biome; feature: soil... | reverse complement strand
AAAAAAAGCCGAAGAACTCATAAATAAAATAAAAGCACAAAATGAACAGGAAATTTCAGATTCGGTAAATAAATCTACAAGTGAGCAAATATCAATACTATCTACTGTAACGTTAGGGACAGACGCTACATTCACTAATGCAGACTGCGGAGATAGTGGTACTTCATCATGGGGAGCAGCACCCTGTCTTAAAGGTTCTGACTATATTAAGAGTTCAAGAAGAGCTAGAGAAGCTGTACTCACGGGTCCTGGAGGATATGGAGGGGGCGGTGCTTGGGCATGGGTTGGAAAATCTTTTTATGTGTCAGGTTCTGGTTCTCAGTCAGCAAATATAAGAATGACTGGATATCTGTATGGTTTGACAAGTGCCGCAGCTGGAGGATCAAGCAGTTCAGATGTAGATTTAGTATTAAAAGATTCAACCACTGGAACTTCATATAGTACTTCAATATACAGTGTGTCATGTGGCGGTCTAGGATGGGAAAATGTAGATCAATCTTTTAATAAAGGTTTATCAGTAACGTTGCAGGGTGGCCACAGTTATATTGCATACCTGAAGGTAGCTGGAAGCGCTTCGACTTATGGAATTGGAGAAGCGGGATCTGATTTTGGTCCAGGGGATGGCGATGATGAAGGATATGTTTCTTATTCTTCGATAATCGTTGATTTTTAACACTAAAAATGCATATTTCGAACCCCTGCCAATGTAGGTGAATAATGCATGTTTATAGGATATTTTGTTGATTACATGTCAGCAAAATAGTCCTTTTGTACAGTATCATGGCACAAGAGTGCTAGGGTTCGAAATATGCATAAAAATAAACTTCAAAAAGGATTATTAATTAGAGAGAAAATGATCTTACTAATACAAAATTATAAATTTCAATTATCCTGTATTATGAGATTTAACTTTTTTCTGTCAAATGTGATACTGTTGTATTTTTTTAAGCAATTTACTGATTTTATATTAAAAGTTAGGGGTATAGTCTCCAAAATTAATAATAAGGTGTTGCAATTATGCATAAATTAAAAATAAATACCATTGAAAAAATAGCAAAAATCATTATTCTGATTCCAGCAATATTGGGACTGATTTTTATTATATTTATTTTCTACTCAGAATTCAGCGGAAAGAATGTATCTATTGGAGGTAACTATCTTGTTTTTGGCCTTTTAATTAATATCGGAATCTTAATGTTAATTTATGTATTTCTACGTGAGTTTATAAGCGCTTATAAAGAAACTAAAGAAAAATAAAAATCTGTGAAATTGTCTATAAAACACTATAACAAAAGAGAAAAGCAAAATCAAACCAAATCAAATCAAATCAAAAAGCGATGGAACTGTATCAACCAAAATAAGTTATTATGGTTTTACGCTAAATTCCGCGGAAGCTGCAGATGGTGTAGACTGGCGACATTATAGCATTGTTCAGCATGAAGTTTCCCATATTTTTGATGCAGCAGATCAAAATACAGGACCAAAAGCGAAAATTTAGGTTTTAAGATAAGCTAAATATATAAATAAATAAATAAATAAATAAATAAATAAAGATGAAGCCCAAAAGCTCCACCTTTCAAGTTTCCTGTAATTTTATTCCGATTTTTATTTCGGTTTCCTTGCCATCTTTTTCTTTGCAAGCTTTTCAATAATGCCAAGGCTGACCTCGCCGCCTACGCTCAGCTTCCCGCTGGCAACTGCGCTTTCCAGGAGGTGCTGTCCGACAAGGGTGCGGACGACAAGGGTTGTGTAGCCGTCAGGGCTTCCGACCGAACCTGCTGAGATGTCTGCTTTGAGGGCGGCAAATTCTATTTCATGATCTTGTTTTTATTTGGAAATTCTGGCGACAGTAGTGATCATGTATATAATATTTCTGTCCAATGTATCAAACAATTTGTCGCCTAATGTAATACTAATGGAAAAAAAGATCCTATTTATAACCTATTTCTTGATATTTTGGTAATACGATCAGTAAACTTATATAGAGTTGGTTAAAAGTAGTTTATGGAGTTCAAACGAATTTTCCAGAGTAGACTTGAACTCCACATTGCCCGGAGGCAAAAAAATGTTAGCTTTGAGAGTACTTAAGGATTTCTGATTTGCTTCTGGAGTAAAGAAAATAAGTGCATGTAATATGTGTGAAAAGCAAAAAAGTGAACTCTTACAGCCAGACGTTGTTTTAGCAGATACACTTATAAATAGCTGCACTAGAGAATTTTTAGATGGTACCGGAGACATATATATAAAGTTTACTTCCAAATTATACCAGCGTTCTAATGGAAGTCGATACATGAATGTATCATGGTTTGTAAGTGGCTGTCAAACAACTTCTAAAGAATTTCAATTTCCGGCTCCTTGTGAGATGACAGTAACAATCTGGATAAGTGAACCAATTAATTTGCCTGCAATTGTTCACCAGGTTCCAAGTTCATGTACAGCTTCTGGGGCAGAGACGATCGATGTACCAAGTAATGGAAGTTATAAGACAAACGTGAAATTGGAAGCTAAATGTTATGCATATCTGCCTGCAAAAATTTTAATCGCAAATCGAGAAAACTCCTGCAATTGTGTTATTTAATCTCTATTTATGCGTCTTCTGTTAAGTGACGAATCGTGATAAATTGCCTCCATTTTTACAACAGTTGTCAAATATACTTAATTTACTATTGATTTACACCCCTCCGGTTTGTATTTCGAATCATCTAAGCTTATAATATCATGATTTCGTGTTCAAAAGTTAGAATTCTAAAGCTGGATGGGTATAAATCCAAATTTCTGCTTGTTGTTTTTAAAATAAAGATTGTAGATTTTTCTCAGAAGGTAAAATTAATACAAAATATATCTATATTGGGGAAAATACATGAATGATAGATCCAAAAGACATTTACTGCTCATCCTGTTTTTGACGACTCTGTATATTTCCACTTCATGTTGTGTAGACGAACCCGTTGATGAAGAAGTTATATCTAACGTGCAACTTGGCGGCGAAGAAATCGTATCTAACATGAAAATGAATGACCTTGAAGACTACTCTTATAAAATGTATGTAAATTCCAGTTCCGGGGAAAAGAGTCCAGAAATATATGAAATTATGTGGAAAAGGCCTGATTTTATGAAAACGACTATTCTAAACCCGGATAAATATATGAAAGTAATTATGGCATCTGATGGAGATTTTCAATGGATCTATAGTTCTGAATCCAATACTGTTTTCAAAACGGAATTTTCTGATGATTTTGATGGTTTGAAACTCTTCGAACCTAATGTTTACGCTGAGTTTTTGAATGGAACCCTGAACGAAAGATCACTTTCCCTCATAGGGATCGAGAATGTAGATGGGAAAAATACGTATCTGCTTGAGCTTACCCCTTTAGATACAAATAACGAGCCTCTTCAATGGAAATCAAAAATCTGGGTTGACAGAGAAAACTGGATGCTTCTAAGGTCTGAATTGTATGACAGCAGAGAAAATGTTAATCTTAGCATGGAAATCCGGGATATGAAATTGAATTCCGGAATTCCAGATTCTGAATTTGAGTTTAAGATTCCGGACGGAGCACAGGTAAAAGTACTGGGGCCTGAAGACTTCAAAAGTGAACCCAAAAAATTGATGCTTGAAGAGGCAAAAGAGCTTATTGATTTTGCAATACTCACTCCTGAATATCTCCCGGAGGGCTATGAATTTAATTATTCAATGGTCTCTTCCAGTATGGATACACCTTATTCAACTTTTGTCCATAGCAGGTTTAGTGTTTTTGCAGGGCAGCCTTATGAAAAAATTATTCTCGTGTATACGAAAGGAGATAATGAAATACGTATTGTCGAAAGCATTTCTGAAAAAGTTTATCCCGAAACTCAGGGTTTTGAAAATGAAGGAGAATATATTCAGGTGAATAACATTAACGGTACGATTTTCCCCATATTTGGCGGAAATATGAAAGCTCTGACCTGGCAAAATGAAGAGATTGAAATCACTATTATCTCCTCCTTTGATAAGATAGAGCTGCTTAATATTGCAGAATCCCTCTCCTGAAGACAGGATTTCTGAAAAAAAGATGGAGCCAGGCTCCATCCAAAAGCTGTTTTTTGAAGTAATTATTCGATTTCCTTGCCATCTTTTTCTTTGCAAGCTTTTCAATAATGCCAAGGCCGACCTCGCCGCCTACGCTCAGCTTCCCGTTAACAACTGCGCTTTCCAGGAGGTGCTGTCCCACAAGGGTGCGGACAACAAGGGCTGTGTAGCCGTCTGGGCTTCCGACCGAACCTGCGGAGATATCGGCTTTGAGGGCGGCAAATTCTATTTCATGATCTTGTTTTTATTTGGAAATTCTGGCGACAGTAGTGATCATGTATATAATATTTCTGTCCAATGTATCAAACAATTTGTCGCCTAATGTAATACTAATGGAAAAAAAGATCCTATTTATAACCTATTTCTTGATATTTTGGTAATACGATCAGTAAACTTATATAGAGTTGGTTAAAAGTAGTTTATGGAGTTCAAACGAATTTTCCAGAGTAGACTTGAACTCCACATTGCCCGGAGGCAAAAAAATGTTAGCTTTGAGAGTACTTAAGGATTCCTGATTTGCCTCTGGAGTAAAGAAAAGAGGCAAAGAAGAAATGATTGCAAACAGAAAACTTGGAGTCGGCGTGTTGCTTGCGGCAATGCTGGTGATAAGCACGGCGTTTGTGCCGGCTGTGAGTGCTGAAACACTAACTGAAGATACAGCTAATATCGCGGTTGGAGAGGTGGAATATCCAGTCCCAGAACCAGAGCCGATTACGGTGCCTAATACAACGCCTGAATCACCTTATCGGTACCTACTGGAAGCAGATAATGAAGAGCAAGAAATTTTGTTCAGTTACATTGAAAATTGCTATGTCTCTGATGAAGAAAAGAAAGAAATGAAAAAAGCAATGAAAGATATCTGGAAAAGATATCCTGATCAAATAACTGAACAGGATAACCTGATGCTTGATAAAGTTGCTAAAGCAACTGCCGAATACCTTAATGATAAATATGGTGATGTTGGGATTAATTGGTCCGGGCCTAATATGCACGGAGATATCATACATATTGCGTGCATAAAATGGGGTGTCAGTGCATCTAATGCACAGATTGCAAATAACTCTGCTCCTGTTCCGGATACTTGGAATAGTGGATTCTGGCAGTCCTATAATCACTACTATGACCCTGTTCTTCAAACCGGCTACGCTCACACTAATTGCGCAAATCGTGCAAATATTGCTAAAGATTACTATAACAGCGGTCAATATACTAGTGCATATCAACATCTTGGATATTCAAGCCATTACATGGCAGATCTAGGAAACCCTATGCATACAGGTAAGGAATATGCACAGTATCAAAATCAATGGGTTCACACTTCCTATGAGTCGTACGTAGCCAATAACTGGAATACAGGATATAACTATAAGAATGTGGTACAAAACACTGGTACTTACTACTCAATAACCAATCCTGAACAATCCGCAGAAGATTTGGCAAGTGCAACCCGCTCCGATTTGAATGCTTTATATGACGAGGTTTTCTATTATCCGAATACTTTTGGATCAGATCCTGACGTAATCGAAATCACACAGAGAGTTCTGGGGAAGACAGCAAAGTACAATATGGGGCTTGTAAAGTATGTGAGAGGGTAATCCTCTCAATTTTTTAAACATGACCTGGTGAGTAATGTGAAAAAAAGGAATTTGCTACTCATATCTATACTTATTATTCTTTTTGTTGGGGGCATATTTGCTCATGCTATTTACATGGATGCAAAAGATTGGAGAGATAGGAGCCAAAGATATTATTGCATATATAAGGTTAGTGTGGGAAATCTTTCCGGAAGGGAAGTAGGGGGAACTACTGTAGTAATGGTTCCGATTCCTGCGACAAAAGAAGGCAAACTTTTTACTCCCCCGGCTCAGAAAGGTCCTTATTTCACCCAGGAGCTGATGCATGAAATCAACAACTGGCCTGAACAATATCGCAAAGGGCCCTATTTTGAAAATGCAACTGAAGTTTTTGACAACAAAACAATAAATGGGAACTGGACAATGTTCATTGCAGAAACCGATAAAGGATATATGCTTGGATTCAGAACAAACGAGACGAGGCTTGAAGATATATCTTACAGTGCAGATTTTGTTGCTGACTACTTCGACATTTTCGATCCCATAAATAATGGGAGCCCGATTTTATTCCCGGTTGAAAACGTTTCCAATATTTCTGTAGTCCCCTATGGAGAATACACTAAGTATGCTTCGAATCCGACGTATGACAGCTACGTCTACGTAAGCGATAATCTTGGAGAAAGACCGGTATCTTTCTATGTCCATCTGCAGGCAAATAATAACCCAAATGAGTGGTTCAGGGAATATCGTGGTCTGTATATGAATGAAATTATAACAAATGTTAATGCCACAGGCAACTTGAAAGTCAGAGCTGTTCTGGGGCAGGTTATACCTCATGGGAACTACACCTTATGGTACGGTCGATATGGTCCAGAATATTATGCTAATGAAACACCTTAATGGTGAGACGAAGTAGGGTATCCGGTACATATGGTTTGCATGATAATTAATGCATTAGGAGAAGGTTGGCCACACGATAACATTTTTAATATAACATCTTTAATTCTATTATCTTAATTTTTGCCAGAAATTTGCGTGGGAAATAACGGGCAAAATTAAGCAAATGTAAAAGTCAAAAAAGCACAAAAAAGAATGAAATAAAGATGAAGCCTGAAGCTTCACCTTTCAAGTTCTCTGTAATTTTATTTCGGTTTCCTTGTCATTTTCTTCTTTGCAAGTTTTTCAATTATACCAAGACTGACCTCGCCACCTACGCTCAGCTTCCCATTAGCAACTGCGCTGTCCAGGAGGTGCTGTCCAACAAGGGTGCGGACAACAAGGGTAGTGTATCCGTCTGGGCTTCCGACAGATCCGGCAGAAATGTCTGCCTTAAGGGCGGTAAAGTCCGTGCAGACATGGCATCCGGGGCGGATGGTGTCCTCAAGTTCGGCAAGGGGGATTACATACTGCATCCCGTCATTAAGGGTAATTTCCAGCTTGCCTTTGACGTCAACACGGCATACTTTCATGGGCTCGAGGGCATATTCGCTTTTTAGCTTGCCTGCAATGAGTTTTTCATAGTCAAAGCTTTCTGTACAGAAGAGCCCGAGCACAAAACGAATGGATTTTTTGTAGGGGCTGACTAGTTGATGGTCAGTCTCAAGCATCTTGCGAACAGCCTGGACTACACAGGGAACTCCAACAACTGCAATGTTCCGATACTTTTTGTTTACGACTGCTTCCTTAAGGGAAGAGACAAGAGGGACCCACCAATTGTAACGGCTTCCTGCCTGACCAATAAGGGCTTCACTCCTGGTAATTACCATGGAACGTGGCTTGAGGGTCCAGGGGTCTTCAGTGACTGTAACTACCGCATCTACAAGACCGGTATCGAGGGCGTTTGTAAGGATCGCAGTAACGGCTCCTCCGCTCTGTTTTCTTGGAATTTCGAATTCAGCTTTTCCGGCAGTGATTTCAAGGTAGTCTCCAAGCAGGCTTGAAGGCTGTTCATCAAGTCTTGGGCAGACCTCGTAGCAGGCCCCACAGGGCACGTCGTCAACGGCGGCTTTACAGTAGTTGTTGCTCATCGGATGTGTGGAATCGTCGCCGGTTTCGAAGTACAGGGCATCAGCAGGGCAGACTGCAATGCAGGCTCCGCAGCCTGAGCAGAGTCCTGTGTCCCAGACTTTTGATTTAAGGTCAATGTAACTTTTACTGATTGGTTTCTGTTCTGCCATTTCTGATCACTCCCAGACATATTTGCTTGCAAAAGGCCGGCTGCTTGCAGGTCCGATCTTTGTGTAATTTGTGTCCAGGAACTCTGCAGGGTCATACCCGAACTTCTCGCAGAAGTTTTTTATGACCGGAGCTATGCGTTCCAGGTCGGCTTCCGTAAACTTGAATTTTTTGGCTCCTACCCCGAGTAGATGTTCGTCCACGTCCCCGCGGATTATGATTTCACCGCCATGGATCCCGCTTCCTATGCCCCTGTCTGTCATGGCTTTTTCCTTTCCGATCCCAAGCACAAGTACAAGGCCTCCAGCCATATATTCCCCGAGGAAGGAGTGGGCTGTCCCGCCTATGACAAGTGTGGGCCTGGCATCCGCCTCATACTGCTTCATATGGATGCCGCCGCGGTAGCCTATGTTATTCTTTATAAAGACTTTGCCGCCCCTCATGCTGTGGGCGACTGCATCTCCTGCGCTTCCGTGGATAATGAGCATTCCACTGTCCATAGTGTTTCCAGGGGCGTGTTCGGCGTTCCCGTTTACTATACAGATGGGGCCGCTCATGAACATCCCTAGGTCTCCTCCGGGAACTCCATTGATTATAATGCGGACATCGCCTCTTAACCCGTCTCCTATAAAGCGCTGTCCGAGCACGTTATCGAGGATTATCTCTTCTACCCCGTCTGCAACAGCGGCCCTTATTTTCTGGTTTAAAGGGGTGTAGTGCATACCCTTTGCATCAATTTTTACTGACTTCATGTTCAGGCCCCCGCTGGCAGTACGTCCAGGACTTTAAGCGTTCCTTCATCCAGCATATATCCACGCAGGCGGTTCCTGTTTCCGCGCAGACTTTCTATACTGTTGATGCCTGCTGCACCCATAAGTTCTCCGAGTTCCAGGGTCCAGCCATGTATAAGGTTTGAAACCTGTGCTGCTCCAGCTTCAGGGTCCAGCCTGCTCACAAGGTCCGGGCGCTGGGTAGCAATACCCCAGGGGCAAAGGTTTCTGTAACAATTGCCGCAGACCCTGCAGCCCAGAGCGACCAGAGCTGCAGTTCCTATGTAGACTGCATCCGCTCCAAGAGCAATTGACTTGGCAAGGTCGGCACTGCTCCTTATCCCACCGCTTGCAATAACCGAGATCTCGTTTCTTACACCCTGTTCCATGAGAGTCTGGTCAACTTTTGAGATTGCAACTTCAATCGGTATTCCCACATGGTCCCTGAAAACTTTGGGGGCTGCTCCGGTCCCGCCGCGGAACCCATCAATGACCACTGCATCTGCAGAAGAACGGGAAATACCTGCGGCAATTGCGCCTATATCATGTACAGCTGCAACTTTTACGAAGATGGGTTTTTTCCATTCGGTTGCTTCTTTGAGGCTTCGAATGAGCTGGACAAGGTCTTCAATACTATAAATATCATGGTGGGGAGCTGGACTGATTGCGTCACTGCCATATGGAATCATACGAGTTTTTGAGACTTCCTCGTTTACCTTTTCTCCTGGCAGGTGCCCTCCTATACCGGGTTTTGCACCCTGGCCAATCTTGATCTCAATGGCAGCGCCTCTTTCAAGGTAATCAATGTCCACACCGAAACGGCCTGAAGCGACCTGGACAATCATATGGTCCTGATATGGGTAGAGGTCCCTGTGCAGCCCTCCTTCTCCAGTTCCCATATATGTTCCGGTTTCGGTGACGGCTTTTGCCATGCTAAGTTGGGAATTCAGGCTGATAGCTCCGAAACTCATATGTCCGATCATGATAGGAGTATCAAGTTTGAGGTTTGGAGCGAGTTTTGTTTCCAGTTCTACGTCTCCGCTCTCGGTCTTTCTGAATTTGAGTTTGGATGGCTTCTTTCCTAGGTAAGTCCTGAGCTCCATTGGTTCTCTCAGGGGATCAATGCTTGGAGTTGTAACCTGGCAGGCATCAAGGAGAAGACGGTCATATAAAATTGGCAAATCCCTGGCGTTTCCCATTCCTGAAAGAATTATTTTTCCGGTGCGAGCCTGTTTAATAATATCTTCTCTGACCTCTCTGGTCCAGATGGGGTGGCTGCGATAGTCCACGGGCTTTTCAGCAAGCGTGATAGCGTCCCTTGGGCACATGGAAACACAGCGGAGACAGGCTGTACATTTCCTAGATTCTATCAGGATTTTATCGCCTTCTCTTCTGTATACGCCGTAGGAACAGTTCTCAATACAGCGCCCGCAATCCATACATTGGTCGCGATCAATGCTGACCTTAAATTTCGAGGGTACACTTCCGAGAGTCATTCAATAAACCTCGCTATAATTGGTTCTCCTGCCCTGGGAGTGTGTATATTCTTAACTTCGGGGTCAAGGATTCTTATTGCAGCTTCTTCGCTGGAGATATAGAGCCGGTTTCCGTTCTCTCCAACTACGAGTGGACGCAGTTTAATCCTGTCCGTAAAGCAGACAATGCCGTCATCCGTCCCGACTACGATTGCAAAGGGCCCATTCATTAGGGCTGGCCCGTATGTAAGACGGATTGCTTTGTTCAGTTCTGCTTCTTTTGGGGGCATCTGGTCTATCTCCTCCCAGAAAGGCGGAGCAAGGGCCCGAACAATCATTTCATGAGAAAGTTCATGCTGCCTTCCAAGCAGGTCAAATAGATAAGCTACTACCTCAGTATCAGTAAGAAGCGTGCACTTGTATCCGTATTCTTCGACATAACGCTTGTTTGTGCCAAATGAGGTGATTTCTCCGTTATGTACTACGGACCAGTTAAGCAGGTTGAAGGGATGGGCTCCTCCCCACCAGCCCGGGGAATTTGTAGGATAACGGTTGTGAGCAAGCCATATGTATCCCTTATAATCTTGAATCCTGTAGAAGTCTGCAACTTCTTCGGCCCAGCCTGAAGCTTTGAAAACCCCCATATTCTTTCCAGAGGAAAAGATGGTAGCGCCCTTTACATTGGCGTTTACTTCCATGACTATATAAGTAACAACATCATCTTCAGAGGTCATTCTCCCTGCCATCAGCTCCTCTGAGGGCTTGAAGAAGTATCTCCAGGAAATGTGCACTTTTTTCATATTAGGCTGTGGAGTAGTTGGGATCTCTTCCTGATGAACGATCTCTCCCCACTGTTGAAGGATTTCGTCAACCTTCTTTTTTGGTTCTGCCAGGTTGTCAAAGAAGACATGAAGAGCGTAATAATCTGCATACTCGGGGTATATCCCGTATGCAGCATAACCTGCCCCATATCCACTGCCTCTCTCATTCATGAGACTGAGGGCGGCTTTTATGCTCGACCCGTCTATTCTTGACTTAGTTCGGTCTATGAAGCCTATTATTCCACACATTTTAATCACTCTAGAAACAGATAGGAATAAACATTAGGTAGTATATTCATCAATAATTTCCTGGATAATTCTGTGGCTCTTTTTTGAGAAATAGTTCAAAAAACTTGCCAGCTGAGAAACTGGGTATTAAGGATAATTTTATTTATTTTTATAATTTAAGTGTCTTTTAACTAAGTTGTCTCATCTTAATTATCTAATTAATGAGTGAATAGCTACGCTCCGAGATATAATTTTATATGTTTGTATACATGAAACTTTATCTATTTTTATGTATTTATATATATGAAAGGGTCATTATTAAGGGAAGTAAGTAGTTTAGTACCTATTTGACAATATATAAATGTTTCTTTTTGTCGGGTTAAATATTCCTGAGATAATCCTGCAAAGCATGGCGTTTTAACCTCTTAATTTTTTCTTTTCTTTTGCACTTCTACCTTGCTTAGCTTTTTAACTGGTTCTCCGTTGTTGTCTTCCAGATCCCATTGTTATTTTCCTGCAGCATGGCAGGTAAATCTCTTTAAGATACGATAAATTCTATTAAGAGACTAGACTTTTGTAAGGGGAATATTTTTATATAATTATTCTTTTTAAGACTTTTTTGAAAGAAGGTAGAGCTCTCCATATAACACAAACCAATAGGTTGAACGAGATAATTTTCTTTAATCTAATATTTTTCTGAAACCAGGACACACCTACGGAAAAAGGTGTGTCTTTTGAATATCTCTTTCTAATATGTTGCAGTAGATTTCCTTAGGTATGTATGGATATGGTTTAGGATTCCGGGCACGCTTAAAGCATATGTAGATATTTATTAAGTTCCCAGGGATGAACAATTACTTTGTATTCGTCCCATTCTATCTCCTTTGCGCAGATGTATTGATTAAAGACGTGTTCTCCAAGCACTTGCTTTACGAATGCGCTGCCTCTCATCTCATCAACTGCTCCTTTAAGATCGACAGGCAGGGAGCGGATACCTCTTTTCTCTCGCTCTTTATCCGTAAGATGGAAAATATTTACGTTAGTTGGTTCTCCTGGGTCAATCTTATTCTTTATTCCATCAAGTCCAGCTCTAAGCATCAAGGCGAAGGCAAGATATGGGTTGCATGCTGGATCTGGGCATCTGAGTTCGACTCTTGTTCCATTTCCGCGGGTTGCAGGAATGCGGATCAGGGAACTCCTGTTCGTTGCAGACCAGGTGATATAAATCGGGGCTTCATACCCTGGTACAATTCTTTTGTAGGAGTTGACAACCGGGTTAGTAATAGCTGTAAATTCCCTGATGTGTTCCAGCAGACCACCAATGTAGTACATTGCTTCTTGAGAAAGTTGAGTAGGTGTATCCGGATCATAGAATACATTTTTGCTGTTTTTGAAGAGAGACTGGTTGGTGTGCATGCCTGAGCCGTTTACTCCAAAGAGAGGTTTTGGCATGAATGTAGCATAATATCCTTTGTGATACGCGATTGATTTTACCACATATTTGAAAGTTACAACATTGTCTGCGGTACTGAGTACATCCCCGAATCTGAAATCAATTTCATGCTGAGAAGGTGCAACTTCATGATGGGAGGCTTCGATCTGGAAACCCATATGTTCGAGGGCATAGTCAATATCTCTACGTACATCCTGTGCACGGTCAAGGGGTGCGAAATCGAAGTATCCTCCCTGATCCGTAAGTTCTGTGGTCGGGTTTCCGTTTGCGTCAAGTTTGAAGAGGAAAAATTCTAGTTCAGGACCTACGTTCATCGAGTATCCCAGTTTTTCAGCTTCCTGGATTGCACACTTAAGAACGTACCTGGGGTCTCCCTTAAACCTCTGACCGTCAGGAAGATACACATCTCCAAGGATTCTGGCAACTGCTCCAGCTGCAGGTCTCCATGGAAGGATCCTGAAAGTAGACGGATCAAGTGCAAGTTTCATGTCGGATTCTTCGATCCCTGTAAAGCCCTGGATCGAAGATCCGTCAAACATTACTCCACTTTCAAAAGCTTCTTCCAGCTGTTCAGCAGGGATTGCCCAGCTTTTGATGATGCCGAGTGTATCTGTAAACTGGGTCCGAATAAATTTTACATCTCTCTCATTTACAGCTTCTAACACATCTTCTTTGGTTGTACATTGCTTTACCTGCACCATTTGAGTTCCTGCCTTATTAAGGTACTAGGTATCCTATTACCTAGTTAATATTATATATAATTTTCTAATCGCCCTATGGAATATAGGATTGTTGATCAAAAATATCAATTATTGGTGAGAATAATTGAATGACTTCCCCCTAATGTGGTGGTATATTTCTAATATTTATATAAAGCTCATTAAAGCTATTTCAGAAAGAGTAATCAAGAAATTTGATCTACTTTTTGGATGACATAAGAATTTCTTCTTATTTTTTGGGCAAAAAACAAAGAGTATTTTCGATTTAATTTTATAAAATTAGGGAAAAAGAATTTACAGAAAATTCTATAAAGCCAATAAAAAAGCAATAATAAAAATAGTTTGAGGTAGTCGGAAAAGCAGCATCAACGCTGGCTATATGAATTAACCACTACTTTTTCCAGTCACATGGTGATTATTTTTTCCCAGTATCATTTCTAGATAAGAGGTTCGAATAGAATCTTTTTCTCCGGCTCTGAACTGCTTTAACAATTCAAATAATTTGGCCCTTGATTTTTCTAGATCCTTTTCATTTTCAGCCACAATTTCTACTTCAAGAAATTCTCCAAGGCCTTCGACCAAATCAAGGCAGATAGTTATCTCTCCTGCGCTGAATATTTCTCTCTGTTTACGGACTACTCCAGCTTCTGAGAAACCAAGGGCACGCAGTATTTTTATTGTTGCGGCTTCTTCTACAGGAGTTTCGAATTCTTTCCGGCTTTTGGAGATACCATCGAGTTTGGGGCCTTTGTATGTCAACACAGCCTGACCGTCCAGGGAGCGTATCCTGAGCGCTTCATCAGTTTTCGCAAAATCTCGGTAAGGGGCTGCAAAATAAATATCGAATTGGCTCTCAACCCCGCGTTTTACTGCCCCTATGTTTTTAATAATGGAGCGGGCTTTCGAATGGTCTACTCTGACCTTGACCTCGATTTCAATCATAGTTTCCAGGCATCTCCAGTTAATTCTGGTTAAGATTGGCTAAACACTTACGATTAAAAAGTTAGCTTGCTAAAAACTATTTAAAAACTACTTAAGCAGTCTGAAAAAAGAAATCCGGAAAAATCCGGATCTTTTACGCATTTTCAGGAACGAATTTGGTGCCGTAGTAAATCATACCGCGTTCCCCGTCTTCCCCGAGTTTGCGGAATACAGATCTTACTCGCATCCCAATATGAATTTTTTCAGGGGTTCCAACTACTTGTGAGGTCAGGCGGGGACCTTCATCCAGCTGGATTATCGCAAGGGTGTAAGGAGCTTGTCCTTCAAAACCTTCCGCAGCTGTATGGATCAATGTATAGGATATTATTTCTCCAGTCCCTTTGAACTTGTAAGGCTTAATCTGGCCTACACGCCTGCAGTTTACACAAACATTGCGTGGGGGATAGTAACTTTCCCCACATTCATTACAGCGAGTACCTTCAAGGTTATACCTGCTGCCTAGATTTCTCCAGAATCTTGGAACAGAAGACATCGGATATCACCTCTCCCTCGAGAAAATATGCACTACTGCCGTTGCTCCAGACCCTCCTATATTATGGGTCATTCCGTACTCTGCACCTTCTACCTGACGCTTACCTGCTTCTCCACGTAGCTGGGTTACAATTTCTACAGCCTGTTTTATGCCAGTTGCTCCTACAGGATGCCCACAGGCTTTGAGGCCGCCGGAAGTATTGACAGGTATTCTGCCTCCTATGGCAGTTTCTCCGTTTGCCGTGACAATTCCACCTTTCCCTTTTTCTGCAAATCCGAGATCTTCAATGGCACAAATCTCAGCAATGGTGAAGCAGTCATGCACTTCCGCAAGGTCGATATCTTCGGGTCCTACTTTTGCCATGGAATATGCCCGCTTTGCAGCTACCGTGGCTGCATCGAGGGTAGTTATATCCCTTCTGTCATGAAGCGCAATTGTATCACTTGCCTGAGCAGTTGCTCTAATATAAATGGGAGTGTCCGTATACTTGTGGGCTACATCCGCAGGAGCAAGCACAAGGGCTGAAGCTCCATCAGTTATAGGAGAACAGTCAAAAATATGTAGAGGGTCGGCTACCATAATGGAATTTAACACCTGGTCAACCGTAATCAGGTTTTTATACTGAGCAATCGGGTTCAGGCGCCCATTTCTATGGTTCTTTACGGCAACCTCGGCAAGTTGCTCACTGGTAGTCCCATATCTGTGCATATGTAGCCTTGCAATCATTGCATAAAGTCCTGGAAAAGTCGCCCCTGCCATGCCTTCCCATTCCCGGTCAGCTGCTGCTGCAAGGGCTGAAGATGCTTCTTCAGACCCGACATCAGTCATTTTTTCTGCCCCGGCTGCAACCACGATATCACTATAACCAGAAGCTACAGCCATAATAGCCTGGCGCAGAGCAAGTCCACCCGATGCACAGGCAGCTTCGACTCGTGTAGCCGGAACATGCAGGTTTTTAGAAAGTCCCGAATAATCCGCAATAAGAGCTCCTATGTGTTCCTGATCAATAAAGCGGCCTCCGCTCATATTTCCTACATAAAGAGCATTGATTTCTTTTCCGCTAACATCTGCATCTTCGATTGCTCCTATCCCGGCTTCTACAACTATATCCCTCAGGGAACGCTCCCAGAGTTCTCCGAACTTAGTATTTTTCACTCCGATAATTGCTACATCTCTCATTCTGCTCACTCCGTTTTCAGGCCAGGCGAATCTTGCCTTTATGCCTGGCATACCTGGCGTAGTCAATATATATTGGGTCCTTAATCAGTTCGGAAACCTTCGGAGCTTTGTTTCGGATTTCCTCGATCCTGTCTGTAACTGTTATGCTAAAAGCGTCAGACCCTGCGCCTGATCCAAAAGCAGTCGCAAAAATCCTATCCCCTGGCTTTGCCTGGTCCAGAGTCGCGGCAATTCCCATAAGGCAGGAACCTGAATAGGTATTTCCGATTTTTGGGACTACAAGCCCTGGTGTAATCTGGGCTTTGGTGAAACCCAGGGTTTTTGCAGCTTTGCTCGGGAATTTCCCGTTTGGCTGGTGGAAAACCGCATAATCGTAATCCTCAGGTTTAGTTCCGAGTTTTTCCAGAAGACCTTTTGCAGCATTAGTTACGTGCTTGAAGTAACCTGGTTCTCCTGTAAAACGGCCTCCGTGCTCAGGGTAGGGCATTCCTTCCCTTCTCCAGAAGTCAGGGGTGTCAGTTGTAAAGGAATAAGTGCCTTCAATTATTGCAGCAAGCTCGGATTCTTTTCTCCCAATGATACAGGCAACTCCACCTGCAGCTGCAGTATACTCAAGGGCATCACCTGGGGCTCCCTGGGCAACATCGGCTCCTATTGCCATACCCAGGTCAATCATTCCTGAACCTACCAACCCCATACAGGCCTGAACTGCGGCTGTTCCTGCCTTACATGCAAATTCGAAGTCTGCTGCAGTCATGTTCGGGGTCGCTCCTATAGCCTGGGCAATAATCGTGCTTGTTGGCTTAACAGCATAAGGATGACTCTCCGAACCAGTATATACTGCTCCTATCCTTTCTGGATCAACCCCGCTTCTTGCCATCGCATATCTTGCCGCTTCCACAGCAATGGTTGCAGCGTCTTCATCGATATCAGGCACAGATTTTTCATATACCATAAGGCCGTTTTTAAGAGCCTCAGCATTATCACCCCAGAGCCGGGCGATTTCTTCAATTTTTATACGATATCTGGGAACATAAGCACCGTAAGATACGATTCCAATAGTCATTATTTTCACCTGTTTTTGAGTGTTTCAGGGCGTCAATTCTCAGGGTGTCCATTCCCTGGTAATATATTGACTGTACCTTCTCAGTAATTGGACGACCTGGTCAAGGTCCATTGTAGTCGCGACCAGGGGGATGCGGTCGACTTCCGCCATCTTGACTGCAACAGGTTCGACCTCTTCTTTACGAAGCCCGTGGAGTACCACAGCGCCTGGTTTAAAGTTGGTAACCCGGATGGCTACCATTGGAGATTTCCCGGTACTGACCTTCGTAAAGATCATTGCTCTGTCCGTACTCCAGCCGTAAAGCTTCTGAAACTCATGGGAAGAAAGTTCCAAGATCGCCCTCTGACTGTCAATCACAGAGAAACCATAAAGAGGCTTTTCCACCCCTCTGTAGACGATATCTCCCTCGATAACGTTTGTCAGTTTCGCAAGCTGTATCGGGATCGTATACTCGTATGTTGAGTAGATTGATTTCGTGTTGCCTTCGGCATTAAGTATTGATTCATAAGCGTGAATCTTTTTGCTTCCCCGGTCCATGTCAATCTCAAGAAGAGATTCAACAATTTTTTTTACAATTAGTGTTCCTGGAGACTTTCGCCTTCCACTTTCATAGTCACTAATAACGGATGGGGAAACCTTAAGGTAGTTTGCAATATCGGTCTGGGATATCTCAAAATTCGATCTCCATTTTTTGAGTGATTCTCCTGGTTTTTCCGAAAGCGTGATATCTCCAGCCATTTTTTCCGCCAGACGGTTGCGTAGATTATCTGAGGATTCATTAGATGTCATGACTCACGTACTCTAAGAGGAAACATTACTTTATATATCTAACGAATACGAGTTCGGCAATTGTCGCAGAGTTTTGGGGGTTAAACTACCTATAAAACCTCTAAAAAAATATATATCACTTGTAAAAGAATTAATATCTGATGTCAGTTGAATCGCCTAGTCAAGAGATAAATGTCTCAGATCTTATCCTATATGCCACTTGCCCACGAAGAGTGTACTTTGTCAATAGGGGTTTTGAATTGTTTCCAGAGATGAGTGGGCAAAGGTTAGAAAGACTAATCCTGAAAGAACTCTCCCTAACTTATTCTGAGATATTGAGAAAGTGTTCGTTAAACGCCGATAGCCTCCGTAAAGAACTTGAAGCTTCCCTGGTAAAGATATGTACTGATCTGCCGCTCCTGTTTCCGCGAGAACTTGCAGGTGCTAATAGGGAAATTCTTGAGGAAGGGGAAGCGCGGGCAAGAGCTAAAATTCCCGAAATTGCAGCTAACCTTCTAGGAGCACTTGAAGAAAATGGGAAAGAGCCCATGCTTGCGGCACTCACGCCCGTTAAAACCGAGCCATTTCTCTCTTCAGAAAGACTCAATCTTAAAGGGGTCCCCTCCAAATTAGTTTGCTTTGAAGGTGCGCAGGTTCCGTCAATCTTAAAGTCAGGAAACTGCCCTGAAAAGGGAGTTTGGGGTTCTGACCGGATACATGCCGCAGCTTTTGTCCTGCTTCTTGAAGCCGAGAGTGGGAAAGAAGTTCCGTTTGCCTTTGTGGAATATGTAAGTTTTGGCCTGCTTAGAAGAATAATTATTCGAAGCTCAGATAGGCGGGAAGTTCTCAAAATCCGCAGGGAAGTAGAGAAAATTAAAGCTGGATTCATGCCTGAAAGAAAAGAAGAGAGATTCTGTAAAGAATGTAATTTCTCAGAACACTGTA
>ENA-UOOH01001976-UOOH01001976.1-fermentation-metagenome-genome-assembly--contig:-NODE-1976-length-18739-cov-3.762738_pt1 | contig 18739 bp, 13 predicted proteins | sample MGYA00245778_ERZ724025 | MGnify/ENA primary metagenome ERZ724025 (study PRJEB28704, sample SAMN03018313) | fermentation metagenome | biome: anthropogenic terrestrial biome; feature: soil; material... | reverse complement strand
CTAGACCGCCCTGCACATCCGAACTGTTCGCATCAACCCCCAAAGGCTTGTAGAGCAAACCAAAACAGATTCCTCCGACAAGCAACAAAGCACCGGCAGCTGCGTAAGGTATGCCCGGGTCTGATTTCAGCCTTAGAACCGTAAATGGTTGCACTCCGGTAAAAGTAATATATGTATCGTCTGCGATCTTGATAGTTTGATTAAAGGAAGCAATTCCGGTGCCGAGCGCTACCCCTCTTTCATAAACAGATATTATTACTTGGGGATTATCTGGCCTGAGGGACGGATCAACCGCTCGGTAAGGATCAAAATTGGGGGCATATCCATTTATACGAATCTGTCGCTCAGTATTGGGTATGGATAATATCTGTCCAATATGCAAAAGCTGATCGGGGCCAAAATTGCTTTGCATTTTGATCTGATAACCCAAGCTTTGCTGATAGGCTTTGATGCCGGCATGAGTCAAGGGGTGGTTGACACTGATGATATAGTGTCCCTGATCGCGAACCCCATCCCCTGCATTTATCACTGAACTATACTGCGCCGGTGAGCCGTCCGCATTATATTCGATTGAAATTTGCTGCAGTTGTACTTGCAGCGGCTCACGGGTTGGCATTAAAGTTGATATGTCAACAGTCCCGCCCTCGGCGATACTAACTTCTAATGCTTTGCCGTAATGCGCATTTAAAGCTCCCCCTACCATTACAAGCAAGATGCCGGCATGAATCAAAACGTTTCCGAATCTCGCAACTTTGTTTTTTGGTTTAGCAGTTCCTCCAGCCCGCTTAAACAACTGTATGATCTGCCTGTTGGTACAAAACATCAGGTTGATAATTAACAACGCCAGCAGCAGCTTAAACTGCATAGTTTTGTAGAAATTATCGGGTGATACCAGGCTTCCTAATGCGGACATAACGCCGATTAAACCCAGCAAAACTATGCCGAATTTCATGGAAGAGATTTTATTAAACAGGGACATAGCAAAAGATGCTCCCCCCGTCCTAAAGTGTATTTATATTCAAATGATTGCCTGGAAGAAGGTTTTTTAACCTGAATATGAAGGTATTTCGCCTTTAGTGCTTTATCAGCACATTATCTGCGAATATTATAGATGTTTGAGAGCTATGATCGCCTTCAACTGCCCGGCCTTAATATCCCCTATTTCAAAAACAGGCGCAACAGTCTCGACTTGCTTGCTGTATAGGGATGATAGCGCATGGACAGATCGATCCAGTTGGATTTCTTCAGAATGCTCTTGTAATGGGTAAAGGTATCGAAGCTGTACTTGCCGTGGTAACAGCCCATTCCGCTGTCCCCTACTCCGCCGAAGCCCAGGTGGGGGGAAGTCAGGTGGATCACGGTATCGTTTATGCAGCCGCCGCCAAAAGACAGGCTGCTCAATATGCGTTTTTCCGCAGCCCGGTCAGAGCTGAACAAATACAGGGCCAGGGGCTGGGGCATGGATCTGACGATGGCTATGACCTCATCCAGGTTTTCAAAGCTCATGACCGGCAGGATGGGGCCCATGATCTCTTCCCGCATCAGCGGGGAGGCGGGCGAGACATCGCCGACTACGGTGGGTTCGATGAATCGGCTTTGAGGATCACTGCGTCCGCCCAGCAGGATGTTCTCATCTTTGATCAGTCCCAACAGGCGGTCAAAATGCCTGTCATTGATTATTGCCGGCAGATTGGCATAATTCCGGTCAGGAAAAAAATCCTCCAGGGCTTCTTTAAGGAAACTGATGAAACGAGTCCTTACGCTGTGGTGAACCAGCAGATAGTCCGGAGCCACACAGGTTTGGCCGGCATTCAGGTATTTGCCGAAAGCCAGCCGCCGGGCCGCGATTTTAAGGTCGGCGGTCTGATCTACTATGCAGGGGCTTTTTCCACCCAGCTCCAGGCTAACCGGGGTAAGATTCCGGGAGGCGGCCTCCATGACTACTTTTCCCACCTCAATGCCCCCGGTGAAGAAGATATAATCCAATTTCTGAGTCAGCAGCTGCTCACTCTGCTCTTGGCCGCCCTCGATCACGGTGATGTACTGAGGGGGAAAGCAAGACGCTATAAGTTCTGCCACCACCCGGCTGGTATGCGGCGCATGCTCGGAAGGCTTGACGATAGCGCAGTTGCCGGCAGCGATGGCTCCTACCAGGGGTTCAAGGCTGAGCTGAAAAGGATAGTTCCAGGGAGAAATTATAAGGGCCACCCCATAGGGCTCTGCTATGATGAAGCTCCGGGCATGAAATTGCGTCAGGGGGGTTGGCGCCTTTTGGGGCTTGGTCCATTTTTTGATATGTTTTAAGGCGAACCGCAGCTCCGATAAGACCAGGCCCACTTCGGTCATGTATCCTTCATAATCCGATTTGTTCAAGTCTTGTTTCAAGGCTGCCAGTAAATTGGCCTCGTGCTGCACAATGCCTCTTTGCAGCCTTTTTAAGGCAGCCGTGCGGAAGGCCACCGGTTTGGTTGCATCAGTAAGAAAATAATCGCGTTGACGGGCAACAATTTCTGCTATAGTCATGAGCGGGCCTCTGCGGAGAGAGTCTGTTCAGCAACATGGAAATACCTGAATTAATACTGCGGTCTTAATAAACATTATAATCTTCGTTAATATACTATACTACTACCTGCATCCGGGCTGGTAGAGGCAATTTCAATAAGGGATACGCCGTCCCGCTCACGCAAGGATTAGAAACAACCATTTCCTATTTCCGTTCCCTTTTTCACCTATAGTTGCGGGTAGATTTCACAATACTGCCGCTAAAAATAAGTAAACTCCCCGGAAGCGAATCCGGGGAGTTTCAGTTCAGCGGTTTACCAGCTGTTTCTACGGGGTTGCGGTTTGTAGCAGTCTCTGCAGTATACCGGTCTGTCCCCACTGGGCTTGAACGGTAAGGTTGTTTCTTTGCCGCAGGTGGCGCAAACTGCCGCATACATCTGACGGTCTGACTGACCATACCCGCCGCCGCGGTTCCCCATTTGGGATTTCCGTGCAGCACGGCATTCCGGGCACCGGCCAGGTTCATTGGTGAACCCTTTCTGTGCATAAAATTCCTGCTCAGAAGCAGTAAAGTCAAAATCACGACCACAATCCTTACAGCTCAACGTTTTGTCAGAATACATACAAAAACCTCCTTGATTATTGCCCTACCAAGGGAAGCGCCTATCATCTGTTACTCCCCTAGAATTGAAGCAATCGAGAAGGTTCGTTCATCCGCATGTTATAGGGCTAAAAACAGTTTAACTGATAATTCCAGGATAATCAAATACTTGTCGCAATTTATTTTTTACAAAATATAGTTTTTTTCATATAAATAGCCATTCAACTAGAATCAGACACACTCGACAACCGCCCCGGTAACAACTTCAAAGGATTCTGAATACAATAACGGTAGAAATGGGAGAATAATGTTTTTGTTCCAATAAAGGTAATAATGATTACTATTTATCAGCCCAATTATTATTAAGGAGGTTATTTGAGTGCCTGATTTGAAAAAGCCTCGCCATGCAATTCCCTGTTCTGCTGATCCTGAATATGATTATCCCATGCCCGATAATGCTGATTTCTGCTGTTCCCGTCCCCAGCCTAAGCCCAAGCATTATCCTCATAAAAAAAAGTCGGTCGAATTTGTCTGCGGAAATGCTGCCGGCCTGTCTTTGCCTGTATCTGACGGTGCCGGTTTAGTTGTCGATAGGGTGGGCGGCGCCATCCCCGGCAACGCACTGGTAGCGGGAACAGTCAATCTGGACACTTCCGGCATGGTCCAGCCTACCGTAAAAGTTGATTTCTCCAGTGTGGTCAATTTCTTGATTAACCTGAATGAGTACGTTGTTGGGCTTTTGTTCTCGATTGATTTCCGTCTCAGCAAGATCTGTGACGGCAACAAAGTGCATCTGGGAACCTGGACTTATAAGAAATCGGTGGGTATAGGCGGAGACCTTGCCGGGGTACAGCCACAACAAAGTTATGGCCTGGGGTTGCAAATCGATTATCGGCAGCCCTTTAATTTCTCGTTCTGCGAATGCGATCCTTGCCCTTCCGAATGCTGCACTTACGTAGTCGAAATCGTAAATATTAATTCTTTCGGCATCACTTCGGCATCGCTCACCAATGTCAGCATCAGCGCCTTGGCAGTGGACTAAAGGGCATGGAGCTTTCATCTCAGCCAATAAAAGCCCCCATCCCGGGGGCTTATAGTTTGGAAGATGCACCTGTGGCCATTTGTCCCCGGTAACAAGCCGGAATCATTATGAATAGAATACGGTATAAATGGCAGAATAATGCTTTTATTCCAGTCAGGGAAAAGCGCCCCGGGTTAATGGTTTTAATTCCTCAATAATTAATAGGAGGTAGATTCAATTGACACCCAAATTTAAAGTCCCGAATGGCGGAGACTGCTATGATAATCCCCCGGAAAAAAAAGACATCGTGCTGGCCTGTGGTACCGGATCCGGCGTGGCTTTGCCATTGATAAGCGGGCCTGTACCGCTGGGTTTTACGCCGGCTAAAGTGGTTGTAGGCACTGTTACCCTGGATACCAGAAAACTGGAGAAACCATCCGTTAAAGTAGATTTCTCCAGTGTGATCAATTTACTGGCAGATGTAGGATTGGGAGGGCTCTCTCTATCTATTCTGTTCACACTCAGCAAGGTCTGTGATGGCGACCGCATTCCGCTGGGAAGCTGGACATATCAGAAAACAGTAGCCTTCGGCCTGCTTTATGGTGCAGCGGGCGAAGAAGGCGCCTCATCTGCACTGTCAAATGGTTGTATAGAGGTCGATTTCCGTGAAAGCTTCGGTTTCAACTGGTGTGAATGTCAGAACTGTCCGGACTGCTGCACCTATGTTGTCGAGGTGGCTGATGTTCAGTCATTCAACATTCAAAGTGTCTCCATCACCAATGTGAGTATTAGTGCCCTGGCAGTGGGCTGTTAAACTCCGGCCAAGGGGTAAAGCGATAGCCTGACGCGGGAATGCCTGGTTAGTCGCTGCTCCTTAAATATCACCCGGCATTTATAAATGAACGACTTAAGCCCCCTTTGAAGGGGGCTTAAGCTTGAGCCGGAAAGTCATGATAAATTCATTCCTGCACTAGACAATGATCACGTTTTTCGCAGGGCGTCAAGCAGGTTTAAGGCCACCTGCAGCACAAACCACTTGGGAGCCGCCTCTTCAGCGTCGTGCTCGGATTTAACCAAACCCTCCTTCATAGCCTGCTCCATGATATCTTGCTTCCACTGCTCAACGGCAGGCGGCCCTGTTTCGATATTGAGAAATTCGCTGATGCCGTCAACTATGGCCCTGGCAATGCGGGTCTGAACCTCGCTGCTTTTAAGCATGAGTTCTTGAGCGGGGTTGCTGATAAAGCCGCATTCGCAAAGGATAGCCGGCATTTGTGTTTCGCGGGTCATGTGCAGGTTTTGAATTCTGACTCCGCCATCGGGCCAACCGGTACTTTGGGCCATTCTGGCCTGCACCCGCATCGCCAAGAGTTCTGCCTCTCCGCCAGCCGCCTGAATATACGTGCTGATATAGTTGGGGCCGGGATTGGCCGAAGAGTTGCAGTGTATGCTTATGGCAAAGTCAACCCTGGCGCCATTGAGTGAGTTGGATCTTGTCATCAGGCTCTTGGAACTGTCATCACTTCGGGTCATCAGGGTTTCGATTCCCATCCTGCTCAACAAAAACTGTACCCTCTGGGCAATGGCCAGGTTTACGTCCTTCTCATATGTCCCCCCCGGACCTACTGCACCCGGATCCTCGCCGCCATGACCGGGATCGATTCCGATTTTCATATTATCCCCCTTCCACGCTAACTTCCACTATTAGCATATTCAGAAGGAAAGCACGGTGCGCCACCTGTTTTCAGAATCCCCGCTCCGCCGGCTACTGGAGTTCAAGCGCATGGCAACCGGCTAGGGCCTTAACCAGTATTGCCAGGGCCGGTTGCCCTTTAAAAGATATCAACGGGTCAGAGTAAAGCGGTTGGGAAGTTCAATTATGATCCGGTTTTTTTATGAATGAAACCTGGACCGCAAGCTATGGCCCCGCTTACTCGCGAGCCTTCGGGAAGCCCGTACTTTAACGCACCGGACGGGCAGCGGTCAATGGTTTTGATTATGTTCAGCGGGGAATCGCCGTTTATGTCGACCCAGGGGCGCCGGGCCGGATTAAAGACCGTACCCAGGGTATCGAAGCAATTGGTGTCGTGAGTGCACAACTCCGGGTTCCAATAGACGATAATATCTTCGTTCTGATAGATTCGGGGGTACTCCGGGTTGTCTTTGCCATAATGCGGGTTGATCTCAATTTGATAGCTCAAGCCGGTTTGCAGCTTGCTCTCGTCCCCTTTCAGGGCTGCCGCAAAGTCCCGGCCCCAGGCCTGGGCCGCCTCCAGTTGCTCGGGAGCAGGTTGTAAGCGCGCCCTTATCCCGGGCATCAGTTTCATGCGCAGCATCCGCAGGCGGGATTCCACATGGGGAACCCCTTCCCCGCTCCACCCGTATGAGCCGAAGGCGGCGGCGATCATTCCGCCGTGGGTGACCGGGGAGAGATGGGCCAACAGTTGCCAGACCGGCAATACCGCGTCTTTGTTTAATGTGGGCGTACCGATCAGGAGCCCCCGCGCCCCCTCCAGTTCTGCCATCACCTCTTCAGGGGTGCTGTAGATGAGGTCGAACCATTTGACCTCTATGCCGCCGTTCTCAAGCATACCGGCTTCAATATGCTCCCCCAGCATTTTGGTATACCCGTAGGCACTGGCGTAAGCGATCACCACTTTTATTTGCTTTGAAGGCTGAACCGGTTCAGACCACTTGCGGTAATGATTCATATAATCATGGGGATTTTGCCGCAGTATGAGGCCGTGCCCGGGGCAAATCATGCCGATATCCACCCTCTCCAGCCGGTTAAGAGCCTTGATGACATATTTTTTGAAAGGGGACATAATACCGTCATAGTAATATTTGAAAGCCGGGAAAAGCTCAGCTTCAATTTCATCGTTGAAGAGATGGGGGCCGGTGAAATGGCTGCCGAAGCAGTCCCCGCTAAACAAAATCTTATCTTCCTGCAAGTAGGTAAAAATGTTGTCCGGCCAGTGCAAGAGCAGGGCGCTCAAGAAGCTCAAGGTTTTGCCTCCCAGTTCGATTTTGTACCCTTTCACAATAGGCTGGCAATTAAATGGCCTCCGGCACACCTCTTTCAGGAATTCCAGAGCCGTACCGCTGGCCACGATAGTCAGATGCGGCATTACTTCAAGCAGTTTTTGCACCGCTCCAGAGTGGTCTGGTTCGGTATGGTTGATCACCAGATATTTCACCTGCTCCAGATCTGTCACTTCACGCAGGGAACTGAGATATTCTTCAAAAAAGGGCTCCTTAACGGCATCGATAAGGGCCGCTCCGTTCTCACCCTTTACCAGGTAGGCATTATAGGTGGTTCCGGAGTCGGTCTTCATCACGATGTCGAAATAGCGGAGATCCGGATCCTGTACTCCCAACCAGTACACCCCTTCAGTTATCTGAACTGCCACTTTCATTCCTCCCTTTCAAGTTTATGCCATATATACATATTATACCTTGATACCTGGAAATCAGCTAAATCTCGGCAGAAAATAGAAGGGAGGCCGCCAGTACTACTGGCAGCCTCCGCCGATAGCCATATGCCGCAGGGGCTCAAAGCCCGTTAACAGTGCACTAAGCTACGAACATCTGGAGGTATGGTCCTCAGTTGATGACGCCAAAGCCAATCAAGTCCGTCCCGCCTAAACGATCTTATTGGTCCGGTGCCAGATACCCATATCATTAGCCTGTTTGACCAGATCATCCCGGAACTGCGGATGGGCGATATTGATGAGAGCCTCCGCCCTTTCATAGGTGGATTTGCCCTGCAGATTGACGATCCCGTACTCTGTCACCACATAGGTCACAATAGTGCGCGGCACGGTGACGATAGCCCCGGTGGGCAGGGTGGGAACCACCCGGGAGATCAGTTCGCCGTCTTTACCGGTGACGGTGGAACTAAGGCAGATGAAGCCCTTGCCGCCTTTGGATTTGAAGGAGCCCATGATGAAATCCAACTGCCCGCCGGTTCCGGTGATATGCCTGATCCCGGAGGATTCAGAACATACCTGCCCATACAGGTCGATTTCGATGGCGTTGTTGATGGCCATGACATTGTCGTTCTGCGCGATGACCCAAGGGTTGTTGGTGTAGTCAACCGGGTACATGGCGCATTCGGGGTTGTTATCCAGGAAGTTGTAAAGTTTGTTAGTCCCCATGGCGAAAGTGAACACCATCTTTTCCCGGTCGATCTGTTTGCGCTTGCCGGTGATGCGTCCGGCCTCATGCATGTCGACATAGGAGTCCACCAGCATCTCGGTGTGCACCCCCAGATCCTTGATGTCGGACTTGGCAATCATTGAACCGATGGCATTGGGCATGGCGCCGATGCCCAGCTGTATGCAGCCTCCGTCAGGAATCTCATTGACGATGATCTCCGCCACTTTATTATCCACGTCGTTGACGGGGATGGTGGGCAGCTGTATCAGGGGACGGTGGTCGCCTTCCACGATGTAATCCACCTTGGAGATGTGGATGGTTTCGTAATAGCCGCCAAAAGTGCGGGGAACAGCATTGCACACCTCTACGACGATTTTCTTGGCAGCGCGGGTGGTTGCCGAGGTTATGGAGTGTGAAGTCCCCAGGCTGAAATACCCGAATTCATCCATGGGACCCACTTTGATCATGGCCACATCCACATCTACATAGCCGCGATTGTACCATTCCGGGGTGTAGTGGTAGGTCAGGGGGGTGTAGTAGCACAGCCCTTTGTCATGCAGTTTGCGGCTGGCCCCGCTGAAATGCAGGTCCGTAAAGGTGAAGTGCTCCATGGTGGGATCCACCTGGGCGATCTGCACCGGGAAAGGACACACCACGGTGCTCACCTTGACATCGAACAACTCGTCTTTGCGCGCGGCCAGGGCGGCATCCAGCACATGAGAATTCATCATGAATTCCCCATATTGGACCTTGTCTCCGGATTTGACCACTTTCACAGCTTCGTCGGCGCTAACCAGTTTCTTTTGATATTCCTCCGCGTATTTCATTGGGACTCCTCCTCCTCTTTTTCTTATTGCCGGGTGGTTTTGAAACGGGGCGGTCGTCCGGCGCCGGGGCTGCCCCAAATTAACCTCTCAAGAGATCGCCGGCGATGACCAGTCTCTGCACTTCGCCGGTGCCTTCATAGATCTGGAATATCTTGGCGTCACGCATCAGTTTTTCAACCGGGTATTCACGGGTATAGCCATAGCCGCCGAATACCTGCACCGCTTCTATGGCGCAGAACATAGCGGTGTCGCCGGCAAAGGCCTTGGCCAGCGATGCCGATTTGCTGAAACGGGGCACTTCCATGTCCTGCAAAGAAGATGCCTCATAATAGAGCAGGCGTGAGGCCTGGATGCGCATGGCCATGTCGGCCAGCTTGAACTGTATGGCCTGGAAACTGGAGATGGGTTTGCCGAATTGGGTGCGAAGCTGTGAATAGGCCAGGGATTCGTCCAGGCAGCGCTGGGCCACCCCGGTTGCCATAGCGGCTATGCTGGCCCGGGAGATATCCAGGGTCTTCATAATGATATAAAAACCCTGGCCTTCCTTGCCGATCAGGTTTTTGGCCGGAACCCGCACATCCTCAAAAATGACCTCGGTAGTATTGGAGGTTCTGATGCCCAGTTTATCCTCCACCTTGCCCACCGTGATACCGGGGGTATTGCGGTCCACCATGAAACAGCACATGCCTTTGCTGCCCATTTTCTTGTCCAGGGTGGCCAGAACAGTATACATCCCGGCGGTTCCGCCGTTGCTGATAAACTGCTTGGAGCCGTTCAAGATATATTCATCTCCGGATTTTACACAGCGGGTGGAAATGCCGCCGGCGTCAGAACCCGCGCCGGGTTCGGTTAAACAGAAGGCCCCCAGTTCGCCGTCTACGATGCGCCCGAACCACTCTTTCTTCTGTTCCTCATTGGCGGCCACATGTATGGGGTCGGTGGCCAATAGTGAACTGGCGACCATGATGGTGCCTATACCGGCGTCCCCCCAGCAGATCTCTTCAGCCACTATATTTTGAGTCACATGGTCCAACCCGGGGCCGCCGTATTCGGCCGGTACACCTATGGCCATAAATCCTAATTCCTGCATTTTGTCAAGACAATCCTGAGGATATACATGGTTATGATCCCATTCGCTGGCAAAAGGAGCGATTTCATTGGCGGCAAAATCGTGTGCCATGCGTTTCATCATTTCCTGTTCTTCAGTTAATCTAAAATCCACTTTCAAACCTCCTTACTGTTGCCGGCCCGGCCATCAGGGGGCACAGCCGCCCTCAAAACATTTAGATATCCCGAGTCCACAAAGAACACATGGCCGGACCGCCTCCCACACAAAGCGAAGCTCCGCCCAGGGTTGCGCCCATTTTCTCCATCTGATAATAAAGGCTGACAACGATGCGCAGGGCGGTGCATCCCACCGGATGGCCCAGCGCGATACCCGAACCGTTCAGGTTGCATTTGTCCATATCCAGTTCAATGCCTAAGTCTTCTTTCAGCATGCGGCCCACCCCCAGGAATTGAGCGGCAAAGGCTTCATTGATCTCCCAGTACTCGATATCTTCGAATTTTAAACCAGCCAGACCCAAGCCGCGGGGAATCGCCAGGGCCGGTCCCAATCCCATGACTTCAGGGGCAACCCCGGCATGGCAGATATTGACCATTTTCATTAAGGGTTTGAGGCCTAATTCCAGGGCCTTATCTTTGGACATAATAACCACCGCAGCCGCAGCGTCGTTTATACCCGAAGCATTAGCAGCCGTAACCACTCCGCCTTTTTTGAATGCCGTCGGCAGTTTGGCCATTTTTTCCAGGCTGGCGTCGGGGATCATGTGCTCGTCGGTGGCATAGAATGTACTTCCCTTGCGGGTTTTTATTTCGAAGGGCACGATTTCGCGCTGGAAGCTGCCGTCGTCCCTGGCCCGGGTGCCCCGCTGATGGCTCATCAAAGCCAGTTGGTCGCATTCTTCCCGGGTGATGCCGTATTTCTCGGCGATATTTTCGGCGCTGATTCCCATATGCCCGGGAATCATGCTGTCAAAGAGGCCGTCATGGATCATGGCGTCTTCCAGCTTGCCCGGGCCCATGCGGTAGCCCATGCGCCCTTTCAAGGCCATGTATGGGGCATTGGTCATGCTCTCCACCCCTATGACCAGGGCGGCATCATTGGCCCCCACCTGTATGTTGCGGGCTGCGACTTCAAGTGCCCGCATCCCCGAAGCACAGTTCTGGTTGACATTGGCGGCGGTGCTGTCGATGGGCAGGCCGATGGCCATGGCCACTTGCCGGGCGGGCAGAGAACCCTGTCCATGGGGATAAACCTGGCCCATCACCAATTCCTTGATCAGGCCTATGTCGATGCCGGCCCGTTCTATGGCGGCTTTTCCCGCCGCTACAGCCAATTCTTTGGCCTGAACGTCTTTCAAACTGCCCATAAAGGCACCTATGGCGGTTCTGCATGCGCTGACCAGTACAATTTCCTTCAAATGAATAAACCTCCCCTTTTAATAAAGTTAAAACCATGGTGCAGCCAGGAATTTTACCTGTTTTTAAACTGCGGTTTGCGTTTTTCCACAAAGGCCCCCAGGCCTTCATTTTTGTCCTCGGTGGCACAACACATGCCGAACATATCTGATTCGATGCTCATAGCGGTGTCGATGTCCACCTGCATGCCTTTGCCGATGGCGAATTTGGCGTAGCCCACCGCCAGGGGCGCTTTGGCAGCAATCCTGGCGGCCATTTTTCTGGCCTGATCCATTAATTCAGCCGCTGGATAGACATGGTTTACCAGGCCGATCCGGTAAGCCTCCTCAGCTTTGATGTTGTCAGCGGTATAGGTAAGCTCTTTAGCGCGGCCTTCCCCTATCAGACGCGGCAAGCGCTGCGTGCCCCCGAATCCCGGGATAATGCCCAGCCCCACTTCAGGCTGGCCGAAAACCGCATTATCCGCAGCCAGACGGACATCGCAGGCCATCGCCAGCTCGCATCCTCCTCCCAGGGCAAAACCATTGACCGCTGCGATCACCGGCTTTTCCATGAGTTCCAATTTGCGGAATACCTTCTCCCCCATGTCGGAAAAATATCTTCCTTGTGCCGGAGAAAGAGGCAGCATGAAATTGATGTCGGCGCCGGCCACGAAGGATTTATCCCCCGCACCGGTTATTATCAGCACCTTGATATCCGGGTCCTGTCTGACCTCATCCACCGCTTGAGAGATCTCCTCCAGTGTCCGGGCATTGAGGGCGTTCAAATATTTAGGCCGGTTGATGTACAGAATGGCGATGTCGTTTTCTCTTTCCAGTACCAGGTTTTCATATGACACGGCTGTCCCCCCTATCACTCGCTGTTAACCCCGCGGCTATTTTTTGCTGTAATCATAGAAGCCTTTGCCGGTCTTCATCCCCAGCCAGCCGACGCGCACCAGTTGTTTTAAGGGCGGAGCCGGGCGATATTTGGGATCGCCAGTCTCTTTAAAGAGCGTCTCGCATACCGCCAGGGCGATATCCACCCCCACCAGGTCACATAAGGTCAAAGGACCCATCGGCCAGCCGGCGCCCAGTTTCATGGCGGTGTCAATATCCTCGGCGCTGGCCAGACCCTCATTGAGAATGAAAGCGGCTTCATTCATGCCCGGCAGCAGGATGCGGTTGACCACAAATCCCGGCCCTTCCTTGACCAGAACCGGGGTCTTGCCTATGGCCCTGGAGAATTCCACCACGATGTCAATGGTTTCCTGAGAGGTTTGGGCGGCAGGGATCACTTCCACCAATTTCATCACATTGGCGGGATTAAAAAAGTGCATGCCGACGACCTTGTCAGAGCGCTTGGTGATAGCGGCGATCTCGGTGATAGATAGTGAAGATGTATTGGTGGCCACTATGATGTCAGGCTTGAGAATGGCGTCCAGGCGGGTGTAAACTTCTTTTTTGATCTCCATTTTTTCAAAAACGCATTCGATGATGAAATCGGCTTCGGCCAGCTTGTCGAATTCGCCGGTGGGCTCGATTTTAGCGGTAATTGCATCGGCGGCGCCTGCCGGCACTTTGCCCTTTTCTTCTTGTTTGGCCAGGCTTTTGCCGATGGACTTAATCGCCTTGTCACAGTATTCCGGATAAATGTCAAACAGTATTACTTCTTTCCCGGCTGCAGCCAGGGCCCAGGCAATACCCTGTCCCATCGTGCCGGCTCCCATTACCGCTATTTTGTTTAATTCCATCTATTTTTCCCCCTTGCATAAAATCGTAGTAAAATCTAACTCCTGCGTGAGTCTGGACTTCCCCCTCCTATCACCTCCTTTTGAATGGCCAGGGTTGTATCAAGCCTATTCAATAATCGTGCCAGCCCCTCGCCGAATGGCCCAAAATGCCCTAATTGCGGGATTTTTCCGTATTCCCGGCCCCGCAAATCGAGGTACTGTGCAGCGCTGTTTCACCCCTTTCGGGATGGCCGCAAAATGTTTAGATCACAGCACAGGGGGATACATCAGGCTTTGCGGCTTCATCCTAATTTGAGAGGATGTCTCTTAAAAGAGGAGACCCGCAGTCAAAAGGGGAGGGGAGCCAGTCCGGGCCAACCCCGGACTGGCTCAAACAATGGTTAGGTATAGGGAATGTTGATTTGCCACTTAGTAATCAAAAGACTCACTGGGAATATCTACAGCGGAGGAGTCCTCACTGGCTAATACCTCTGCGGTCAGCCACACATTGGGAACCACATTGAGCAGGTAATACCGGGCCGCATCCACTTTGCCCTGATAAAAGGCCCGGTCGTAATGATCCGCTTCCAGCTCCCCGAGGCGCTTTTGGGCCAGCCAGGCCTGGTCCAGAATAAGGCGTCCCCCGTAAAGCTGGGCGGTAGCGGTCAGAATCCGCCGGGCGTACACCGCCACCAGATCCATGTTTTGCCGGGCGGCAAAACCCAGCAGGGTTTTCTGAATTTGCCGGTAAGCCGATAAGGCTTTGTCGAGATGGGCAAATTCGCGGGCAAGTATCCCCTCGCCGCGGTGGGCGGCGCAGAATTCCTCGATATCCTGTATAAAAGCTGCGAAAACGCTGCCTTTTTTCATGGTCATCTTGCGCCCCACCAGGTCCAGCCCCTGAATATAATTGGCGCCTTCCCAGATAGAGTAGATCTTGATGTCGCGCGCGATCTGGGCTACCGGGTATTCCTCGCAATAGCCGTAACCGCCGTAAGCCTGTATGGCCTCTCCGCACAGCCACCAGCCTTCGTCACTGGGATAAGCCTTGCACAGCGGTGTGGCCACCTCGATCAAGTCATTGGCCTGCTGGCGCTTCAGCGGGTCGGGATCATGGGAGCGCACGTCGAAAGCGAAATAAGTTTTATAGAGCATGGCGCGCATTACTTCCACGTGGGCTTTGCCCATCAAAAGGGTGCGTTTGATATCTTCATGCTTTATAATCGGCACCCGGCCGGCCTTGGGATCGGTTAAGAGGCGCCCCTGAATGCGCTCTTTGCAGTAGTCCCTGGCATTGTAAAAGGCGTTGGCGATGCAGGATAAGGCCAAATGCCCGGTTTCCAGACGGGCCATGTTCATCATCTGGAACATCTGCGCCATGCCCTGCCCCCGGCCTTCATTCTCCAGGGGATTTGGCCCCAGGAGCCAGCCCCGGCAGCCATTATTCTCCCCGAAGCTAAGGGCCGCGGTAACTGAACCGGCCTGGCCCAATTTGTGTTCCACCCCGGTGGTCTGCACATCGTTGTCAGTTAAGCTGCCATCTTCGTCAACCCAGTATTTAGGGACGACGAACAGGGATATCCCCGCTGTTCCGGGCCGGGCGCCCTCCACCCGGGCCAGATAGAGATGAACGATATTCTCGGTGAAATCATTGTCCCCACCGGTAATAAATATCTTCTGTCCTTTTATTTTGAAAATCTCCGGATGTTCGGTAGGATAGGCGCGGGATAATATATCGCCCACATCCGAACCGGCACTGGGCTCAGTCAGGCACATGGTTCCCGACCATTCCCCATTCATCATGCGGGGCAGAAACATCTCCTTGACTCTCTGGGTGCCAAAACTCTGAATCAGGCCGGCCGCCCCGCTGGTGAGTATGATGTAGGGCGCAAAGGTGGGGTTGGCGGCGTTAAACATCTCCCATACCATGGCATACAGGATATGCGGCATCACCAAAGCATCTTCGGATGCGTCGATGTTGCTGGTGCCCCAGCCTTCTTGCTGCAGTTTGGCAAACAGAGGCCCGAAACTGGGCGGTGTTTTCACCTGCCCATTTTCAAAACGCACCGGATTTTTTTCTCCATCGGTATTGGTAGGCTCGACGACCTCTTTAGACATCCTGAGGATAGGGGCTAAAAAGGCCTTCACCTCATTTTTGGAATAGTAGCCTGCGAATTTCCGATAATTGAATATCTCCTCGGTTGGCAGCCATTCCTGAAGAATGAATTCGAAGTCGCGGGTATTTTGATAAGCGAAATTTGCCGACATATTTGAATTCCCTCCGTTTCAGGCGGCTGTTCCCGGCCTGGAACAGCCTTCAAATAAGGAAAAATTTGGGCCGGATGATGGCAGCTGACGCGGCCACCACCCGCTGATCTAAAAAAGGAGAGGTATATGGGTTAGGGACAAATTTGATAAGCTGGTAATCAAGGCCTGATCATTTATATATCCCGGGTCCACAGCGAAGCCATGGCAGAGCCTCCGCCCACGCACAGGGAAGCCCCCCCGACGGTGAGGTTTAACCTTTCCATCTCATAATAGAGACTGACGATGATCCTCAGGGCGGTGCATCCCACCGGATGACCCAGGGCGATTCCAGAGCCGTTGTGGTTAGTCTTGTCGAGGTCGATCTTCAGTCCGAACTCCTTGCCGATCATACGATCCACCCCGATAAACTGCGCTGCGAAAGCTTCATTGATCTCCCAATATTCCACCTCGTCGTAGGCCATTTCAGCCTGTTTTAAGCATTTGGGTATGGCCACCGCAGGACCCAGCCCCATGACTTTGGCTTCCACCCCTTCGGTACAAACGTTGATCAGCTTCATCAATGGTTTGATGCCCAGTTCTTGAGCTTTTTGTTTGGTCATGAATACGGCTGCCGCCGAGCCGTCATTAATGCCTGAAGCGTTGGCGGCGGTTACTACGCCTTCCTTTTTGAAGGCTGCGGGCAGCTTGGCCATGGCTTCCATATTCGCTCCGCTAATGGGGTGTTCGTCGTTTTCGAAGCTGGTAGTGCCTTTTTTGGTCTTGATATTGACGGGAACGATTTCCCTTTTAAAACGCCCTTCGGAGATGGCCTGGGCAGCCCGGTTATGGCTTAAGACTGCCAGTTCGTCACATTCAGCCCTGGTAATGCCGTATTTCTCGGCCACATTCTCTGCGGTCAGGCCCATATGGCCGCCCGCCAAAGCGCATATCAGCCCGTCCGACAGCATGGCATCCTGAGCCTTGCTGTCTCCCATGCGGAAGCCGCTGCGTCCCTGTTGCAGGATATAAGGAATGTTGCTCATACTCTCGGTGCCTACCACCAGGGCGATTTCGGTCTTGCCCAGGGCCAGGCTGTTTGCCGCCACCTCCACGGCCCTCATGCCGGAGGCGCAATTTTGACTGAGCATGGTCGATCCCGAACGGGGATCCATACCCACTGCCATGGCCACCTGCCGGGGCGGCAGGGAACCATTGCCATGATGCAGGCACATTCCCATGACTATCTCATCAATCATCCTGGCTTCGATGCCGGCCCGGTTGATGGCTTCGCTAGCAGTGATAGCCGATAATTCATTGGCTCTGACTGATTTGAGCGATCCCAGAAAGTCTCCAATGGGGGTGCGGCATGCGCTGACCATCACAACTTCATTGATTGCTGACATGCATTATCCTCCTCCTAATCCTTTTGGCTTTTATAGAGCAATAAGCGTGCCAATCAAGTCCGTCCGGGCGCAAATCCCGAAATAGCGGGTTTTATGGGCTGCGGGGCCGGGGCTCCCTACAGCTGTTGAGCCGTGTTTTTATCCTATTCTGGGTTAGGTGAGCTATAAAAGGCAGTATTGGATGATTGCGATACTCGGTATTGCAGGCCTTGAAGGAAAGGAAACGGGTCTTCCAAAACAGGAGAGTAGAGACGCGCTGATTTATCCTGAATGATCTCTTCAGCGCGCCCGCTTTATAAATAGAAGTGTCTGGCGATGGGACTGTTACCGGTTAAGACCATATTTTTCAAGTTTGCGATACAAGGCAGAACTGTGAATGCCCAGAATTTTGGCGGTTTTGGAACGATTGCCCCCGGTTTTGATCAGGGTGCGGGAGATGATCTCCTTTTCTATCATCTCCACGGTTTCGGTGAGCCCCTGTTCCAGTTGCTGCGGAAGGACAAAGGGAATTACAGCAGGCGGGGATAGAGAAGGAAAATGCGCCGGCAGCAAGCAGTCGCAGGCCTCCATCTCGGCCAGATTGACCGCTCTCTCCAACAGGTTCTCCAGCTCACGGACATTTCCCGGCCAGGAATAACCCTGCAGGAGTTGCAAAGCCTGCGGGGATACATTGGGAACATTGGTCTCCAAATTACGGTTTATGCGGGTGAGCAGGTATTTTACCAGCAGCGGAAGGTCGTCGAGACGCTTGCGCAGGGGCGGTATTCTAAGCCGCACCACATTCAAACGATAATAGAGGTCCTCGCGGAACTCGCGCCTGGCCACCAATTCTTCCAGATCACGATTGGTGGCCGCTATGACCCGGGCATTGATTACGATGGGAGTAGTGCCGCCCACCCTTTCCACCACCCTCTCCTGCAGAACCGAAAGCAATTTGGTCTGCATGGTGATGGGCATATCGCCGATTTCGTCCAGGAACAGGGTGCCGCCCTTGGCCAGTTCGAATTTGCCGGGCTTGCCGCCTTTTTTGGCCCCGGTGAAGGCTCCTTCTTCATAGCCGAAAAGCTCGGATTCCAACAGGTTTTCAGGCAAAGCGGCGCAGTTGATGCGAATAAACGGGCCGGAAGAGCGGCTGCTGGCGTTGTGGATGGACTGGGCGAACAGTTCCTTCCCGGTGCCGCTTTCACCGGTTATCAACAGAGTCGATGAAGTGGCCGCAAACTGCCGGGCCATATCCTTGGTCATGGAAAACTCGGCACTGTCGCCGACCAGGTCGGAAAATTTCCAGCGGGTGCGGTAAATCGACCATACTTCATCTTTATAAATGTTTAATTCTTTTTCGATCTGCTCCAGCTTGCGGGTCAGTATTTTCACACCCGACATATCCAGAACTACACTGTGCCCAATGGCACCGATGATTTCTCCGTTCTCAACAATGGGCTGCCGGTTGACGACGAACTCACGGCCATTTACCAGCCAGTAATCCGCCTGATAGACTTTTCCGGTTTTCAAGACCTCGGGCAGTTTGGAATGGGGGGTGATTTCCAAAATATTCTTTCCGATGACCTCGGAGCGTTTCTTTTCCAGAATATCAAGATAGGTCTGGTTAATAAAGGTGATGGCGGCGTTTTTGTCCACAATCACATAGGCCAGATAGGGGCTTTCGATCAAACCGTTTATAACGGTTACGAATCGCTGCTCACTCTCCTCAAGCATATCCATCAACACCTGGGCGCCAGAATGTGTGAAAACTAGTCCACAGAAAAAGGAAAAAAGCTTGTAAAAGTC
>ENA-UOOH01001975-UOOH01001975.1-fermentation-metagenome-genome-assembly--contig:-NODE-1975-length-18751-cov-15.715287_pt1 | contig 18751 bp, 16 predicted proteins | sample MGYA00245778_ERZ724025 | MGnify/ENA primary metagenome ERZ724025 (study PRJEB28704, sample SAMN03018313) | fermentation metagenome | biome: anthropogenic terrestrial biome; feature: soil... | reverse complement strand
TATTAACTTTGATTTAATTAAATTTCCTAATCTTTCAATTCCAATTCTTATTTTAAGACAGTATTTCATAACCTCTTCCCTCAACTGTCATAATGTCAGAGGTAATTTCTCTTACTATATCAACAGGCAGACATTCCCTTGCAATTGCCCCGCCGCCAAAGGAAATTACATCAGGATCGATCATGGAACTGAATAAGCCTTTTATAATATTAGCCGGTTTCTCCATTGTTTTCATTCGTTTTGCATATTTTGACATACTACAGTCCTCTTTAATTCTTAATTTTCATTCTTAATTCTAAGTCTTCCGTGAGTATTTTTTTAGATTTCTTCAATTATACCATCAAAAATAATTTAAGCAAATAATATTAAAAAATTGTCAATGGTAAACGGATAATAACGATTAATACAGATATCATTATAAATTTAACAGTATTTTTACAATTATTCTTTCTTTCAGACATATGATATTCAAAACAATGTCGAAATTAAGCGAATAAACAAATATTACAGAATTGTAAGACTTAATCCATTGTTTAAATTGTTAGTTAATTATATAATTATCAAAGTGATTAAAAAATTAAGGAGGATTTATAATGAAAGGTTGGCAATTTACAGGTACGGGGGAACCGCTTAAGTTAGTAGAACAAGAAACCCCTAAGGCAAAAGAAGGTTATGTAGTTATTAAGGTCGCAAACTGTGGTCTCTGTCACTCTGACGTTGGCGCTTTAGATGACCCGGGTTGGGTTGGCAATATCATTAAGAAAGTTCCGGTTATTATGGGCCACGAAGCCTCCGGTGTCATTACCGAAGTTGGTCCTGGTGTTGAAGGCTGGAAAGTCGGCGATCGTGTAGCAGTATGTCCTATGTATACTGCAGATGATGCTGGTCCAGGTTATGGCCGTGACGGTGGATATGCAAACTACACAACAGCTCCTCAAGAAATGTTAGTAAAAGTTCCGGATAATGTAGACCTTGCACAAGCAGCAGCTTCTACCGATGCTGGTATGACCTCATACCATGCAGTAGTCCAAGCCGGTGGTGTTAAAAAAGGTACTAAGGTTGGTATAATCGGTATTGGCGGCTTAGGGACAGTCGGCGCTCGTGTAGCGATTGGCCTTGGAGCAGAAGTTTATGCCGCTTCCCGTAGCGAAAACGCCCGTAGAAAAATAGAAGCAGACGGTGCTTATAAGACAGCTGTAAGTATCACTGAATTCAAAGATGACAATCTAGATGTTATCATTGACTTTGCCGGTTTTGGAAAAACTCTAAGTGATGCTGTTGCAACAGTTGGCTTCAAAGGCAAAGTTGTTGTGGTCGGTATGGGAGCACTAGAATTCCCGCTAAATACTTCTACTTTAATTACAAGGCAATTAAAAGTAGTTGGCTCCAATGGTGGTACACAAGAAGACATAGCAAACGTTCTTGACTTGATTTCTAAAGGTGATTTAACCATTGATATTCAACTAATTGACTTCGATGAAGTGCCGGAAAAAATTGATGTTCTACGTGAAAGATCGGTAGAAAGACGCTTTGTCATGGAAACGAAAGAGAAAGATTACCAATAATTAATGCCATTAAAGGATGACGGCATTAAAGGAAGAATGGTAGCAATGATTAAGGATGAAGATCGTTAATTAACGATACAATAAAAGGCTTTCAATATTATGTATTGATAGTCTTTTTGTATTTTTCGGAACTTCTATTATTAAACCGATTAACCAATCTGATAGTTTTAAAATTTGGGGTATTCAGCTAACAAAAGTATTGATTATGGACACTGCTGATGATAGAATAAAATCAATGAAATTAGAACCTAGATATGTTATACCAAAGGATACTTAATGCATTACTTTATCCTGCTTACTGTGTGTAAATATAAATTTAAATTAACAAGGAGGCATTGTCGTGGATAAAAGCGAACAAATACTTGAGTTAATAACCGAAATGAATAAAGGCATAAAGGAAGACTTTAAAGGCATACGCTCTGATATGCAGAAAGGTTTTACAGGTGTATATTCCACAATGCAAGAAGAATTAAGCAATGTCTACTCTGATGTTAAAGATGTAAGAACAGAATTAAAGTCCGATATTAAAAAAGTTAAAATGACACTTGAAAATGATACAAATAAAAATATTAATCTGCTTGTCGAAGGACAGCAAAATTTAAACGCTAAAATTGATGAAGTGTTAAAATTTGAAAGCGAAAAAGAACTATTGACTATTAGAATTGAAATTCTTGAAAATGAACTTAATCGTCTTAAAGCTCGACTTGATGAAATAGCTTAACTGTATGTAAATATAAATCATAAAGATAGACTGGGGATTGCTCCGCAGTCTTTTTCATTAATTCTAAACAATCGTGTTTAAATCAATAGGAGGGATTAGATTACAGTCCAACCGCCATCAACAGAAAGAATTTGTCCTGTTGTATAGCTTGATGCATCTGAAGCAAAATATACTACAGCTCCGTCTAATTCTCCCCTTTTACCGATTCTGCCCATTGGGCAATATGTTTTTACTACCTTAGCAAATTCTTCATCACCAACTACAGCTTCTGTCATTTCACTTTCAAAATATGCTGGTCCGATAGCATTTACCGTAATGTTATATTTTGCCCACTCGTTGGCTAATGATTTTGTCAACATAAGCACGCCGCCTTTTGAAGTACAGTATGCTGATAAAGGCAGTCCTGTCATTGCTACAGTACTATGTATTGAGCCTATATTAATAATTTTGCCATAGTTGTTATCAACCATGTGTTTTCCGACTTCACGAGCAAAGAAATACACACTGCTCAAGTTCATATCCATCATTTTATTCCATACCTCATCTGACTGAACTTCTGCCGGTTCGAACAAGCCAATTCCTGCATTGTTAACCAAAATATCAATTTTTCCGTAGCATTCCAATATTGCTGCAACAGCTGCTTTTATGTCATCATTCTTCAAAACGTCACATTTAACAGCAAAACAGCGTACACCTAATGCTTCGATATCTGCCTTAACAGCATTTAGTTTTTCAACCCTCCTTGCAACAATAGCAATATCAGCACCTTGTCTTGCAAGAGCTTCAGCAAATTGTACTCCTAACCCTGATGAAGCGCCCGTAACAATTGCAATCTTTCCTTTCAGATTGAATAACCCTGACATTTTACTCCTCCTTTATAATATATTTGAAGAACTCATATTATTTTAATTATACCCAGTTAATTATATACCTAAACAATAATAAATGTACGGAGCTCATAACTTGTAATATGGAATTGTTACGGTTAATGATATACTTAAATAAATTCAATATTTATCAAAGGAGATAAAAAAGAGATGAATTGAAAAATTCATCTCTTTTTATTTTGTGTAACTATTGCAATCAATGAGCCATGAGGGATTCGAACCCCCGACGAACAGATTCGAAGTCTGCCACTCTATCCCCTGAGCTAATGGCCCGTGATTTGTTTATTATATTATAAATAGTTATTGTTTTCAATACATGATTAAAAATATTTTTACCATCATCATCACTATTATATATAGTACCGATGAGTCAAAAATATATATTGAGAAAAACGGTAAGGAAAAGCAAATCAATAGAACAACTTTTCATGATATATTATATTTCTTGAGTTTTCTTAAAACGGTACTATGGTCCACACCAATTGCTTCACCCATTTCTCTGGAATTTGAAAACAATTTACTCGCATTATTAAGATATCTTTTTTCTACTTGCTCCATATATTCCTTTAATTTATAATTCATAATATTTTCGCCATCTTGCATATTATCTTCCGGAATTTCAAAGGTATCACCTTGACTTAAAATAACAATTTTTTCAATTGTATTTCTAAGTTCTCGCACGTTTCCCGGCCAATCATATTCTTGTAGTTGAATTAATGTATCCACTTCAATATTTTTATATACTTCATATTTACTTGTATAATATTTAAGAAAGTGTGTAGCTAAAGGTATAATATCTGCTTGTCTTTCCCTTAATGGCGGAATATTTATAAAAACTACTCCCAATCGATAATACAAATCTTCTCTAAACTTATTTTCACTTATTAAATTCTTTATATTTTGATTCGTTGCAGAAATTATTCTAATATCTATTGCTATTTCTTCTGCACTACCAATAGGTGTATATACATTGTTCTCCAAAACACGCAATAGTTTAACTTGCAGATGTAATGGCAATTCACAAATTTCATCTAAAAATAATGTGCCATTTTGTGCGTAATAAAGAATTCCTTTTTTCCCTTCTTTCAATCCTCCTGTAAAGCTACCGGGAGTATAACCGAATAATTCTGACTCCATCAGCTCTTTTGGAATGGCACCACAATTAAGAGTAATGAATCTTTCGTTTTTTCTATCACTATTTTTATGAATATAATTGGCTATTACATCCTTCCCAACACCAGTTTCACCTAATATCATAACACTTACGCTTGTTTTGCTTACTAACTTGCATAAATCCATAACACGTATCATTTCAGGTGAATTAACAATTATTCCTTCATCTGCTTCATGTGTTTTTTCTTCTGAATAAGATGAAAAGTTATTATTTACTTCTATTAATTTTTTATTAATGTTGACATAACTTGATATATCTCTGGCATTTGTTACTACATACTGTAAATTGCCATTCTCATCAAATATCGGTTTTGAAACTGTTATTATTTCCACTCCATTTTTTGTACTATGAACTTGTGTATAAGTTCTTTTATATTTAATGCAGGATAGACATGATGATTTCGCAAAAATACCCTTTTTTTCATACTCACCTATATTATGTCCTAAAATATTATCATTTAATTTTGTCATTTCATAATAGCTATTAGAAGCATACAAAATTACTCCCTTTGAATTACTTATCATAAAGCCGTCGTTGCTTTGGTTTAAGCATTTAACTATATCATTTGCACTTATTAATTCCTTTTCCATAATGCCTCCCTACTAGTAGTTACAAATTATTGAATTAATAATTTAATTAATACAGTATATTTAATTGTTATTAAATCATATCATAACGACTTTAGATTGTCAATTTATTAACTAATTTTGAATTTCCTCTATTTTTAGTCATTTTTTTAAAAAGTGTATTTTTAAAATAATACAAAATGAATAAAAAATTAAACTTAAGAATGTTCAAAAACACTTATGCCATTCTTAAGTTTAATTACTACGTTATTGGTTATTCAATTGAAAATATATTAAAACAGAAGTTGTTTAGTGCAACTCAAAATTAACTAATAAATTAAGGTAACTCATCTTACATATTTTCTGCAAAACTTTGTAGTCTTGTATTAATTTGTTCAAAGCTTTTAGCTTGTTGATCGATTTCTATTACTTGCAAGGGTATGTTTTCTTTTTTCATTCGCTCCATAATTACAGGGATATCATACTCTTCAGGGTCACAGAATTTCATTAAGGCAATAACAAGACCGTCAGCCTTATAGTGGTTTACCAAATCCACCAAATATTGAATTCGCTCTTTGTAAGGGTCGAATGCCAATGAGCAGGCATAATAAGTTGTCCATCTCTTAGATAAACTGTTAAGTGCACTTCCCGAGAAGGGTGCATCTGTTCTAAATTGTCTGGATTCATGAGCTAAATCATCGCCAACAATATCAATTCCGTATTTTTCGAAATATTCAATAATCCCATCAGGTTCTAACATTATTCCGGTAACTACAATTCGCTTATTTTTGCTATTATTTGCCGGTAATAATCTTAGTTTTTGGTTCAATTCTTTTATATATTCTAAATAATCTTTTTTATCCATAAAATATGATGATTTAATTACTTTATGACGGATTACAGGTGTAATTATATCTGTGTGATTAGATGCAATTTCTACAAACTTTCTCATTTCTGAACGATAATCATTGTATAGAATAATGCTGTCTTGAAGTGCTTTTTCAGTTATTGTTATTCCTAATATCTCTTCTAATTTGTTTTTAATATATTTATATTCGCTTTCCAAGAATGCCTCCGCACTCTTTGCTTCCCTATTTTGCGGGAATACAAAGGGGATTGCTTCACTTGTTCCTTTCCACTTCTGCCCGAAGCATTTTAATGTATCACAAACTGCAGGAATTAAAACAGCCTTTAAAAAGTCATAGGTTCCTCTTGTTTCGTACTCCATTATGGATTGCATTATTGAACATGCAAATGCCGGAAGATATGTTCTTGCTTTTGTTAATTCAACCTGACCTCCCCAAATTCCTACGGGAATACAGTTGGCAGCATAAACTATTTCTTCAGGAGCATAGGGTGCTACACAGCCGACAGCTTCTTTATTGTTTCTTTTACATGATTCTTTTATGGTTTTTTCCGTAGAATCTGCTGATTTAACTAAATAATCTATTATATTATTTATTTCCATTATCTCACCTTCCTATGTTTTAAGCTATTGTTATTGAGCCCTTTGTTCCATCATTTCAACCAATGCTTCTATTCTTGTTTCATACTGTGCCTTTGAGTAATTTCTCGGGTCTGCCTGGTCTCCGTCAAATGTTGTTATAGGAATATCCATGCTTTCCTCTAATTCTTTTCCTATTTCATATTGCAGAAAATCACACATTTTACAGCTGCGGTTTAAATGCATAACAACTCCCTTGCATTTTGCTTCTTTTATGATTCCCTTCCTCAAATCTGTTTGCCCTTTTAAGGATAAATTGTTTCCCATACTTGTATATGCCTTTGCCATTTCATACAAATTACCTGGAGTATATTCTAATGCCCAGGCTGATGGGTATGTGGAGCCTGTCATATTTGCTCCCTTGTTTTTAAGAACTTTATAAGTATGTGATAAATATGGCCAGCAAGCAATTCCATCCCACATAATTCTATGCTTTTCTTCTGCTCCCCTTAAGCCGCATTCTCCTTTAGATATTTTTTCTTCTAATTCTGCTTTTAATTTTTTAAAGGTAGTTCCACATTCTTTTTTGCCCCTCATACAAACTATCAAAGCCATGTAGTTAAACATGTCAAATCCGCTTAAGGGTGACGGTACCGCAGAGCAAAGGCTTGTTGCTTCATACCAGGAAGTTGCATTATTTGAAGCAATTTTCATAACTTCTTGGAATTTATCCATATCAAAGGGTTTGTTGCAGATTAATTCTAATTGGTGAATTAAATCATATAATTGTGCTTCTACATATTTTATATTTTCTTCTGTTACTTCATCACCGTGGTTAAATGGTACATCAACTATCAACAAGGGTATATTTAACTCATAAGCAATGTTTTCATACCACTTGAGCAAGGTTTCACAAATATTGTTGCACAGTAAAACTAAATCCGGTAACGGGAACTCAATTTCATCCAATTCCTTCTTTAGGTCCATGTAGCCTAAGTTTATTCTTGCATAACCGCAAATGTCGTTGGCATATCCTTTTCTTTCCGCATGCTCAAGGAATTCGGGAGCAAGTTTTTTTGCAGCTAAGACTGCAGCGTAATTTTCCGGATATATGGTACAAATCCCCATTGTTTCAGTGAACTCGCATGGAGCTATAGAGCTGGACCAACATACTAACTCTCCTTTTGCTTTAGCTTTTCTGGCATCTTCCATGTTTTTATCAACTAAGATATCCAGCATTTCCTTTGAAGTCATATTTTCGTTTATAATACTCATTTTATCCCCTCTCTTCTACAGCTTCATAAGCAAATATTGCAGCTCCGATTGCACCTATGAGCTGTGGTTTATTAGCAACATAAATTTTTTTATTTAATGCTCTCTCCAAAGCACGAATAACACCTTTGTTTTGTGCTACTCCTCCCGTTAAAGTAAAATCTTCTTCCATATTAGTTTTATATAATAGAGCAAGGGCTCTGGTAACAATGGAATTATGAATTCCGCGGGTGATATCTTCTATCTTGGTTTCTTGTGACAATAAAGATATAACTTCGGATTCCGCGAAAACAGTACAGGTACTGCTGACGGCAACCGGATTTTTTGCATTTTCATCTAATTTCTCAAGTTCGTCTATCTTTACTCCCAAAATACGTGCCATAACTTCAAGAAATCTGCCTGTTCCTGCTGCACACTTGTCATTCATGTAAAAATTCAATACCATGCCGGATTCATTTATCGATATAGCTTTCACGTCTTGTCCGCCAATATCCAAAACTGTTCTTGCCTTTTTTAATTCATAATTAATTCCCTTAGCATGGCAGCTGATTTCGCTGATTTGTTTATCGGCAAATTTTAATGAATTTCTGCCATAGCCGGTGCCAACGGTAAGTTTAATATTTTCAAAGGATAATCCCGTATCTGCAAAAATATCATCTATAACCGATTTAGGTCCTGAGGTTCCTGTTCCCATCTGAATCACACTTGTTTTTATGATTTCTTTGTTTTGATTAATAATCACAGCCTTAGATGACGCAGAACCAACATCGACTCCTAAATAATATCTGTCTTTCATCTTTCTTCTTCTCCTGCCAATAAATTTATTGTAAAGTTTTGTTCCTGATAATTATCTAAAACTTCCTTTGCTTTTCTTTTTATTAATTTATAATCTATTTTTCCAATACTATTTAATGGAATCTCTTCTAAATGAAAAACAAATTTTGGGACTTTATAATTTGCAAGTTTCTTACTGACAAAACTTTTCAATTTACCGTTATCTATTTCTTTTCCATTTTCAGTTTTAATAAATGCCACTATCTCTTCTTGAAAGGCACTGTCAACTTCAACCCCGACAATTAGAGCTTCAGTAATATCTTCACTGTATTTTTTAATTACACATTCTATTTCAACAGGTGATATGTTTTCACCATTTCTTATAATGATATTGTTTATCCTATCAACGAAATATAAATATCCATTCTCGTCACAATACCCGCAATCATCTGTCTTTAGCCACCCATCTTCCGTAAATTTTGTTTTGTTCTGATCCGGCGAATTATAATAACCTTTCATACAACAAAATCCCTTACATTGTATTTCACCTGTAACATATGGAGGGCACACAGATTTATTTTTCTCATCCCAAATTCGCAATTCAATATGTGGGAGCGCCTTACCTAAGGTTTTAGATTTAATATCTATATCATCGTCATAGTCTGCCAATGTTATTAAAGGAGAAGTTTCTGTCTGTCCATAGCCTATTTGTAAGTATGTTTGGGGTAATTTCGAGGCTAACTCTAAATATTTTTCATTAGTCATACCTGAACCTGCAACAATCCCGGATTTCCATGAGGAAATATCATACTTTCCAAAATTCGGGTCCCGAACTAAAAGAAATAGCATGGAAGGTACTACATTAAAAGCACTAATTTTGTATTTTTCTATAAATTTCATTGCTGTTTCAGAGTTGAATTTTCTCATTATGACCGAAGGCATACCAACCATTAATCCAATCAGTATTCCACATGTTAAACCTGAACAATGAAATATGGGCATAGAAATAAGCATGGAATCTTTCTTTGTAAATTTCATCCTTTCCGATATTATCATTGCATCATTTAACAAATTGTAATGGGATAATAATACTCCTTTTGCCATGTGAGTGGTTCCGGATGTAAACAAAATAAAAGCGGAATCTTCACTCTTAATTGCTTCTTTGGCTTTTATCAGCTTATTTAAAGATTCTTTGGTCTGTGGTTTTTTACAATCATACTCGTTTTTTGCTTCTTTAAATAATCTGTTCAAGTTATCATAAGATTTAAGTTTAGGCAGCTTGTTATGGTTTTTTTCTATAATGTCTTGATAATCTATTGAACCTGTTGATTCTCCATAAAGTAAATATTCTGTATGTGAATGAGATAGAAGACTTCTTATTTCTAAATCTTTATAGGAGTAATTAAAAAGTGTTGCTATTGCACCGGTTTTGACCACTGCAAAAATAGTGAAAATCTGTTCAATCGAATTTATGCTCCATATACCAACATGAATATTTTTTTTTATATTATTACTAATTAATTTTATTGCCATAATGTCTGTTATTTCGTCCAATTCCCTCCAAGTATAGCTTATATCCTCAAAAATATAAGCTATACTATTGGGGTATCTTTGTGAATTATTTGTTAAAACATCTGCAATAGTAACATCTAATAAACTCATAACAAACCCCTTCCTGCTGATTATTTTTCAAGTTCTGCATGAACATGTTTTTCAATTACTATGCCTTCGCCTTTAAACTTTTCAATTTGTTCTTCGTCATAGCCCAACTTGGTTAAAATTTTAGTGCTTTGCTCTCCCAAGAAAGGTGCTCTCTGTCTCTTTGGAAGGGTCACACCACCAAACTTAGCAGGTGTTGCACTTTCCAAGAATTTGTCGCCGTTTGGCTGAATGAATTCATGGAAATATAAGTTTTCTTTTGCTTGCACAGAATCTAACACTTCTTCAACGTTGGAAATAATTGAATGTGGTATATCATTTTCTGTTAATAATTTTGATGCTTCATCTCTTGTTAATTTTTTAAATCCATCACTCAAAATTTGTATTACTTCTCTGCTATTTTCAAAACCTTTATCGAATGTGTTATATTCAGGATTATCAATTAAATCTTCTCTTCCTATAACCTTCATAAAACTTGGCCAATAACGATCATATTCATGACAACTAACCATAATCCAATTTTTATCTTTACACTTGTATGTGTTGCTTAAAGGAGTAGTTTCCAATCTGCTCTTAGGATATTTATCTAAATCACTGCATTGAATTGAAATAAAGGGCTCCGTCATACTGTAAAGGGCTTGTCCGTAAAGAGATACCACAATTTTACTGCCTTCGCCGGTATTTAATTGCTTATATAAGGCTGCGCAAATTGCTCCTGCCAAGGTACATGCTGTTGAATGGTCTCCGAAGGTGCTTGGCGGAATTATTGGAGCTGTATCTTTCTCCATGGCAGCAATCATCGCACCACTCAAAGCCCAATAAGAAACATTATCAAAACCCGGGTTGTCTGCCATGGGACCTATTTCTCCAAATCCTGTTAAATGAGCATGAATCAATCTTGGATATTTAGCAGAAAGAGTATCATAATCCATACCTAATTTTGCTAAGGATTTACCTCTTGTATTTGTTATGAAAACATCAGCTTCTTTTAATAGTTTAGCCATTATTTCTTGGCCTTCTTCTGATTTTAAATTTAAAGCAATACTTCTTTTATTAGCATTATGAAAATCATAAGCAATTTTTTTCATTCCCGGTAAAGGTGCTGCAAAGCGCGTTGTATCACCTTTAGGAACAGACTCTACCTTTATTATATCTGCACCCCAGTCTGCCAAAATGCGACCGGCTGAAGGAGCAGCCACATAAGTTGTTAATTCGATTATTTTTACTCCGGATAACAAATTGTAAGGGTCTTTATTCATTTCCATCTTATTTCCTCCATAAATTAAAATATTATTGACTTACTTTTAATTAACTGTTTTTATATTTCTCTATTTCTTTAATAAATTCAGGAATTACTTCAAATAAATCTCCGACAATTCCATAGTGTGCAACTTCAAATATCGGTGCATTCTTATCTTTGTTTATTGCTATGATTGTATCTGAACCGGACATTCCTGCTAAATGTTGAATGGCACCCGATATACCACATGCAATATAAACCTTTGGGGCAACAGTCTTGCCTGTCTGGCCTACTTGGTGAGCATGAGGAATCCAGCCGCTGTCAACGGCAGCTCTTGATGAACCAACAGCACCGCCTAATACCTTTGCTAAATCTCTTATATATGAAAAGTTTTCAGCTTTACCAAGGCCACGACCGCCTGAAACTATAATTTCTGCTTCTTCCAAGTTTATGTTTTCTGTTACTTCTTTGATGGTTTCTATTATTTTTGTTCTAATATTACTTTCTGATATATTACATTCCTCTTCAATTATTTCACCCTTCTTATCTTCTTTTAATAAAGGTAGCTTATAAACTCCGGGACGAACGGTACCCATTTGGGGCCTGTTATTGGGACACTCTATATCCGCCATTAAATTTCCGCCAAATGCCGGTCTTGTCCATTTTACATTGCCGGTTTCTTCATTGTAAGATATTGATGTGCAATCTGCAGTAAGACCGGTTTTTAATCTACAGGCTACTCTGGGACCAAAATCGCGACCGTTTATGGTAGCCCCGATTAAGATTGTATCCGGATTATACTTATTGATTAAATCCATTAATGTATCTGTTACGGCATCCGTTGAGTATCTTTCAAAGATTGGATTATCAACTAATATTACCTTATCTGCACCATAAGCAATTGCTTTTGTTGCTACATTTTTTACATCTTTGCCGAATACTATAGCAACTAAGTCTTGATTTACAGCATCTGCAATTTCTCTTCCCGGTTTTAGAAGTTCAAAGCCCACCTTCTTTTCTTTTCCATATTCAGTTTCAATAAAAACCCACACATTTTTATTTTTTATATTTGCACTCATATACTATACTTCTCCTTTATATAACCTTTTTATCTGCTATCAGTCTCATCAATGTCTGCACCGAAGCTGATGCGGTTTCTTCCTTTATGATAATTCCGTTATTTTCTTTTTTAGGTGTGTAAGATTTCTTTACCTTTGTCGGTGAACCTTTTAATCCGCATTTTTCTACATCGATGTTTATGGATTTTGAATTTAATACATGAATTTCTGCCTTGTTAGCAGCAATTTTGCTTTTTAAAGTAGCATATCTGGGCTCAAAATCCGATTTTGTAACTGTTATAACAGCAGGTGAAAGTACTTCAATCCAGTCATAACCTTGGTCATTTTCTCTTTTTACCAATGTTTTATCGCCTTCTGCTTTAATATCTGTAGCATAAGTAACTTGAGCTATGCCAAGATGCTCTGCCATTTCCGGGCCAACTTGACCGGTATCACCGTCTATTGCTTGTTTCCCACACAATATCAGGTCAAATTTTCCTTCTTCGTTCTCTAAGTGTTTTGCAAAATTTGCTAAAATAAAGCTGGTAGCTAAAGTATCGGAACCTCCGAATGCCCTGTCACTCAACAAATAAGCTTCATCCGCGCCAACGGATAAACATTCTTTTAATGCTGCCTTTGCTTGTTCCGGGCCCATAGACATCACCGTAACCTTGCCGCCATGCTCTTCTTTTAATCTGACACCAAGCTCTAAAGCGTATGAATCAAAAGTATTGACTATGCTTGGCACTCCCTCACGCATCAAGGTATTCGTTTCAGGATTTATTTTTATTTCTGTTGTGTCAGGAACTTGTTTTATGCAAACTAAAATATTCATTTAAACCTCCCATATTCTTATTTAGATAACATTATATTTGAAATTACAACTCTTTGTATTTGATTTGTACCTTCGTATATTTGGAGTATCTTTGCATCCCTCATCATCTTTTCCATTGGATATTCTTTCATATATCCATATCCGCCAAATATTTGTACTCCATCTGTTGTAACTTTCATTGCTACGTCAGATGCAAAAAGTTTACTCATGGACACATAAATTTCATAATCTTCATTTTTATCAATTAAATCAGCAGCATGATATGCTAATTCACGAGCTGCTGCAGTTTGTGTTTGCATATCGGCAAGCATAAACTGAATACCTTGTTTGTAAGCAATAGGTTTTCCGAATTGAACACGACTCTTTGCATATTTGACACATTCATCAATAGCTCTCTGTGCCAATCCGACTGCCATTCCTCCAACAAAGTTACGGGAAGTTCCCAATGTTTTCATGGCATATACAAAACCCTTGCCTTCTTGGCCAATCAGATGGTCCTTTGGAATTCTGCAATCCTCAAAAATAATCTGTGTAGTATTAGATAATCTAATCCCCATCTTATCTTCATGTTTGCCGATTATAAGACCTTCACGATTACCTTCTACATAAAATACAGATAGTCCTTTTGTACCCTTTGATAAATCCGTAGAAGCAATTACAATATATACCCCTGCTATTCCGCCATTTGTAATGAAGCATTTTGTGCCATTCAGCACATATTCATCTCCATCTAATTTAGCTGTGGTTTTTACGGAAGCTGAATCCGAGCCGGCATTTGGCTCTGTTAAACAAAAACCTGCTAATTTTCCCGAAGTCAATATTCCAAAAAAGTCCTTTTTTTGCTCATCGTTTCCAAAGAAATTCATTGTAGAACAAGCTGAATTATTAACACCGATAGCTGATGCAATTCCACAGTCATGTCTTCCTAATATTTCTGCTATATAAGTTTCTGTTTTATGATCTACCATTAACCCGTCATGCTCTGTGGGGACTGCCAATAAATTCAAACCCATTTCGATTAAATCATTGTATACTTTCTCCGGGTATTCACCTCTTGCATCATATTCTGCAACTACGGGGTCAACTTCATTTTTGAAATATTTCTCTATCAAATCCCCTAAATCTCTCATTTCATTAGTAATCTCCATTTCATTCCTCCAATAATAATTTTTGAATATTTTAAGCAACAAAACTACAAACCGGCAACAAGCAAGAGTCCTTGGCAGTAGTTTTGTTGCCGTATATAAGCATTAGCTGTGGTTTAATTTTTTTTCAGTCTTTCTTCTGCGTGTTTTTTGTTTCTCTTGCGACAATATGTTAAAGATGGAATAATAACCAAGAATATACCGATATATCCGAAATATGAATATCCGACTGCAATAATTTTAGTTAAACCAACTGAAGCCACTGCCATAGAAATTGCTATTATAACTATACCTACAAGGATAGGCATTACTTTACCATCTTGTTTGCCAATTCCCTTTTCCTTAAATAATCTTGTAAATCTCATTGTATTTCCGTAAACTACAGCTACTGCCGTTGATAAAAACGCACTAAACAAAGCAATAGAATACAGTATTGTTAAGAATCCTCCCCCCATGACCTTGCTAATAGCTAAGATGGGTAAAGTTTCAGCAGCAACTTGAGGTGTAAATGCTTGAATCAATAATACTGTTAAAGCTAACATTCCGGCATTAAGAACAAATCCAATTGCAGTAACACTTGTACAATCTTTATCAGTTTTGGTAAGTGAAGTTGCACCTAAGAGTCCTAGAAATGCAAAACATTGAAAACCTGCATAGCTTAATGCCTTTATTAGTCCTTTAAAGAACATTCCTTCTTCCATAGGTGCTTGTAAATTTTGTGCCAATACAGTAGTATTTTCTGTGATTCCCTTTAGGCAAATAATCAAAAATGAAACAACAATTCCAACGCTCAAAACAGTAGAAGCCTTACTCACTAATTCAGAGCCAAATACACTCAATACTAATGTCAATATACCAATTAACAATACCGAAATAAAATATGGCAGTCCCATAACTTGTGTAATCAACGCTGCTGCACCGGCTACAGAAGCACTCACCGCTAATAATCCTGCTGAAATATAGCAAATATCATATATTGGCGACATAAACTTATCGTATGGTTTATACAAAGCCTTACCTAATGAGTTGTAATCATATGCACCATAATATCTTGCCATTATCATATTTTCTCTATAAGTTAATGCAACAATCACCATGGATAATACAGAAAATAAAATTGCATATTTTCCGTATCTTATAAAGAAACTCATTGTTTGGCTACCGCTGGCAAATCCTCCTCCAACGTGGGCACCGAACCAAACTGAAGCAATGCTGAATGCTCCTATAAAAGACAAGCCTTTTTCATTATTGTTCATAATATTTCTCCTTTAAATATATTTAGATTTTGTTGAGTAGTAAAACAAGCGCTTGTTAAAATACTGTCACACTATATATAGCAATCCCCATGCCAATTTATAAAAACTCTAAAACCCTCTAATTTTAACAATTTAAATATAAAATATTTAAACACCTGGTGCAAAATTGCTTTTTTTCATGTTTTTCGGTGCTATTTTGCACCATTCCTTGCAGGTATATGCAAAATTATTAACTAAGATAAAATAATCTTAGACAAAAAAAGAAAAATATAGAGAATTATCCTTTGCCTTATAGACTAAATTACAAGCAATGAGGAAATTCTCTATAAATAACCTTATACAACTAATCGAGTGATTACCTTCCTTCGTACGTGTGCATCAAATCTCTTCTTGGTCCTCTGGCAAACACGTCTGTTCTGTTTGGTCCCCAGGATATTGCTGCCGGTTCCGAATCAATATTCCCGCCGAGGTTTTCCCACTCTTCCCAGCGTGAACCGTTCCAAGTTCTTTTATACAGAGTATTATTTGTTCCCTTTACAAATACATCAAGTTGATTCGGTCTTTTTGAAGAAACCGATGGTCCCGAAGTAAGCACTCCTCCAAGGCTTTCCCAGCTGCTCCATCTGTTGCCGTCCCACCATATATGCCATAATGCGTTGTCCGTTCCCCTTGCAAATACATCTATGCGATTCGGTCCCCAGGATATTGCTGCAGGACCGGATGTAAGACTTCCGCCAAGGCTTTCCCAGTCATTCCATCTATTCCCGTCCCACCATCTGTGCCACAATCCGTTATCTGTTCCCCTGGCAAATACATCAAGTCGATTAGGCTGCCAGGAAGAAACCCCAGGAGATGATGTCAGTACTCCTCCTAAGCTTTCCCAGTCGCTCCACCTGCGTCCGTCCCACCAAATATGCCACAATGCATTATCAGTTCCCCTTGCAAATACATCTATGCGATTTGGTCCCCATGATACTGCTGCCGGTGCTGAAGTTAAAACACCTCCAAGGCTTTCCCAACTGCTCCATCTGTTTCCGTCCCACCATATATGATACAGGCTTTCGTCGGTTCCTCCTGCAAATACATCGAGGCGATTTGGCTGCCAGGAAGCTGCGGCAGGAGCTGTTGTCAATACGCCTCCCAAACTTTCCCATCGCGACCATCCCCTATCCGGTATTGGCGGTCTTGAGCCATTCCTAATAATACTTAGTATAATCTCAATAATGCGCACTAAAATTCTGTCAAGTTCACTGCCTCGAATGTTAATTTGTTTTAATATTAAGTTAAACCATGGAGTTTGATTTCTGAATCTGTCATATATTTGCCTCGGTTGTAAATTACTCGGTTGGTTTATTGTGAAGTTAACAATTAATGTTATCAGTAAATCAGCAAGATTTCTGTTTAATCCTATCCGTTCCAGTTCTGAATATACGTCATTGTGTTCTGAACGGATAGTTCGCATAATTTCACGGGTGTTTCCTTGCTGCTGAGCTAAAATATATTCCGGATTTATTGGAAATGAAAAACCCTCATTTTTATTCATAACTACCTCCTAAAAATTTAATCTCACTCTATTTTATTTAACAGAGTGAGATTTGTTCCTTAACGGAGGTAATTATTGACAATATTTATTGCTTTTGCCACATAGTAGGCGAGACTAATGCTATAACCGGCAGCACTTCCAATCTTCCGATTATCATGCACAAGGTCATTGTTATTTTGCTTAAGTTTGAAAACTGTGAAAAGTTGCCTAAAGGTCCTATAAGCTCAAACCCGGAACCTGTATTGCTTACGGATGCCAAGGCGGCCGAAAATGTAGTCATAAAATCAAAGTTGTCCAAGGACAGTATCATAGCAGAAACAAATAGAATTAATATATAAGTAAAGAAAAAAATCAATGTATTATCTACTACATCATCGTCAACAGATTTACCGCCTATTTTTATCTTGCTGACAGAACTTGGGTGTATGGTATGATTAATCTCTCTTATCACTGATTTAAAAAGTATTATTACACGTATCATTTTTAAACCGCCTGTTGTTGAGCCGGAACAGGCACCGGTAACCATCAATATCATCAATACAATTTTAGACAACAAAGGCCAAATGTTTATGTCTGTTGCTGCAAAACCGGTAGTTGTGATAATGGAAGTCACTTGAAAGGCCGAGTTTCTTATGGAGTCGGATATGGAAAAATTATAAACCGGCAATATATTTATAAATATTAATAATACAGATAGAATTACAAAAATAAAATATATCTTCAATTCATCATTTTTTATGGCAGTTTTCCAGTTGCCCTTCAATGCTGCATAGTAAAGAGAAAAATTAATTCCGAATAAAAACATTAACACCAATGTTGTCCATTCTATAAACGAACTGCCGTAATGTCCTAAGCCGCCCGATTTCACTGAAAAACCGCCTGTACCTGCAGTTCCGAATGCATGAATAACCGCATCGAATAAGGGCATGCCGCCTAATAAAAAAAGAAAAATTGTAACTCCCGTCATGATTGAATATATTATATACAATATTTTAGCTGTATCTGAAAGCTTTGGTACTAACTTTCCGGAAGAAGGTCCCGGGAATTCAGCACGCATTAAAAATATTGAGCGTGCTCCCAATGATGGTGCTAAAGCCAAGGTGAACACCAATACCCCCATTCCTCCAATCCAAAGAGTAAAACTTCGCCAAAACAATATGCTTCGAGGCAGAATTTCTACATTTGCAAATATGGTGGCACCTGTAGTAGTAAACCCTGAAGCTGTTTCAAACAAAGCATCTATATAATTGGGAGCAACACCGCTGATGTAGTATGGCAGAGCTCCGCATAAAGACATCATAAGCCAGCTCAACGCCACTGAAGCATAAGCTTCACGTTTTCTCAAATTCACGCTGACTTTAATACTTTTCAACATAAGTCCCATAAATGCCAATAGTATAATTGTAACAATAAATGCATCTCTGTCATAACTGTTATCTATTATTGAAATAATAAGTGATGGAATCATCAATACAGATTCCCAAAACAATACTGTTCCAAGCACCTTAAATACAACTTTTAAATTCACTTTTTCCTCCGGAGAATTTTCTAAACTGTACCTTCCTTAAACTTTTTTGTACTTTTCTTTACCAAGTTTATATAAGTCATTTCC